>Ga0307986_10003168_pt1 | contig 11551 bp, 10 predicted proteins | sample EllFjometageno82_FD_203170 | JGI IMG/M metagenome (GOLD analysis project Ga0307986, IMG submission 203170) | Marine microbial communities from Ellis Fjord, Antarctic Ocean - #82 | ecosystem: Environmental > Aquatic > Marine > Unclassified | place: Southern Ocean | collected 2014-10-09
GACCGATCAGGCCGTCGCGTTCGAAACGGTGGTGGACCAGTTGCTGGCGGATTGTGGTGGGCAGCAATCGTGTTCGGTCGCGAGTCCAGCCGACACGCTCGCTGAGGTCGAACGACGAACCGAGGCAGGAGATTTCGCCTCGCTCGGACCCACCGAACTCAATCGGGCATTGAGCGTTGCTGGGTATGACCCGTCGATTCATGCCCGCCTGGTTGACGATCTTGGTGATGCAGCCGACGGCGACGTTCGCGGTCTAATTCAATTGGCGAGTGGTTTTACTTCCTTCCCAAGTTGGGATGTCTATACCGCGGTGACGTGTGTCGATTCGGTTGCCCCCGTGGACTGGGACAGGTTCCTCGACAATATTGCGGTAGCCGCTCCCCGCTTTGGCTTGCACTTTGCCAATGAGCTTCGCCCATGCGAAACCTGGCAGGCACCGAACGAAGCTAATTCCACACCCGTTACTGGTGCCAGCGGCATACCTGTTCTCCTTGTAAACGGCAAACACGATCCCGCAACTCCTCTGAAGTGGGCCATAGCGGTCGACACCGCTCTCAGCAACAGCGTTTTGGTTTCGCACGGCGCTGGTGGCCATATTGCCAAGGATCAGAGCGCTTGTATCGCCGATTTGGTGACGGAGTACGTGATCAGCGCGGTCCTGCCGCCAGCGGGCACCGCCTGCCCGTAGAGGGCGTTCAAACGCCGCATCGGGCAACTACCCTAACCTCGTGCCAATTGATCATGGAGAACTCCCACAGGGCGAAGAGAAAGTAGCCGCAGTCCGGTCGATGTTTGATTCCATCGCACCGCGTTACGACCTGGTCAACCGCATCATGACCTTCGGTCTCGACATTCGGTGGCGCAAACGGGCGGTGCGGGATCTCAACCTTCCCGCCCATGCAACAGTGATCGATCTGGCATGCGGTACGGGCGACTTTTGCCGGGTTTTGCAGAAAGCTTCGTACTGCCCGATCGGCTTCGATCTTTCTTATGGCATGTTGACCGCCGCTCGCACCGACGCACCACTTGTGCATGGCGACATCTTGCACCTGCCCATCCCGGCCACCTCGGTCGACGGCGCTACCTGCGGGTATGCCTTACGTAATGTTGTCGACCTCGATGCATTCTTTGCCGAGCTCGCCCGAACCGTCCGGCCCGGCGGACGCATTTCCCTGCTCGATGTTTCCGAGCCACCCAACCCGATCATCCGCTTTGGTCACAAGATCTACTTCGGCAAAATCGTCCCCTTCATCGGGGGGTTATTGTCCGACCGTAAGGCCTATGCGTACCTACCCCGATCGGTTGCGTACCTACCCCAGCCCTCCGAGATGGTCCGCATGCTTGCCGCTCAAGGCTTTGACGACGTTAAACATGCCCAACTCACCGGTGGCCTCTCCCAACTTCTTACGGCCACCCGATCACAGTAGGTTTCCATGGAAATTTCCGGAGTTCATCACGTTTCGATCAACGTCGACGATGTCGACGTGGCCAAAGACTTTTATGTTGATGTGCTAGGTATGACCGTCGACCCACGTCCCGACCTCGGTTTTCCGGGCTACTGGTTGGCGTTTGCTGATGGCCGTCAGGTGCACCTGATAGGCAAGGGCGAGGTTCCCCCGGCTTATGGCCAGCATTTTGCCGTTACTGTGCCCGATCTCGAAGCCGCGGTGGCCGAAGTCCGAGCCAAGGGCATCAAAGTCAGCGACCCGAAATTCCAGCCCACGGGGGCGGCACAGAGTTTCTGCTCTGATCCAAGCGGCAACCTTGTCGAGTTTCACCAACCAGGCTGAGCTAGTCCGACAATGCGCGCAAGCGTTCGGTAACCAACCAAGTACCAACGACTCCGAGCAGCGACACCAAAGCGATGGCTTGACCAACACTTAGGCTCGTCCCGGCCAGTCCGCCAACAACTACCGGCACCATCAACATCGCGCCGCGCATGCCCGCGGACAGGGCGCCAATTCCTTGCCCGGGGCGGCCTTTGTGCTGAGCCGCCTGGTCATACAAGGTCGGAAGGAGTGTGGCGGCACCGAGCCCAGTCACCAAGAAACCGACGAGCGCCGCATAGCGGTAGTCGATGAGTGTCGCCCCAAGGATGCCGAGCCCGGTAAGGGCCAGCGCTAAGCGCATAAGCCAAACGGGACCCAATGCAACGGCGGCCCAATCCCCTCCAAGTCGCCCGATCGTCATACCTATCGCTCCGACCATGTAGCCGAGGGCGGCAAACCCGGCCGTTGACCCAAGGTCGTCGGTAAAGCGAAATGCAGCCCAATCGAGGGTTACCGATTCAATGGTCATGGCAAAGATGCCCACCACCACAAAGAGCGCGAGCAACCCGTTCCGGGACGTCGATGCCCTGCTCGTGGGAGCGGGTTTCGTGGCAGCGGGTTCAGATGTCGAGTGCTCATCTACCACCAACAGGTGCCGGCTAACCGCCGCGAGCACCAGCGACAAGGTGGCAGCGGCAATGAGGAGATGGCGGGTAAGCGAGACGCCCGCCGCGGCAATTTGAGCGGACGTCAACCCACCAATAACTGCCCCAAGACTCCACAAACCGTGGAGTCGGTTTATTACTGGGGTGTGGCGGCGCCTACTCAACCAGGAACCCTGCAGATTCATAGCAACGTCCATAAGCACGTCGAAGAACTGCATGAGCACAAACGCCACCAGCAAAAGCCAAGCAGTATCAGCCACGCCGACGAGCGGTAGGGCCAGCGTGGATATTGCCCCAGAGACGAGCAGCACGACTTTGGTTCCGAACCGGTCGATTATCCGCCCGACTAAGGCACTGGCAACAAGCCCGGCAATTCCGGCCAACGACATCAACAGTCCCACGGCCCCGAGAGTCAAATCCACCCGATCGCGAACTTCGGGAAGACGCGGAACAAACGAAGCGACAACCGCACCGTTAACGAAAAACTGGGCGCCAATTGCTTTTAGCGCGTTCGTGTCCGATTTCGTAAAGCCCGTTGATGGCGGTGTGAGTACTGGACCGTTCGGCATGCTAAGCGGTGATCCAGAGCGCGAGACTGAACGAGATACCGAGTAACAGTTGTGCTTGGCCCGTTCGCACCAGCACGGGCACAAGATCAAGACCCTTGGCTCCGGACTGAACTTCGCGCACGGCCAAGATGGCTACAGGTGCTGCCCCCAAGGTCAGCAGGATCCAGAACCCTCTCTCCCAGGCGAAGGCGACAGCTGTTGCCAACATGGCGACCATGAGAACTGTGTACAGCACCCGGGTGCGGGCATCACCGATGCGCACCGCGACCGTGCGCTTACCTGATTGGGTGTCGCCCGGGATATCTCGAAGATTGTTGATGACTAAAATGGCCACAGCTACGAGACCCACAGGGATGGCGACACCAAAGTGAAACCAGCGAAGATTTTCGACTTGCACATAGGCCGAACCCGCGGTGGCGACAATGCCAAAAAATACGAATACGAACGCTTCGCCTAACCCCAGATAGCCGTAGGGGTTCTTGCCGCCCGTGTAGAACCAAGCAGCCAGCATTGATACCAGACCAACAACCAGCAGTTCCCATCCCACCTGGCTAGCCAGAACGAGTCCCAGCAACGCAGCGACGCCAAGACACACAAACCCCGCACGCTTTACTTTGGTCGCAGCTATGAGACCTGAACCGACCAGACGCAAGGGGCCGACGCGGCGCTGATCATCAGTGCCGCGCACACCGTCGGAGAAATCGTTGAAGTAGTTAACGGCGATTTGCAGCGACAGCGACACAACCAGCGTGGCGAGAAATCGCCACAGGACGATGCCTTGAGCCCACCCGTCAACGGTCGAGGTAGCGGCCGCAGCGGTACCAACCAAGACTGGGGCCACAGCCACCGGCAGAGTGCGCGGCCGGGCGCCAGCAAGCCAGAGCTTCCATCCGGTGGGGTGAGGGGACATGGCAGTGAGTGTAGGAGTCCGCGGCGAGCGGACTACCAGCCGCCTCTGTGCACGACCTGATCGAGATCAACGCGGCCACGTTTCGTCGACTTACTGAGTCGGTCTTGTTGCGCCGGATGACCCACGGTGACGGCGCCAATGGGTCGGACACCGTCGGGAACACCTAGATCGGCAAGCAGTTCGGTTTCACCGCGAAAGATGGCGAAGAACAGCGCACCAAGCCCAGCGTCCACAACTGCATTAAGCAGATTCATGGTGGCCATGGCGGTGTCGATCTGCCAATATGGAACAGCCCAGTCGCTGTCACCAAGGCCAGTATGGACCTTATCTGGCTCGGCGTAGCGGGCCCGATACACACGCTCATCCGCCATAGGCAAAATGATTACTGGAGCATCCAACAATCCTGGCCACGGGAAGCTCGGCCGTTGCTCTTCGGGCAACGTGCAAGACCAAAATCGTTGCGTGTGTTCGCCTTCTAGAACAATGAACGATGTGCCTTGGCTGAATCCGGCCGATGGTGCTCGTCGAGCGAGATCAAGCAAGCTGTCAACGACGTTTGGTTCAACCGGTTGCCCATCGTAATTTCGCACCATTCGCCGTTTCGACAAGACGTCGACAAACGGTTTCGACGTTTCTGGCCAGCTCATAATGTTGAATCGCAGTTAGTGGAAATCGGCCGTGAGTGGCTGATGATCAGCGCAACTTTTCGAGGTCTTCAGACATAGCCCAGGCAAACATGATGAGCGCATCGCCTGCTTGGGGGTCGAGCCCTACGAATTGTTCAGCAACATCGGCCGCCGCAAATTCGGGTTTGAGCGGCGTGTGGTCGACTATCAATGCAAAATCCCCCGTGCCGTTTACTCGGAAAACTCGATGCTCGTAGCGGGAGTCGGGGATGCCGAAGCGTTTAGCGAGGCGTCGGCCCCACTGGCGATCTTCGCCATTGGCGTCGTAATCGGGGCGAGGAATGATGGGCCCCACTGAACGGAACGCAGCCAGCGCTCCAGCTTCGGCGAACTGGCCACCGACTACTACGTCTTCGTCGGGGAAAGCCATGAGTGCTTTGTAAAGGACCTCGCCCATGAGCGCCCGCAGTACGGTGTCGCGGCGAGAGTTCCGCTCGACGCCTCCAAGGGCTAGTAGCACCGCTGGCGTGCCGCCCACGCGTTCAAGGGTGCTGAACATGAACCCCTTGAGTTTGCCGTTCAGGCGGGCGGTGGTGACGAGCACCCATGCTTCGGCTTGCTTCGAAAACAGGCCGACCTCGTACGGCATTGGGCCCTCGGCGCAAATGTCGGCCATCTCGGCGATCTCACCATCGGTGAGTGCAGTGCAGTCCTTTGTTTCGATCTCAACAGTCATAAAGCGACACTCCCCCTTGTGTGCCATCCCGTACGTACGGGATGAGTACCCCTCCATTGCACCCGAGATTCCGATTTCGTGCAACCCGGTTTGGGTGGAATGTGCAGGCCGATCTGTGGTAAGTGACTAAAGAGCTACAGTCGGATCGCATCGGGGCCAAGGAGCACCCGCAGCTCGCCGACCAAGCCACTGCGAGAGTCGACCCGCATGTCGCCGGGCAGTTTGTATTGCACTTCGCCGAGATAGATAAACACTTCGCTTTTACCCGGATATTCGGCCAGAAGTTCGCGCAACGCCGTGAACTTGTCGTCCGGTAGACCGCCCTCGGGCAATTGAACATTCACGGGGTCAGCCGTATCTGATACCTCGGCATCGAAGAGGTCTAGCTCCATGATGATCAATTTGGGGAGGTCATCTCGCTTGTCGACGCGAACCTTGCACACGACAATGGCGTCGTCGTTGAGCAAATGATTGATCTCCGACATCGTGCGCGGGAACACCATGGCTTCGATAGACCCGCCCAGATCTTCTAGTACGAAGACGGCCATGAGGTCGCCCTTCTTGGTCCATTTACGTTGCAGCGCTGTGACGACACCCGCCACCATTTTGAAATCGCCGTCTTCGAGTTCGGCGATATCGAGGATCTGGGCGTCACATTTGCGGGCGAGTTGCCGTTCCAGACCCTTGAGTGGATGATCAGATATATAGAGCCCTAGCATCTCTTTTTCGAAAGCAAGTTTCTGTTTCTTCTCGAACTCCATATCGGGAATCACAATGGTCTCGTCAAAAACATCGGCACCATCGCCGGCATCACCGAACAGTGTCATGACGCCCATGTCGTGCTCTCGACGGCGGGCTATAACCTGGTCGATGATTTGTTCGAAGACGCTGAGCAATCCCTGACGCGGGTGACCGAGCGAATCGAACCCACCGGCCTTAATCAGCGATTCGACGGTTCGTTTGTGCAGTACTTGGGTGTCGACACGTTCGCAGAATTCGTAGAAGTCGGTGAAGGGTCCGTTGGCTTTTCGTTCTTCGACCAGGATGGCAACGAGTGCCTCACCCACGTTGCGCACAGCCGAAAGACCGAACGGAATCTCGCCCAGCTTGTCGGAGGTATCGGCGGCATCGGGCAAGATGGCCGTAAAGTCGATCGCCGAACGGTTTACATCAGGAACCAGCACTTCGATGCCCATAAGTCGGCACTCATTGAGGTAGACCGCGGCCTTGTCGAGAGTGCCTTTGACGCTGGTGAGTAGCGCAGCGAGGTACTCGACGGGATAGTTGGCCTTGAGGTAGGCGATCTGGAATGCCACGTAGCCGTATCCGTAGGAGTGGCTCTTGTTGAAGGCGTAGTCAGCGAATTTAGCAATGGTGTCGAACATCTCTTTACCCAGAGATTCTTCGTAACCATTCCTAGCGATTCCCGCCATGAACTTTTCGCGCTCTTTTTCCATCGCGGCGCGAATCTTCTTACCCATGGCTTTGCGAAGCGAGTCCGCTTCGGCCAGGGAGAACCCGGCAAATTTCTGCGCCATCCGCATGACGCTTTCCTGATAGATCATCAGGCCATAGGTATCGCCCAGGATCTCTTCGGCATCGGGATGCACATATTCAATGGGCTTGCGACCGTTCTTTCGGTCGGCGTAGTCGTTGTGCATGTTGGCGGCCATGGGACCGGGTCGGTACAGCGCCACCAGCGCTGCGACATCTTCGAACGAGTCGGGAGCCAACGAGCGCATAAGTGCTCGCATGGGCGTTGACTCCAACTGGAACACCCCGATCGAGTTACCCGCGGCCAACAGGTCGTACGTTGGTTGATCGGTGAGATCAACGTTGTCAATGTCGATGCGTTTACCGGTGGTGATTTCGATGTTGTCGAGAGCGTCTTCGATGACGTCAAGGTTTCGTAGGCCCAAGAAGTCCATCTTGAGTAGGCCGAGTTCTTCGACGGCGCCCATCTCATACTGGGTGACCACAGGGGCCATCTCGATGTCTTTGTTCCTGTCCGGCTTGCGTTGGATAGGCAGGTACTCGGTAAGAGGTTCTTTGGTAATTACCACGGCCGCGGCGTGGATGCCATCGCCCCGACGCAGCCCTTCGAGTCCTTTGGCAACTTCGATGACCCGCTTAGAGGTGGGGTCTTCGTCGTACATTTTGCGGACGTCGCCGGCCATCTTGTAGCCCTCGGCGTACTTCTCAGTTTTTTCGAGACAGGCATACAGAGGGGTATCGCGGCCCATGATGAGCGGCGGCATCGCTTTCGCGATGCGGTCGCCCACCCCATAGTCGTAGCCCAGCACGCGGGCACCATCGCGCACCGCGGCACGGGCCTTGATCGTGGAAAAGGTGACGATCTGGGCTACGTGGTCACGGCCATACTTTTCGGCCGCGTAACGGATGAGTTCGTCTCGGTGGCGGGAGTCGAAGTCCATGTCAATGTCAGGCATCGAAACACGAGATGGGTTCAGAAAACGCTCGAACAACAAGTCGTACTTGATGGGGTCGAGATCGGTGATCCACAAGGAGTAGGCCACCGCACACCCGGCGGCCGAGCCACGACCGGGACCAACACGGATACCGCGATCTCGAGCGTGTTTGATGAGGTCCCAGGTGATGAGAAAGTACGACGAGAAACCCATGTCGGCGATGACTTTGAGTTCGAACGCCAGGCGTGACACTGCTGCATCAGGAATTTTGTCGCCCCAGCGTTTCTTGGCGCCCTCCATTGTGAGGTGCTCAAGGTAGGCAGTGTCATCAGCAAAGCCTTCGGGCAAAGGAAAGTTGGGCAGCAGCGGGTTGCCGAACTCGATCTCGACGTCGCAGCGTTCGGCGATCCACAAACTGTTGTCGCACGACACTTCGACTTCGTTGAACAGGTACCGCATCTCGGCGGCGGATTTGAGATAGTGCTGATCGCCAGAAAATTTGAAGCGATCCGGGTCACTCATCAATGAACCGGTCTGCACACAAAGCAGCGCGTCGTGCGCTTCAGCATCATCTTGGTGCACATAGTGGCTGTCGTTGGTGGCCAGCAACGGCGCACCGATCTTCTTGGCGATCTCCAACAATTTCGGATTGGTTTGGTGCTGTTCGGGGATGGCGTGATCTTGAATCTCGACAAACATGTTGTCTTTGCCGAAGATGTCTTGCAGCCGCGCTGCCTTCTCTAGCGCACCCTTTTCGTCGCCATGGAGCAATGCCTGCAGCACCTGGCCACCCAGACAGCCGGTGGTGACGATGATGCCTTCGCTGTGCTCTTCGAGGAGTTCCCAGTCGACGCGAGGCTTGTAGTAATAGCCCTCCATGAAAGCCCGGCTAGCCAATTGGATGAGGTTCTTGTAGCCGGTGTTGTTTTCGGCCAGTGCGGTGAGGTGATAGTAGAGCTTCTTGCCACCTTCGGTTTCGCCACCGGAATCATCGACCCGTCCGCGTCGCGATGGCCGTTCGGCCCGACTGTCGTGGGCCTGATAAAGCTCAGTGCCAATGATGGGCTTTATGCCCTGGTTTTTGCACTCTTTGTAGAACTCGATGGCGCCGTACATGTTCCCATGGTCAGTGATGCCTAGAGCCGGTTGTCCATCTCTGGCCGCCGCAGTGACCACATCGGCGACACGGGCGGCACCGTCGAGCATCGAGTACTCGGTATGCACATGAAGATGGGTGAATGAATCGCCACTCATGGATGACTAGACGGGCCAGGCGCGGTTGCCCTGCGCCGTCTCAGCCAATTCGGCCAACGTATAGCTCTCTAACAACTTCCGCATATGTTCGCCGACACCAGCCCATACCGACAACAAAACGCACTGACCCTGGTGATCGCAAGCACCATCCTGGTGCGGCTCGCCAAAGTCGCCCGCAACAATGGGGCCATCGACGGCAGAAACAATTTGGGCCAAGGTGATTTCCGAAGCATCACGGGCCAACGTGTAACCGCCACCAACACCGCGCTTAGATTTGACCAGGCCGGCACCCTTGAGGGCCAACAGGATTTGCTCGAGATAGGGCTGCGGGAGACCGGTTCGTTCGGCGATATCACGCACTGACGTCGGGCCAACGGAATCGCCGAGCGCGAGGGAAAGCAGCGCGCGGCTGGCGTAGTCACCTCGTGTCGAAACCTTCATCGGTGACACCCTAGAGGAACATCGGCCCCCTTGAATGATCGACGCGGCCTAACCTTGTATTTACGTGCCAATTTCCACTGTTCGCATGGCAACCACCACCGAAGGGCTGCAGTTTCGTGGCTGAGCATCCCCAACCTATTATCCCCAACTACGCCGGACCATGTGTCAGCAATATTGTTCCGGCATTGCTCGAGCATCCCGATGCCGGTCGTCCCTGGATGCCCGAGGCGGCGCTCGATGCCAAACAGGTGGTTCTGTTAGTCATTGATGGTCTCGGCGCCGAGCAGTTAGCGGCGCATGCCCATATCGCTCCCACCCTTGCCTCATTGACCGGCACCACCATCACTACGGTTGCGCCGTCAACAACTTCCGCTGCGCTCACTTCGATTGTCACCGGCGTTTCACCCGCAGAGCACGGCATCATTGGCTATCGCATTCGCACTGGTGGCGAAACGCTCAATGTGTTGCGCTGGAACACCGGCTCGGGCGATGCCCGCGAACGAATTCCGGCTACGTCGTTTCAAACGGTGCCCGCCTTTGGGCATCGACCGGTCCCCGTGATAACCAAACAAGAGTTTGCGAGTAGCGGCTTTACCCAAGCCCACCTGGCGGGCACCAATTTGGCCGGCTACAAGATGACATCAACGCTGGTGGTCGAGGTGCAGAACCATTTAAACGATGGCGCTCCGTTTATCTACGCCTATTACGACGGCATTGACAAGATCGCCCACGAGTATGGGTTTGGCGCCTACTACGAACAAGAATTGGCCCACGTCGACCGTTTAGTCGCCGACCTGTTGGCCACCCTCCCCGACGATGCCGCTTTGCTCATCACAGCCGATCATGGTCAACTTCACATCGGCGACGCCGTCGTGCAACCCCACGACGACTTGCTCTCACTCAGCACCGCACAATCTGGTGAAGCCCGCTTCCGTTGGCTCCATGCCGCGCCGGGCCGAGCTGCCGATCTTGCGGCTGCTGCTCGCCAGCATCACAGCGATGTTGCTTGGATCATGACGGCCGAAGAAGTCCTCGACCGACGCATCTTCGGCCCCCGCCCCATCCCCGAAGTTCTGCAACGGATCGGCGATGTGGCGCTCATACCGTTTGAACCAATTGCGTTCGTCGAACCAACTGATACGGGCAAGGTCCGCCTCATTGGCCGCCATGGGTCACTTACGAGTGCCGAAATGCATGTTCCGCTGTTGGTCGGTACCCGCGACGCGTTAAGTTAAACGTTCCGTTCGACGCCTCACCGAAGGACCTCCATGTCTGACTCTCCTGCCAAAAATATTGCCCCCGACACAGCCGAGCCCGAAGTCGTTACGCCTGAGATCGTCGATACCCAAGCCACCGAGGTAGTCGACGCCGACACCGAAACAGTCGAAGAGCCCGTGATAGAGGCCATCGAACAACCCGCCAAGGTCATGCGGGTAGGCGCCATGATGCGTCAACTCCTTGAAGAAGTACGGGCCTCGTCACTCGACGAACCCGGACGCGATCGCCTCCGCGACATCTACGAGATTTCGGTCCGCGAACTGGGCTCCGCACTCAGTCCCGATCTACGCGACGAACTCGGCCGGCTAACTCTGCCCTTCAGCGACGACGAAACGCCTTCCGAAGGCGAACTTCGTATTGCCGAAGCGCAGTTAGTCGGCTGGCTAGAAGGCCTCATCCAGGGCATTCAAGCCACCCTCTTTGCCCAACAAATGGCCGCCCAACAACAGCTGGCCAGCGTCCGCGCCGGTTTACCGGCTGGTCCTCCCTCAGGCACTCAAATGCCGGGTCAAGCAGCGCCAGGCCCAGACGTGCGTCCCGGCACTTACCTATAAACAGGCTGCGGGAGCCCCTAAACGCACGAATTACTCAAACAGCTGCGAATTGATCAACTGAGCGAGGTCGTCAGGTGGTGGGGCTTGGAACGACATGATTTCACCGGTTAATGGGTGCGAAAGTCGCAACTCTTCGGAATGAAGCGCGGGCCGGTCAAATACTAATGAGTGCCGCGAGCCGCCGTACCGGGAGTCGCCGACTATTGGGTGGCCGATGGCCGCCATGTGTACGCGGATTTGGTGGGTCCGGCCCGTCTCCAGCGTGCACTCGACGTGCGACGTCGACACGCCGACCATGGCCTCATCGAAATCACTAGCGG
>Ga0307986_10003169_pt1 | contig 11546 bp, 15 predicted proteins | sample EllFjometageno82_FD_203170 | JGI IMG/M metagenome (GOLD analysis project Ga0307986, IMG submission 203170) | Marine microbial communities from Ellis Fjord, Antarctic Ocean - #82 | ecosystem: Environmental > Aquatic > Marine > Unclassified | place: Southern Ocean | collected 2014-10-09
TTTCAACCTCAATAATTTTATCTTTAAATTGATTACTTTTAATATCAATATTGATTTTGTAATTTGAAATATTTTTTTCTAATAAAAAAAAAGTTTTAGGATTAGGTATTTCAAACTTTAAATTTTTTATATATTTAGCTACTATTTTATAGTTCATCTTTTTCTTTTTTTTCCTCAATTATTTCAGCATCTATAATATCTTTTTCATTTTGTGAATTATTTTTATATTTGTTTCTGAGCCATAAATTTATTATTATTTTTCTTGTAAAAGGAAGTAGGAACAAAAAACCAATAGTGTCTGAAATAAAACCAGGTAAAATAAGTAAAATAGCCGCTATGGCAATTGATGCTCCAGATAATATTTCATAAAAAGGAATTTTATTTTTATAAAGGTTAACCATACCGGACCTAATAGTGTTCAGCCCTTCTATTTTTGCGTAATAAATTCCAACAATTGCGGTAAAAAAGATTATTAAAATTGTATTAAACGTTCCAATTTGTTGGCCAATTTTAATCATCACTGTAATTTCTAGAATTGGTAGACCGATGATTAGCAATAAAAGTGAGTTCATTTGGTTGTTACAAAATTATATTATTAATGTATATTTATCAAATAATGAGTAACAATTTCGGATTTATAGACATAATTCTACTAGCAATGATAGCTGGGTTTATTATTTTGCGTTTGAGAAATATTTTAGGCAAAAAAACTGGTCACGAGGGTAAAGTAACAAATATTTTTGATGAAAAAAACTACAATCAGTTTAAGCCGCAAGCGAAAGTTAAATCGGTTATTAAAGACAACTTAGAAGACGATGAGAAAAAAGAATTTCTAAAAGGCGCTGAAATTGCCTATGAAAGTATTTTGACTTCTTTTGCTAAGGGTGAAAAAGAAAAACTTAAAAAACTTTTGACAAAAGATATTTTCAACAATTTTGAACAAGCAATAGATCACAGAAATAAAGAAAACATAAAGTCAGAGTTGACCTTTATTGGCTTTAAAGAATCTAGAATTGAAAAATTTGAGAAGATAGAGGACAAATTTTTTTCTACGGTGAAAATTGTTTGTGAAATTATATCAGTTAAAAAAGATAAAAATGAAATCGTTGTAGAAGGTGATCCCGATAAAATCAAAACTGTAACAGATTATTGGAAATTTTCGAAAAATGTTTCTAGTAAAAATCCAAATTGGTTCCTGGCTGAAATTATCAGTAAGTGAAAAAAAAAGAAGATATCTCTGATAGTGAAAAAAAAGCTTGGGAAGAATATATTAAAAATCCAAAAGATCTTTTTGACAAAGAATTAGAAAATAAAAAAAAATTTGATCGACCCAAAAGACTTCGTTTTGATTTACATGGTTTTACTTTGCTTGAAGCAAATCAAAAAGTTAGAGAATTAATAATTTATTGTAATAAAAACAATTTTAATGAAATTCTATTAATTACCGGCAAAGGTCTGCATTCAAACACAGATCAAAACACATATGTATCAAAAGAACTCAGTAAGTTAAAATTTGCTGTCCCTGAGTATATTAGAACGCAAAAAGATTTGTTAGATAAAATAATTAATATTGAACCAGCTCATATTAATGATGGAGGGGAGGGTGCTATTATTATTAAAATAAAAAAATTATAAAATAAACTTACTAAGATCCATATCTTTTGTTAAGTCACCAAGATTTTTTTCAATATAACTTTTATCAACTATAATCTTTTCTCCTGAACGATCTGAAGCCGTAAAACTAATATCCTCTAAAACTTTTTCTAATAGGGTGTGCAACCTTCTTGCACCAATATTTTCAACTGATGCATTTACTTCAGCTGATACTTTTGCCAACAAATCTATACCATCGTTTGTAAATTCTAATTCAACTTTTTCTGTTTTTAATAAAGCAACGTATTGTTTAATCAAACTATTGTCTGGCTCTTTTAAAATTCTTTTATAGTCCTCCTCTGTTAAAGCGTTTAGTTCAACTCTTATAGGTAAACGTCCCTGGAGTTCAGGCAGTAAATCTGATGGTTTTGCTAATTGAAAGGCACCAGAAGCAATAAATAAAATATGATCAGTTTTTATAGGCCCATGTTTTGTGTTGACTACTGTACCTTCAATTAAAGGGAGTAGGTCTCTCTGCACGCCTTCTCTTGAAACATCTCCACCTGTACGATCACCACGTGCCGAAATTTTATCAATTTCATCTAAAAAAACTATCCCATTATCTTCTGTTGATTTTTTTGCTTCACTTATGATTTTATCTTGCTCGATCATTTTATCTGATTCTTGAGTTATTAAAATATCATGGGAATCCTTAACGCGAATTTTCTTTTTTTTGGCCTTTTGACCCATTGATTTTCCTAGAATTTCAGAAACATTAATCATACCTATGTTGCCACCAGGCATTCCTGGAACTTCAAAGCTTTGCATACCGGATGGGTTATCGCTAACCTCTATTTCTATTTCATTATTATCAAGATCACCATCTCGCAGTCTCTTTCTAAAACTTTCTTTTGTAGCAACACTTGCTTTGCTACCGACTAATGAATTTAAAACTATCTCTTCCGCTGCCAATTGAGCTTTAACATAAACTTCTTTTCTTTTTCTTTCTTTTTCTAAAGCTATTGCTATTTCAACTAGGTCCCTTATTATTTGTTCTACATCTCTTCCAACATAGCCTACCTCAGTAAATCGGGTAGCTTCTACTTTAATAAAAGGTGCTTGAGCTAATTTAGACAATCTTCTAGAAATTTCTGTTTTCCCAACCCCTGTTGGTCCTATCATTAAAATATTTTTTGGTAAAACTTCTTCTCGCATTTGTTCGTCAAGAGCTTGTCTTCTCCATCTATTACGTAATGCTATAGCGACAGCTTTTTTTGCATTGGTTTGACCAATAACATACCTATCTAATTCAGAGACTATTTCTCTTGGCGACAAGGCACTTACCTTTGAATTTTGCTTTTTTTTATTTTCCTTAACTAGATTTAATTTTGTAATAGTGTTTGATTCTTTCATTATATTTTTTCTATCGTGATATTATTATTAGTAAAGACACAAATATCAGACGCTATTTTTATTGCTTTTCTAGCGATTTCCTCAGCAGTAAGATCCATCTCCGTTAAAACTTTTGCTGCAGCTAAAGCGTAGTTGCCCCCAGAACCTATTCCTATGATGCCATCCTCTGGCTCTAAAACATCACCCGTACCGGAAATAATATAACTATTTTCTTTATCTGCTACTGCCATTAAAGCTTCCAGCCTTCTTAAATATTTATCAGTGCGCCAATCTTTAGCGAGTTCAACAGCTGCTCTCGGAAGATTACCCGCGTGCTTTTCAAGCTTAGCTTCTAGTCTTTCAAAGAGAGTCAAGGCATCGGCAGTAGATCCTGCAAATCCTACTATCACGTTATGTTTATCTATTTTTCTAACTTTTTTAGCTTTGCTTTTTAATATTGTATTACCAAGGCTAACCTGGCCATCTCCTGCAACCACGGTTTGATTATTTTTTCTCAATAGAACAATTGTAGTGCCATGCCATTTTTCACTAGTATTCATATCTCCTATATGTGGCGATTAATTTTATTTCTTCAATAGACACTCTGCATTTATTGATAAATTGAAAATTTATCTATATATTATTGAATTAATTCTCTTTTTATTTATGAGTAGAAAAGCTAAAATTTCTAGAAAGACCAAAGAAACAAGTATTGCTGTTGAAGTAAATATTGACGGTAAGGGTAAATATAAGATTGAAACAGGAATAGGTTTTCTAGATCATATGTTGGAACAGCTTTCCAAACATTCTTTGATGGACATCTCTGTAAAAGCTAAGGGAGATACCCATATTGATTTACATCATACAACGGAAGACACAGGAATAGCTATTGGCGAAGCAATTAATAAAGCAGCTGGTAATCGTAAGGGAATAAAAAGATATGCTCATGCACTAATACCAATGGACGAAACATTAACGCGTGTTGCCATAGACGTTTCCAATAGACCGTATTTAATTTGGAAAGTTGACTTAAAAGTTGAAAAATTAGGAGAAATGGACACAGAGTTGTTCAAAGAATGGTTTCAAGCTTTTTCACAATCAGCAGGGATTACGCTGCATATAGAAAACGTATATGGAGAAAATAGTCATCATAAAATTGAGTCTTGTTTTAAAGGCTTAGCTAGATCATTAAAAGATGCTTTTGAAATAGATAAAAGAATTAAATCATCTATTCCCTCAACAAAAGGTAAGCTTTAAAATAAATGTTACTTACAGTTGTTGATTACGGCGTTGGCAATTTAAGATCAATCGCTAAATCAATAGAAAAAGCTAATTTAGAAAATAATCTTAATTATTCTGTAAAAATTAGCTCAGACGTTAATGAAATCAAGAGAGCGGACAAACTAGTTTTGCCCGGGCAGGGATCTTTTAAAGCATGCCGAGAAGGCATTAACAACATTAAAGGTTTGGATGAGGAATTAAACGAAAGTGCACTAAATAAAAAAAAACCAATTTATGGAATTTGCGCAGGAATGCAGTTATTTGGAACCACTGGTTATGAAGAAGAAGAAACGCCGGGACTTAACTGGATCAAAGGTAAAGTCGTTAAAATAAATCCAGGAGTATCCGATTTAAAAATACCGCATATGGGGTGGAATGAACTGGATATAAAAAAAACTTCAACAGTGTTCAAAAACATTAATAATAAAAGCCATGCTTATTTTATTCATAGTTATGAGTTTTTACCTGATGATGAAACAGTAGTTTCTCTTTCTGTTAGTTATGGCAAAGATATAGTGGCCGCTGTGTGCCAAGAAAATATTTATGGTTCACAATTTCATCCTGAAAAAAGTCAAGAAACGGGTATAAAAATACTAAGTAATTTTTTAAAATTATGAAAATTTTTCCTGCAATAGATTTAAAGAATGGCAAGTGTGTAAGACTTACAAAAGGAGATTTTAAAAGTGAAAAGATTTATAATGAAAATCCAATTGGTCAAGCAGAAATTTTTAGTAATGCAGGTTTCAAATATTTACATATAGTTGATTTAGATGGGGCTTTAGCAGGCAACTTAATTAATTTAGAAGTTATAAAAGAGATCGTTAAGAAATTTAATTTTAAAGTCGAAATTGGCGGAGGAATTAGATCTGAGGACAGTATTGCTAGATTATTAGACATAGGCTCTGATAAAATTATTTTAGGAACCGCAGCAATTACGAATAAATCCTTTTTGGAAACATGTTGCAAAAAATACTCTGGAAATATTGCTTTGTCACTAGATGTTAGAAAAAATTTCGTAGCTATTTCTGGGTGGAAAAATCAAACAGAAATTAATGTTTTCGACTTTTTGAATACAGTTAAAGATTTTGGCATATCAAGATTGATTTTTACAGACATTGATAGGGATGGAACAAACGCAGGTCCAAATCTAGAAGATAGTTATAAAATAGCCGATAGATTTAATATACCAGTAATAATATCTGGTGGAATAAGTTCCATGAATGATATCAACAAAATTATTAAAGATAATAAAAAAATCGAAGGAATAATAGTGGGTAAGGCATTATATGAAAATAGAGTAAAGATAGAAGAGTTAAGTAAAATTAATTAATGTTAAAAAATCGAATTATACCCTGTTTAGATGTTGAGAACGGAAGAGTTGTTAAAGGAATAAATTTTCTTGATTTAAAAGATGCAGGGGATCCTGTAGAACAGGCAGAATATTACAGCAAGTGTGGAGCTGATGAGATTTGCTTTTTAGACATTACAGCAACTCATGAAGATAGAAATATTATTATTGACATAGTAAACAAAACGGCAGAAAAATGTTTCGTCCCTTTGACAGTTGGTGGCGGCATAAAATCAATGCAAAATATAAGAGACTTACTACTGGCTGGTGCAGATAAAGTTTCAATAAATTCTGCAGCAGTTAAAGATATTGGCTTTGTGAAAGATGCTTCTAGAAAATTTGGAACACAGTGTATGGTTATTGCTGTTGATGCAAAAAAAGTTGCAGAAAATAAATGGGAAATATTTACCCACGGCGGGAGAAACAAAACTGGTATAGATGCAGTCGATTTTGCATTAAAAGCCGAGCAAAATGGTGCGGGAGAGATTCTTCTTACTTCAATGGATAAAGACGGAACAAAAACCGGCTACGATATAGAGCTATTAAAAAGTGTAACAAATAAAATAAGCATTCCAGTTATAGCTTCAGGAGGTGTAGGAAACCTAGAACATCTATATGAAGGCATCAGGAAAGGTGGAGCGAGTGCAGTTCTAGCAGCATCTATATTTCATTATGGAGAACACACTATTAGGCAAGCAAAAGAATATTTGGCATCTAAAGATGTTCCAGTTAGAATTGAGAAATGAGTAATTTTTTATTGGAGTTGGCGAAAACTATTGAATCTAGGAAAGGAAAAGATACAGAAAAATCATACACTTCTCTCTTGTTATCAAAAGGTTTCAGCGAATGCCTGAGCAAGTTTAAAGAAGAGAGTGAAGAATTTTCTGAAGCTATAAAAAATAATAATAATATTGTTCATGAATCTGCTGATGTAATTTACCACTTTTTAGTTACCCTTGAATCAAGAGGTGTAAAACTTATTGACGTTATAAAGGAGTTGGAAAAAAGAAAAGTTATGTCTGGACACGAAGAAAAAAAAAATAGAAAAAAATGAAATACGACAAAAACAATATCTTTGCTAAAATTTTAAGAGGAGAGATACCTTGTAATAAAGTTTATGAAAATGAATATGTTCTATCTTTTCATGATATAAATCCGCAAAAAAAAATACATATTTTAGTAATTCCTAAAGGAGAATATACTGACTTAGATCATTTCAATACAGAAGCGTCAGAGAAAGAAATAATAGAATTTGCTAAATCTATTACTCATATAGTTAAAATATTGAAAATTTCTAGCGATGAAAAAGGTTACCGCGTGCTTACAAACATAGGAAAAAATGGAGGGCAAGAAGTGCCTCATCTCCATCATCATATTTTTGGCGGCGAAGCAGTGGGTAAAATGGTTGTTTAATTTTATTGGATGCCTAAAGTTCAAAGATTTTTTTTAGAATTAAAAAAAGACAAAAAAACAAATCAATCAATAACATTACCAAAGAATGTAAAAATTCATGTAGAAAGTGAAAAAGACATAAATATAAATAAGTTTTTTTATCGCCAGATAGGTAAAGACCATTTTTGGAGAGATAGGCTTTTGTGGTCAGATAAAGAATGGGAAAAGTATATAAAAAATAAAAATCTAGAAACAGGTATTATAAAATTTAATAATGAATTAATTGGTTTTTACGAACAAGAATTTCATGAAGTTAAAAATGAAATTGAGTTGATACAAATGGGTATTCTGAAAGAATATCAGGGTAAAAAATTTGGAACTTTTTTGTTAGAACATATAATACATGAAGCTTTTAAAAAGAATGTTGAAAGACTATGGGTCCATACTTGTAGCTTGGATCACAAACATGCCTTAGATAATTATATATCAAAAGGCTTTAAGACCTTTAAAGAAGAGACAATTAATTTTACATTCTAATTCATAGACGGAATCTTGAAAAGATCATCTTTAATTTCTGTATTTATGTTCTGAATTTTTAATGAAAAGTAAATTTTATTTTGAAGCTCGTCATTTATTTCCCAGCCTATTAGTTCATAGCTTTCTTTGTCAAAAAAAACAGTAATTTTTTTTTCATTTTTGTCTACAAAAACTAAATCAATATTATTATTTAACTCTAAATCTGATTCTTTCACCAGTTTAATTAAACTTTTTTTGTTTAAAATTCTTAGAAATGGAGATTTTGAAATAGGATAAAAATAAATTTTATCATATTTTTTGTTCCTAACTACTAATGTTTTATTGTTGATTATAATTTCTTTTTGTTTTTCATCAACATAGTTACATCTAAGTTTATTATCAAAAACAAGAAAACAAGTACCCGTTTCTATTTTCCCTTGTGCAATTTGTTTAAAATTAAAAGTAAAATTATTAATTTCTAATAATTGATTTATAATTAATTCTTTCTGGTCTGCATGTAAATTTAAAAAAAAGTTAAAAAATAAAAAAACAAATAAAAAAAACCTTAAAAACAAAACTTACAAAACCTCTCTTTTACCTACGTGGTTTGCTTTGCTAACAATCCCTTTTTCTTCCATCGTGTCAATAATTCTTGCTGCTCTGTTATAGCCAATTTGTAATTTTCTTTGTAAAAAGCTTGTTGAAGCTTTCCCTTCAGTTTTAATGATATCTAAAGCTTGATTATACAGTTCATCAGTATCATTATCAGCAGCGTAACTTGAACTATCATTTTTTTCATTAACTGTAATTTCATCAATATAATCAGGTTCTCCTTGCGCTCTTAAAATATTAGTAATTTTTTCAATTTCTTTTTCAGAAACGTAGGGACCATGAATTCTAACTATTCTGTTTGCCGATGACATAAACAACATATCTCCGTTGCCTAAAAGTTGTTCCGCACCTTGTTCACCTAAAATTGTTCTACTATCTATTTTAGAACTTACTCTAAAAGATATTCTTGTAGGAAAGTTTGCTTTAATGGTTCCTGTAATAACATCTACGCTAGGTCTTTGCGTCGCCATTATAATATGAATACCTGCCGCTCTGGCCATTTGTGAAAGTTTTTGAATATAATTTTCTATTTCTTTGCCAGCCACAAGCATTAAATCTGACATTTCATCAACAACAACAACGATATAGGGCATTTTAAGTTTATGTTTTGCATTATAGCCATCAATGTTTCTCACACCATCTTTGCTCATTAATTTATAACGACTATTCATTTCTCTAACTGTCCAACCCAAGGCTGATGCTGCTTTCTTTGAGTCAGTAATAACAGGACTTAGCAAATGTGGAATTCCTTCATAAGCAGATAGTTCTAACATTTTTGGATCTATCAAAATAAATTTACATAAATCAGGGCTTAATCTGTAAAGAAGAGATACAATAATTGTGTTAATGCAAACAGATTTACCAGATCCAGTTGTGCCAGCTATTAAAAGGTGTGGCATAGAAGTTAGATCCCCGATGATAGGCATGCCTGATATACTTTTTCCTATAGCGATAGGGAGTTTAATTTCCTTTTTTTGAAATTTTTCGTTTCCAACTATTTCCTTTAAGTAAACACTCTCTCGAGAATCATTTGGAATCTCTATACCGACTGTATTTTTCCCTGGTATTGTTGAAACACGTGCAGATGTAGAACTAGTATTTCGAGCAAGATCATCGGATAAGTTGATAATTTTCGAAACTTTTACGCCTGGAGCAGGTTCAAATTCATACAAGCTGACAACAGGGCCATTATTAATTTTTGTGATTTTTCCATCTATACCGAAATCTAATAGTATTTTTTCTATAAATGATCCTTCAGGTCTATTTTTAGATAGATCTAATAAATTAATTTTAGATGGATTTTTTTCCAGTAAATCTAAAGAAGGAAGATTAAATTTTTTGTTTTGGACAGAGAGCTCTTTTAAATTAGATGTTTTTTCAAAAGAAAAAGTTTGTTGAGCTTTACCTATGATTGAATCTTGATTAATTAATTCTTCAGAAAGGTCTTTGTTTATTTTTGACTGATTATCAATATTGTTATTTTTGCTAAAAATTATTAGGATATATTTAAAATTAATATTAGAGGCCAGCAAAAAGAAACCCACACTTAAAAGTATAAGAATAAAAATGCTGTAGTCATGATTGATTAAGGGAAAAATATTTGTAACTTTATTATGTAGAATTTGACCTGCAAATCCTGAATTTCCATTGTCAATTAACCAAAAAGAATCATTGTAAGTTAAATAAATTAAAATACATGTGAACAAAATATACAAAAATAAATAAAAAAGTTTAAATTTTAGTTTTTTAAGCTCTTTTTTTATTATTAAATTTATTCCCCATGATGCAATAGTCACTAAAATAAGAAATGAAGTCAGGCCAAGACTCTGTAGTAAAAAATCTGCAACTATGCCTCCGTATATACCCAACAAATTATTGACCTTTATAGTGCTTGTTCCATATATAATAGTAGGATCATTTGGAGAATAAGAAAAAAAAGAAACCGTTAATAGAAGTACAATAAAAATAAGAATAAGCCCTATTAACTCAATGGCTCGGTTTTTTAAAAAATTAGTAAAATTTTTATAAATCATTATTCATTTAACGAATCATTAAGTTTACTTTGTATCATTTTTATTAAACTGATAAAATTTTTTAAATATGGACGAGCAAAAAATTTGCATTATTGGAGATGGTTTAGCCGGCTTAATGACAGCTATAATTTTAAGTAAAGAAAATATAAAAATCGACCTGTATAGCAATAAAAGAAATAAAATAAATAAATCAGATAATAGAACAACAGCTATTTCAGAAAGCAATTACCAATATATCCAAAAAAACTTAAATTTTTACAACAAACACTTCTTTTGGCCGTGTAAAAAAATAAATTTATTCTTTGAAGATAAAGAAAAGATTATAAATTTTTTTAATTTTAAAAGTAAAAATAAAAATCTTATGTACATTTTTCAAAATAAGGATTTGAAAAAAAATTTAGATAAAATAATTTTAAAAAAAAAAAAAATAAAGCTATTTAAAAAAAATATTGAAAATATTAATAACAAAGAAGGATTTATAACATTTAATAAAAAAAAAATTTTTTATGACCTAATAATTTTATGTACAGGAGGTCGCTCAAATTTTTATTCTATGATAGAGGAGGAGAGATCAATTAAAAAGGATTATAGAGAAATAGCTTTAACTACAATTATTAAACACAATGCCAAAATTGAAAATGTTAGTCAATTTTTTTTAAAAGAAGGCCCGCTTGCAATCCTACCGTTTCAGAAAAAAGCCTTTTCTACTGTATGGAGTGTCAGTAATGAATTTTTTGATATAAATAAAAAAACCATAAAAAAAATTTTAACAGAAAAGCTTAGGATGTTGCTAAAAGTTAAAGGCATTAAAAATATTGTAAATATTCAGTCGTTCCCGATTAATTTAAATTTAAAAACTAGATACTTTAAAAAAAATGTTTTAATTCTTGGAGATGGATTGCACACAGTTCATCCAATGGCCGGGCAAGGGTTTAATTTAGTTTTAAGGGATATAAAAAAATTACAAGAGTTAGTGTCCAAAACATTAAAACTAGGTTTATTGATCAAAGAAAGCTTTATGTTAAAAGATTTTTATAATTCAAGGAAACCAGAAAATAATCTATTTGGTTTTGGAATAGATTTAACCAACATTTTTTTTAAAGATAACAAATATTTTCCGTTGCTCAAAAAAGGGATACTTAAAAATGTTAGCAAATTTAGTTTTATTAAAAAAATAAGTCAGACCATATCTGACAGAGGAATTTTGTTTTAATTATTGTAAAGTTATTTCACTTGTTGAGTTTTCGTGTAAATAAAACTCAATTATCTCAGACAAAACTTCAGTTCTAGAATTAACATGAACCGATTCTAAAATCATTTGCTTTTCCTCATTCGAAATAGGAGCTATCATTGCTAAAGTATTAATCTTTTGAACTTCA
>Ga0307986_10003170_pt1 | contig 11544 bp, 10 predicted proteins | sample EllFjometageno82_FD_203170 | JGI IMG/M metagenome (GOLD analysis project Ga0307986, IMG submission 203170) | Marine microbial communities from Ellis Fjord, Antarctic Ocean - #82 | ecosystem: Environmental > Aquatic > Marine > Unclassified | place: Southern Ocean | collected 2014-10-09
CTTCACCAGGGTGAGGGGTAATAATCAAATTTTGAGGTAATGACATTTGCTTAAATGGCTCCATGCTTAGAAGTCTCAAGGCACCAGCATCCAAGAGAATTGGTAGGTTTTCTTCCTTGGTAAATATAAGCAACTTATATAATAGTTGTTCCGACCAATAATTTTGAAACATTCCTGGCCCACAGAGAACAATCTCTGCCCAAGGAAAGTGCATTTCAAGGTTTTGAGCATTCTCACCACCGCAAACCATTACCTCAGGATTTCTAGCTAGCGCTGCAGAGACATATGCCTCTCTAGTAAGCAGTTTAACTAGACCAGTTCCAGTCTTAATGGCCGCTTCAGAGACTAAGATACCAGCTCCTCCATAACCTTCATCACCAGCAACAATGAGTAATTTCCCATGTTGCCCCTTATGCCCATCTCGGTTCCTAGCTGGAAGCAGAGATTGAACATCATGGATGCTCAAGGGTTTTACACTAGGCCCCGTTTCATTGCTCATGTTGTGATTTACTGTTAATTAACTTTTAAATTTATAATTCTATATAGGCTAGTCTATTGGATTTAAAAGAGCCGAACCATAACTCATTCTTAACTTTTACTCCGACTGTTCCAACACCCATATTGCTGCTCTTAAATGAATAAGTCTTTAGCTCGGCAAGGGTATCCCTATCTAATTTACTTACAGACCATGGTAAGGTGCAATTAATATTCCCAGTACATTTTTTAAAGTCTTGGAGCCCAAAGTTATGCCAAGTTACCCAGATATATCCATCACGCAAGACTACATTATCCGGCCCATTATTTTTGAATGTACCAACAATCTCAAGAGTCTCCAAGTCAAATAGGAGCGTCTTATCACCCAGATTATAATTGACTGCTAATCTATTTTTCTCTAGATCTAACATAATGCCATTGGGGTAAGATCCCGCTGTTTCAGATAATTCTGAAAATCCTGAAGCAGGATTCCAAGTCACAACAAAACCTGTGTCAAATTTAAAAAAGTAATGAAATACCCATTGATTGAAGGAGAGGTCTATATCAAACATATGAGATGCATAAAATGATCCATCAGGCTGCAAGCTGACATCGTTAAGGTAATATTTCTCATCAGTAGACACACACCCACGCCATATCGCAGCCCAGCTTTCCTCTTGCTCTATAATTTCAAACATTTCAACTCTCTCATCAGGCAGATGACTGACTACCGCAAGTTGCAATTTTCCATCATATCGTTCAATGAGATCAAGACCATGCGGCGCAATTATTTCATCGCTGGCTCTTGAGCAAGAGCTGTCACCCCAAGAGTTCATACCAATAGTAATTGGGAGTATTTGCTTAGTTCTCGATGGAATATGAAAGAGAGCAAGGTTTCCAGGCAAGACCTCTTGGATAGGTTTTTGCCCGCCATATTCCGATAGAATAAAATAATTATTATCTGGCGTTAAAGCGAGATCCTCTGGGTTGCTGAACCCACATACAACGTTCAACTCTTCATTGCTCTCACAGCCTGTGAGGGGCTCAAAGGGGGCAACATTACTGGATTGATAGATTCCAAACAGCCCTCCCAACAAAAGAATGGCTAAAATTAATAATAACTTTTTCATGTTACTTAGTACTCCATTTATCTAAATACTCATTAATAATTGTGATTAGGCCTATGGGCTCATCTAGAGGAATATGATGCGCAGCATGTTCAATGACTTCAATTGACATTCTGTCCTTAAACTCTTCTTTGATGTAACTCATAATTTTTGATCCTAGTAATAAACTTTTGCCGCCAGCAATAAACAGGCTTGGACATTGAAAATTAAATTCATAGCCTTGAAGTCTTTTAAGAGTTGCAAATAATTTATCATCAAATCGCCATCTCCAACCAGAGTCAACATTTTGAATGGAATGCTCAGCTATGTATCTAAGATACCAAGAATTTTTGCAGTCTTGAGCAGGCATTAATCTGAACCTTTCTATAATTGATACCTTGTCTTCATAGTACTTAATTTTTCTTAATGGCCCAGTGCTGATGTGTTCTTCGTAATCGTATGAGGGAGGTCTAATAGGAGAGTCAATCATGATTAAACCTGCTGCTAGTTCAGGTAATTCAGAGGCCATAAATCCAGCCAGGTGACCTCCAAGAGAATGCCCAATAAAATAAATTTTATGATTAGCAGGGGTAATATCTTCCTGGTCTAGGATTGCCAATATTGAATCACTAAATCCTTCAAAATCATACTTAGCCCTATGGTTTGACTCGCCCATTCCAGGAAGGTCTGGCGCAATCACTGTAAAGTCTTGAGTGAAGAGAGGGGCAATTGGGTCCCACCATTTTTTATGCGCCCCAGTTCCATGAATTAATATCACAATCTTATTTGTTTCCTCTCTATCCCAAACTTGGTATTTCAAATTGCCCAAAGGTTGCTGTAAATCTTCTAGCCGAGGCTTAATCGCAATAGAGGCATGAAACCATGCCGGCGCTTGTTGAAGGTCATGTTCCAGTGATTCAGTGATTTCCATAAAGACTTATTCTAATGGATAATAAATATCGATACTAATTATGAATACACCAATCAGACCAGCCGCTACAGTTATCCTAATGAGAGAGAGTCTTGATGGCTTTGAGATATTTATGGTCAAGAGGAGCACTAGATCCTCATTTGGTAGTTTGTATGTTTTTCCTGGCGGCAAGATTGACGCAGAGGACTCATCTCCAGCTATTTATCAACATTGCGAAGGCTTAAGTGATGACCAGGCTTCTGCTAAGCTGGGCTTGCCGGCCGATGGCTTGGCGTATTGGGTAGCCTGTATCAGGGAATGTTTTGAAGAAGCAGGGATTTTACTGACCAACAAGCATGATGATTTATTAAAAGATTTAAATATGCTCGATGAATATAGGCAGCAGCTCAATTCCGGTGACATCACATTCAATGATATATGCTTGAAGCATGAGCTTCGTTTGCGTGCAAATAATATTGTTCCATGCGCTCACTGGGTTACCCCTGACATTGAGCCCAAAAGGTTTGATACCCGATTTTTTATTGCAAAAGTACATTCAGAACAATTGGGAGTTCACGATGGCTTTGAGTTAACAGAGAGTCTCTGGATTTCTCCCTCTGAGGCGTTAAAGAAATTTCATGAAGGTGAAATGAATATGATTATGCCCACCATAAAAACTCTAACGAAATTAAATGAATTTTCATCAAGAGACGAAGTGTTTAATTATTTTCAAGCAATTGAAGATGGCGGCATCTCGGCTATCTTGCCTAAGTTTATTAAGAAAGATGGTGCATGGGTAGGTTTCTTGCCAGGAGAGGACGGTTATGAAGATGCATAAATCTATTATTCAACGTGTAACAGCGCCAAATGGCAGCATGTTTACTGGACCAGGAACTAATAGCTATTTGATTGGGGTCAATGATATGACCTTGGTTGATCCAGGTCCCAAAATTGATCAACACCTTTCCCATCTTCTGCAGCTTGGCGCAAATAAAATTAAAAGAATTTTAGTGACTCATACACACCCAGATCACTCGCCTGGCGCTAAAGTATTGGCAGAAAAGCTAGGAGTTCCTTTAATGGGGCGATTAGTGGCAAAAGATGATGGGAGGCAAGATAAGACTTTTAAGCCTGATCAGGTTCTGCATCACGGCGACATAATAACCACGGAGGAGCACACAATTGAAGTGCTGCATACGCCGGGACACGCATCAAATCACCTATGTTACTTAATTAAAGAAGAGGAGACCCTTCTGACAGGTGATCATATTATGAATGGCTCCACAGTGGTTATTGCTCATCCAGATGGCTCCATGCAGGAATATCTTGATTCTCTTGCATTGCTCAAAAACTATCAATTTACAAGAATTGGCCCGGGGCATGGAGGTTTTTTAGGGGATCCATTTGGAGTGGTGGACTGGATTATTGCGCACCGACTTAAAAGAGAGCAAAAGGTAGTGGAAAAACTGACACTTCTAGTTTCCTGCTCATCAGATGAGCTAGTGAAGGAAGTTTATGATGATGTAGATTCAAAGCTCCATCCTATTGCCTTATGGAGTCTGGAAGCTCATTTAGTGAAATTGCAGGATGATCAAATAGCAGATTTTAATGAGCTGCATAAAACCTGGTCGTTAATTTAAGACCTCTGATGATTACTTTTTTCTTGGGTTGCTTGTATCTTGCTAATAGTCTATTTTTAGCAGCATTATTCCAACATCATTTAAAGATCCTGGGCTTTCTTTTTAACCCCGTAAATAGAAAATTTTTATTAAGCCTAGAGCTTCCTTACATTACTTTATGCTTTTTAGCATTATTAGAGCAAGGGCATTGGTTTTTAATACTGCTGCTTTCTTTACATCTTTTTAACTCAGCAATCTTGGTTTTTACACCAAGAAATTTTTACCAAGCAACGCACGATATTGAAAGAGAGAGCGCTCCATTTTTTCTTAATGTGATGATGTTGATGCTCGCAATAGCTGGATCGCTTTGCATCTATGTAAGTTTTTTATAGGCTTAATTTATTTGCAATCAAGCTTTCTACAACTGCTGGATCAGCGAGCGTGGAGGTGTCCCCAAGATTATTAAAATCCCCTTCTGCTACTTTCCTTAAAATTCTTCTCATAATTTTTCCAGATCTAGTTTTGGGCAGCCCTGGTGCCCATTGAACTAAATCTGGTTTGGCTATAGGGCTAATTTCATTGGCTACAAATTTTTGAAGCTCAATTTTTAATTCAGCTGAATCCTCTTCTCCAACCATCAAGGTTACATAGGCGTATATACCCTGTCCCTTAATCGGGTGATCAAAACCAACAATTGCAGCTTCAGCAACCTTAGGATGAAGCACCAGGGCGCTTTCAATTTCAGCAGTTCCAAGCCTATGGCCCGATACATTCAAAACATCATCCACTCTGCCAGTAATCCAAAAATATCCATCGGCATCTCTTTTTGCTCCATCGCCAGTAAAATATTTATTTTGATAGGTTGAAAAGTACGTTTCAATCATGCGTTGATGATCTCCGTAGATGCTTCTGATTTGGCTAGGCCAGGATTGTGAAATAACCAAATTACCAGAACTTTCCCCCTCCAAGATTATTCCATTCTCGTCCACCAATTCTGCCTTTACCCCAAAAAATGGGAGGGTTGCTGAGCCTGGTTTTACAGGAGTAACGCCAGCAATTGGGGATATGAGCACAGATCCTGTTTCTGTTTGCCACCAGGTATCAATAATTTGACATGCTGAATTCCCAACCACCTTGTAATACCATTCCCACGCCTCAGGATTAATCGGCTCTCCAACAGTTCCTAAGAGTCTTAGAGAAGACCTAGAGGTTTGTTTTACATACTCATCACCCTGGGCCATTAATGCTCGCAACGCAGTTGGAGCGGTATAGAAAATAGATATTTGATGCTTATCACAAACCTCCCAAAATCTTGATGGGGTAGGGTAGGTTGGAATACCTTCAAACATTAAACTGGTTGCAGCGTTTGAGAGAGGCCCGTATAAAATATAAGTGTGCCCTGTAATCCAACCTACATCTGCTGTACACCAATACCTATCTTCTTCTTGGTAACCAAATAAATATTTAAAGCTCAAATGCGCTCCCAGTAAATAACCTCCTGTGGTGTGCATCACGCCTTTAGGTTTGCCAGTGGAGCCAGAAGTGTACAAAATAAAAAATGGGTCTTCAGCATCCATGGGCTCACACGCACATACATCAGATGCAGTGAAAAAAACCTCTTGATATCTGACATCTCTTGTTGGGACCCATGAGGTTGTTATCCCTGTTCTCGCTATTACCAAGCAATGCTGAACGTCTGGGCAGTTCGCAAGAGCAGCATCAACATTTTCTTTTAATGGAATTTTTTTCCCGCCTCGAATCGCCTCATCCGAGGTCACAACAATACTGCAGGAGGAGTCTAAAATTCTATCTTTTAAAGCTTCAGGAGAAAAGCCCCCAAAGACCACTGAGTGAATAGCGCCAATTCTTGCGCAAGCTAACATTGCGTAGGCAGCCTCGGGAATCATCGGCATGTAAATACAAATTTTAGATCCCTTAACAGCACCCAGATCTTTTAAAATATTTGAAAACTTACATACATTCTTGTGAAGCTCTAAATATGAAATTTCTTGAGACTGATTTGGCTCATCACCTTCCCATATAAGAGCAATCTTTGTGCCATCTTTGTCTAAATGCCTGTCAATGCAGTTATAAGCAATATTTAGCTTACCTCCGTCGAACCATCGAGCTCCTGAGAAATTATCATTATGAACACCGGTAAAGGGCTCTATCCAGGAAAGATTTTCACGAGCAGCTTTCCCAAAAAAGGTCTTTGGGTCTTCAATGGATTCCTGATACATGGATGCATACTGATCTAAGTCTGCTATGTAAGGATTAATTAAGTTTTTTGGTGGTTGATAGGTCTTATCATTCACAATGTTGCCTCACCAGCTTTAAAGAATAGACGGTTGGGGGTTAATAAAATTTTTGCCTCTCGGATCCGACGTAATTTTATTGATCAGCATGTCGTAATCTGAGCCCCCGCTCTCTAAATCAATATCAGAAGCATTAATAATTAATAGCGGCGCGCTCTCAAAATAAAGAAAGAATTTAGAATAAGCGTCATTCAGTCTCTCCAAGTAATCCACCGTTAAAAATTTTTCATCCGGGTTCCCCCGTTTATTGATTCTATCCAGCAACACTTCAACTGGAGCTTGCAAATAAATCACAAGATCTGGCGAAGGAGCTTCGAGAGTCAAGTGTTCATATACTTTGTCGTATAAGCCCATTTCTTCTTCTGAGAGAGTCACCTCAGCAAATAGACGATCTTTTTGAATAAGAAAATCTGCCACTCGAACGGGTTCAAACAATGATCGTTGTTTTAAATCTTCAATTTGTTGCATCCTTTGAAATAAAAAAAATAGCTGTGTAGCAAGCGCAGATTGCTTGGGATTTCTATAAAAACTTTTTAAAAAAGGGTTTTCTGTGGGTTGCTCAAGAAAAACATCGTAGTTAAATGTTTGAGCAATTTTATGGGCAAGAGTAGTTTTTCCAACCCCAATAGGCCCTTCTATGGCTATGTATTTTGGAAGTGGGGCTTCCTGTAAAGCTGGTTCCATGAGGCTTTTATTTCCGTTTTGTAAAGATTAGCTTAACTCTTCCAAGAAACCAAATTTTTTCTCTACGGGACCTTTTCTTGAATCTCTTAAGACTTGAAGCATCTCTATCTTTCGCGGCCTATTGACTGCCTGAAACTCGGTCCACCAAGCTCCAATTCCCTGTGAGTCCCTTGCAGCCTCTTCCCTGAGTAATAAAAAATCATAAGCAGCTCTAAATCTTGGGTGGTTTAATATCTTATAAGGCTGATGGCCTAGACGCGTCTCTAGCTTAAGTTGCAAAGACCAAATATCTTTAATGTAACCATGAAATTTTCTAGGAATCGCTGTTAATTCTTGTTGCTCTCGGATGATGCTATCCATGCTCCTAAAAAATTTTTTTAGATTTAATACCCCTTCCTCTTTGGTGGCATCAACCAATCGCGGCCACATGAGAGCTGCTAGCAAGAAACCTGGTGTTATAGATTTCTCTGCCTTCAATCGATTATCAGTATTAATTAAAGATGCATGTTGAAACCTGAGTCCAAAAGAATCAGCATGATACTTAGGAGTATTTATTAGATGTTTTAAAGCGCCAAATGACTGCAGTTTTTCAAAATTATTTAAAGCTTCCTTGGAAAGGAAGATTTTGCAAAACTCATCAAAGAGTCTGGCATTAGAAATATTTTCTAACAGAGGAGCCTTTTGGTAAATAGCCTCCTTCACATCACCAGAGATTTTAAAATTTAATTTTGAGCTAAATCTAATCGCACGAAGACTTCTGACGGGATCTTCTTCAAACCGAAGCAGTGGATCGCCAATGGAAACAATCATTTTTTTTTGAATGTGTTGTAGCCCTTGATGAAAATCATGCAGAATATTTTCCACAGGATCAAAATATAACGCATTGATCGAAAAGTCTCGTCTTATACAATCTTCTTCTAAAGTTCCCCAGACGTTATCTCTTAAAATTTTTCCATCAGTATCTTTAACGAGCCCCGCCTTATTTTTTGAGTTTGAAGCATCTGCCCTGAACGTTGAGACTTCGATTAATTCATTGCGGCTAAAGACATGCACCAGACGAAATCTTTTTCCAATAATTCTAGAGGCTCGAAAGATCTTTCTGACTTGTTCAGGAGTTGCGTCTGTTGAGACATCAAAATCTTTTGCTTTGATGCCAACCAGCAAATCTCTTACACAGCCTCCAACTAGGTAGGCTTGAAATCCAGCCTTTTTAAGTGATCTAACAACCTCAAGGGAAAGAGGGCTGAACTTACTGTCAGTTAATATTTTTGGGGGCTTGGTAGCCGAGGATTTATTTTTTTTTATCAACAGCTTAGGTGCATTTGGCAGAGTTGCAATTAGCCACCAAGTTGCTTTTCTTTAATTTCATCCAATGTCTTGCAGTCAATGCAATGAGTGGCCGTTGGTCTTGCCTCAAGTCTCTTTACTCCAATCTCTATTCCACAAGCATAACAGTATCCATAGTCATCTTGTTTTATTTGATCGAGCGACATTGCAATTTTATTGATCAGTTTTCTTTCTCTATCTCGTGTTCTTAGTTCAAATGCAAATTCTTCTTCTTGAGACGCTCTGTCAATCGGATCAGCGTAAGACTCTCCCTTATTCTTTAAATGGTCGAATGTCTTTTGCATCTCTTCTTTTAAGTGCTCCCTCCAATCCATAAGGACAGCAGTGAAATGTTTTTTCATTGCAGCACTCATATACTTTTCTCCTTTCCTACCTTGATAAGAGGAAATAGGAGTAGATCGCTTCTTTGCAGGCGCTTTCTTTGCAGGTGCTTTCTTTGCAGAAGCAGTTATTTTTTTTATGTCAGCTTTTTTTGGCATATATGTTTAAAAGATACTCAAGGCGCATGAAATTATCAGAAAGGAGCTCAATTAGCTAGCTTTTTTGAAAACTTTTTAAGGTTTCAACATATCTCTCTTTAGACAGCCTGGGCCCAAAGGTCTCTACAATTCTTGCTGCACCAAAGTTTGCAAACTCAGCACATGCTTTGAGATCATGATTCTGCAGAAGTGCATAGAGAAAACTGCCAGCAAACATATCGCCAGCTCCATTGGTGTCAATAGGATTAATGTTGACAGCATCCACCCTAAGAATCTTACTAGGTGTAACCACCGCGCTTCCATCACTGCCCATAGTAACAACTGAGGTAAATGATTTTGACTGCAGAGCTAAAAGAGCTTGCTCAATATCTGAAGCGCCTGTGAAAGCCATTGCCTCATCATCATTGCCGAAAACATAGCTCAAACCATAGGATTCAATTTCCTTAAACTGATCTCTAAACCCCGCAACAATACCTGGATCCGAGAGTGAAAGTGCAATTTTTACTTCAGGGTAGTTTTTTAAATGGTCTAATACAGTTAGAGCACACTGATAATTTTTATCGCTTGTTACCATGTAGCCTTCAATATAAAAAATTTTTGAATTAGCAATACTATCTAAATCTAGGTCGAGAGTATCCATCTCCGAACTAATGCTCAATGAGGTCATCATTGATCTTTTTGCATCTGGTGTAACGAGAATTAAACATTTGCCTGTTGGGATAGACCCAAAGGGTGCCATATTCCCTTTATGAGCAACGCCTGCATCCTTAAGACTATTTAAATATGTTTCCCCATCCTTATCATTGGTAACTTTGCATACATGAAAACACTTAGCACCATAACTTGAGGCGGCAACCAAGCTATTAGTTGCTGATCCTCCACAGTCAGAAATAGTCTCTGCACCAGATTCGATGAGCCGTTTGATGATAGGTGCTTGCTCTTCAGCATTCGATAAGTTCATTTGATCAATTTCTAATCCCAGTTCTTTAATCAGCTCATGCGGAACCTTAAAAACGGTATCAACCAAAGCATTTCCAATAGCGCTAATATCATTTTTCATTTTCAAAGCTCCTTTACAGTAAGATTTATTTTTTCAATTGTTTGTTCAAGAATTTGCGGGCTATGCGTAGTAGAAATAAACCCAGCCTCATATTTTGATGGTGCAAAGTATAGTCCGTTCTGCAGTGCTAAGTTAAAGAACCTCACAAATAAAGCATCGTCTGTTTCTGCAACCTCCTCAAAATTTACTGGAAGTTTTTCGGCAAAGAAAAATCCAAACATTCCACCAATCGAAGCGTGAGAGAAAGGAATGCCCTTAGCATCAAGCACACTTTTGATATGAGAGAGTAGAAATGTTGAAGCAGATTCCAGTTTCTTAAAAGGATTCATTTTAATTAACTCTGACATGAGTGCTATCCCTGCACTCATTGCCAATGGGTTGCCTGATAAGGTGCCAGCTTGATATATGGGACCAAGGGGAGCCAATTGATTCATCACAGACTCTTTGCCTCCAAATGCCCCAACAGGAAGGCCACCACCAATCACTTTGCCCAGGGCAGTCAGATCAGGCTCTATGCTGTATAAATCTTGAGCTCCACCAAGTGCGACCCTAAAGCCTGACATGACCTCATCAAATATCAGAAGTGCTTGATTTTGATCGCATAATTTTCTTAGAGTTTCTAAAAATGCACTCTGGCCTGGAACAAAGCCCATATTCCCAGCAATTGGCTCAACAATAATAGTCGCCAAATCATCACCAATTTCATTTGCAATGTCCGTGACAGCTTCTATGTCGTTGTAAGGGCAACTGTAAGTTAATTTTGCAAGCTCATCCGGGACTCCCGGGGAGTCTGGCAAGCCGAATGTTGAAACGCCTGAGCCAGCCTTTACAAGCAATGAATCTACATGGCCGTGGTAACAGCCAGTAAACTTAATAATCTTATTTTTTCCAGTGTGACCGCGCGCTAAGCGAATACAGCTCATGGTTGCTTCGGTTCCTGAATTGACCATTCTTAGTTTTTCCATGCTTGGAATCTGACTTTTTATAAGTTCCGCAAGGCCACTTTCTATACTGGTTGGTGCCCCATAGCTCGTTCCTAGTTCAAGCTGTTTTTTTACAGCCTCCACGATAAGGGGGTTTGAATGTCCGAGAATCATTGGCCCCCATGATCCTATAAAATCAATATATTGATTGTTATCTTCATCAGTGAGGATTGGGCCTTTGGCAGCCTTAAAAAAAATAGGGTTATTGCCAACATTCTTAAAGGCTCTGACCGGAGAGTTCACCCCGCCAGGCATCAAGGTTTGAGCTTTTTTAAAGAGAAGATCTGAATTTGTTCGTTTTAAGGCCACTTGCTCTACTAATGTTGTAAAAGTTTATTTATTGTCAGTTATTTTCTTGCATCTTTCATTCACCAAAGATACCTCAAGAATGTGCAATTATATCAAATTTGAGGAGCTTGGTTTCTTTCGCACATCACTTTCTTAGTACTCTATTCATTGTCAGTGTAGATGTATGATTCAGAAGTGAAGAGGAGAAGGCTAAACTTAAAACTTAAACACAGCAGCAATAATACCAACAAGCAATAATAGTACAGGCGCTTCATTAAA
>Ga0307986_10003171_pt1 | contig 11541 bp, 14 predicted proteins | sample EllFjometageno82_FD_203170 | JGI IMG/M metagenome (GOLD analysis project Ga0307986, IMG submission 203170) | Marine microbial communities from Ellis Fjord, Antarctic Ocean - #82 | ecosystem: Environmental > Aquatic > Marine > Unclassified | place: Southern Ocean | collected 2014-10-09
TAGGGGTAATGGATATAGAACTTGATGAGTCTGATGAGCTTGAGGTAGTGGACATTCCTCCACCTACGCTACTACTTGCTGTAGCAGAGCTTGGGCTCATAGATAAAACTTGTTGTGTTTGTTGGGAGGAACTAGCAAATTGGTCTGACATACTAGGTGAACTAGATATGCTTGCACCTCCGCCTCCAGATCCACCACTTGATGCTGAACTCCCTGCTTGTGTTGTTGTTGTTCCAGCAGTACTACCACTATAGTTTGTACTTCCAGTAGCTACTGCAATTGTTCCTGCTACTAATTTTCTTATATTTGCTCGTCTTGTAGCTCTGTCTGATTTTTTAGCTGGTTCTGCAAAAGCTATAGTAGCGGGAATCTCCTCTGCAATTAATTCTTCAGCTTCGAAAATTTCTTCGAGTTCGACTAATCGCTCTTCTTCGATCATTTCTTCCCGCATCTCTTGTATATCTTCAAAAATTTCTTCAACGAATTCTTCCTCAAATATCTCTTCCTCTGGGTATATTTCCTCGTCAAAATCTTCTTCGGTATATCTTTCTTCCAGTAGCATCTCTTCAAACTCTTCTTCGTACATTTCTTCAAAATCTTCGAAATTCTCAAATTGTTCAAATTCTTCGTGCATTTCTTCTTCCATCCGTATTCTTTCTTCTATTACTAAAACTTGAAATTCAAAGTCTTCAAGTAGTGCTTCTGTACCATACCCACCTAAGATATCAAAAGTTTCACCATCATGTTCTTGTTGAAAAGTTTCTACATAAGCATGAAATTCTTCTACCTCTTGATCCATAAGATCAAACTGCATATCAAGGTCGTCATACTGAGCCATGTCACTCTGGTCAAAGTCTACCATTCCGTCGTCATTGAAAACAACTGTACCACCATATAGTGCATCTGCTTGATCTTGTCCAAATTCTTGTACGTCTAGTGCATACCAATCTGCGTCAGTCATGTTTTCACAACCGTTTTGATAACAGGGATCATTGGGATCCAGGTATTCATCAAATTCTTCGTCGTACCACATATCTTCTTCAGAGAAACCGTCATAACCATATTCTCCATCTCGGTCATCATAGTATGCAAGGTCATCTCCTTGGTCATACCCAGTGCACTGAGGCGAGTATGTACTATCAATTTCACATTGCTGATCGTCGTACGCATCTTGATAATATGGGCAGTCCATTGAGTAAAGCATTTCTATATCACATTGTTGAGCTAGATAAGCTGCTGCATAACCTGTACAAGATGAATTAGATAGGACGTCACTACAGTCAGTAGAGTTACCGCTACCTGCTCCATATAAAGAACCGCCGCTTTCTAGAGTAGTATTGATACTAGTGTTATTCCAGTCAGTATTTACACAATTACTTGCGTTTGTAGTACCTACATTACATTCATCATGATAGTAGTAAGTATATGCTTCTGCTTTACTTCCGCCAGTTTCTCCTATAAGTACATCATGGTTAATAACATTTAAAGCGCCATACCTAAACTCAAAGTTATCATCTGGATATAACCAAACTTCAAAACTGTTGTCTGATGCTCTGTTAAACTCTCTCATATTATACCAACCGAATACCATTTTATCGCTAAAACTTCTAGCTAACATTTTTGAGCCGTTGTCTCTTATGAGATCTGTCCAAAAAGGATATAGAGTATAGGTGTGTTGTCCTGTTAAGGGATCGGGAGTGTAGTCGTTGCAGTATGAATTACCAGTTTTGAAATGTAGACAACCATTAGTTGCCATTCTAGCTTGTGTAAAGGCTTGACCATAAAAGTCAAAAGTAAATCCTATGCCTTGCATAGAGGATACTCCATCATCACTTGCGTTTAGATTGTAAGATGTAGCTATATAATTATTTTGTAAATCTATTAAGGCTTGATTAGGCTCGTATACATAGTTAGCTGCAGCGGGGCCTGCCCACACAGCTAATAGTATAAGTATAAGATTTACGGGTTTCATTTATTTACAGACTGCGCCTGGAGCTTTTCCGCCTTTTCGTTTACAAGATTTTCCTTTTATTTTAGGTTCTTCGTAGTTAGGTTTGTCTTCTTTGTTTTCTTCCCATGCTACAGTAGCTTTCTTACCTATTTCGCCCATATAAGGACAAGGTGTTCCAGCCATCTCCATTGCAGAGAATACTCTTTCGTCTTGACAAAGTAAAGCAACAGAAGCTACTTTCATTCCCATGTCGTATAAGTACTTAGATAGTTTTAATCTTTCACAATTTTTGTCAACAATCGCTTTACCACCAGAGAAACCAAACACTTGTGTTTGAACTGCTCCTGATACTCCACTAGTACATAAATCTTGCGAATACGACATTATGGAAGGTGCGATAGCACTTGGGGGTGGAGACTTAACATTCTGGTTAATTGTCTGTACTGATTCAGATTTGTTATAATTTTCGTTCTTATTATTTGAATTAGTATTGTTGTTATTGTTATTAGTATTGTTAGTCTCTACATTACTGTCAGAAGTTGAGCTATTGACGTTTGTATTACTATTATTGCTAGTATTGTTACTAGTGCTATTATTAGTATTAGTGTTGGTGTTGGTATTAGTATTGGCATTAGCTGAACTCGAAGTCGAGTTAACAGTAGATGTATTAACATTAGTATTGGCATTACTATTAGTATTGTTGTTGGTACTAGTAGAAGTATTATTGTTGGTGTTAGTGTTGGCATTAGTATTAGTACTATTGTTAGTGTTAGTGTTAACATTTGTGTTAGCGTTAGTATTTGTATTAGTACTAGTGTTAGTATTAGTGTTGTTATTAGTATTTGCGTTGGTATTTGTGTTTGTACTTGTATTCGTATTAGTGTTGGTATTTGTATTAGCGTTAGTATTATTTGTAGTAGTACTGTTAGTAGTAGTATTGTTATTATTTTCACAATACTGTGCACCATTTGTACAAGCTGTACCAGCCTGCTGATTAGATTGCGCATTTGCAAATGACACAAACATTAATAGCCCAGTCATCATAACTAGTCTCTTCATTCTTTTCTCCCTATGATTTAAGCAGTTGCTAAATCAAACTTGACACAAAATGTGTCTACTGATCTTTCATCAATTTTTTAATAAGTTCGCCATAGTTACCTTGTCCAAAAGGACTACCTGAGTTATCTTGAATGTTAACTTGCGTCTTAACTACCTGTGCTTTAGCTTTTTCCATTTCTGTTTGTGCTTTAATTTCTTCGATACGCATTTTGTGTGCCATCTGCAACAAGTCTGCCATATCTTTTGTAGTATAGATTTCTGTTTCGTCTGCTTCTTCTAACTTCTTTTCAATCAACATATCTAGGGTTTCTGATATTTTAAATCTATTCCTATAACCCGTGTCTAGAAACACAGTGTCAACATATTGTTTGATTTCTCGTTTATTTAAGACTTCGCTAACCTCGTTTTCGCTTAAGCCGAGGGCAATGCAAACGTCCGGGATATTTCCCTTTACCAGATAAGCGTTTGCGATCTCTAGTCCTTCAGGACTCATTTTGGTTACTATGTTTGTACTCATGCTAATATTATAACAAAAATGAGCAGTGATGTCAAGAAATATTTTCTGGATGTATCATCATGATACGCAGTTTAGCGTCTTTTATGGTTTTTTGAAAAATTAAAAAGTTGTACGTGCGTGGGGGCACAGAGCTGGTCAGAAATCTAGGTCTAACAACCCCCCTCCTATCGGTACTAATATTCGGTATAAAAACTAGGGGTAAGAAAATTATTTTAAAAAAGCACGGCAGATCAGGTACATTGATTGCAAATAAAACTGTACATACCTCTCGTTATTTGATACAATACTTGTATGATAAAAAAAGAAACAGCTGGTATCTCACTACCAAAACGTCCTACTAAAAAATCTCTATTGAGAGAAATAGCTGAGACAGAATCCCCACTCTTAAAAGGTGGCGACTTTGACTATGGCTCTCTCGAAAGAACCAACATCACTAACCTGTTGTTGATTCGTGAGATGCTTAGAGGTTAAAGGTTAGGGGGTTGCCTTTACTCAACCCCCATTTTTAGAACAGGATAATAATATGACACAGACAATAAGACAGAGACAAGCACTAAGCCAAAAGGTTGCACTAATAAATGAGGTTGCTTCTAAGCCCTCCATTTCCACAGAGGATAAAATAGCATACCTAGGGTTGGCGTTGGTTCAAGGCTCATTGTTACCATCACACTTCATAGGTACAATGCCCCATTGGTCATTGCCTACAGGCATATGCCTAGGTCTACTATGCTACCAATACAGAGCATACAAGCAAGGGGATATGGTCTATACCATTGGGAATATGATTGGCTTATTATTAAATGGTTCTATGCTAATAAGGATAATACTATAATGACAACACTATATATAATGAAATGTAATAAGAAACCCTATCACAAGGTAGGCGTTGCAAATGATGTACACCATAGAAGGTATGACATAGAGACTTCCATACAGAAGGAATATGGCACAGACCATAGGCTGAAGGTACTGCATACTATAGAGATACCCTCTAAGCATGACGCCTATACTATTGAATGGCAGATACAATACTATCTGACTAAGCTAGGGTATCAGATTAGGTGGCAAGGACTGGGCAATCACAAATCTAATGGTGGCTCGGAATGGTTCAAGGTAAAGGGGGGCTTACCAAAGCTAAAGAAATACCTCGCTCTAGGCTTCCGACACTTTAAGAAAAGCCCTGTACCCATGCCCTCGCAATGGGAACGCAAGAAAGACGGCTCTATCTTCAAGAACCCAAAAGGGGCAAAACCCATACAGGACTAACGGCTCAATGTCAAGGAAAATAATTGCATTTATTTTCCTTGAGCCTCTTGACATTTGGGCGGACACACCTTATAATTTGCTTATAGCAAATTATAAGGTAGGTTGAAATTAAAAGACTCCAAGAAAAAACGAAAATGAGATTTTTCATTTTCGCGCCGGACCGCCCGCAGGCCGCTCCCAGGGCGGGTTTCCGCGATAGCGACCACTATCACGCAAGCCCGCATAGACTCATTGAAAAGCGCTCCCCTACAGCCCGCTCACAGCAAGGGTTTCAGAGCATGCCAAAAAATCTCGTGTGTTTTTCGACCCAAAAAACAGGCAAAAATGAACAAGAAATGCCAAGCCTAAACCACTGATATAGCGTTGTTTTTAAAGAAAAATAAAATAAATCCCCCTTTTTGCTCAAATCTTGATATAATACTTATATGATAAACAACAAAGGACTAAAAATGCAAAAACCAATATACATATTTGACTTAGACGGAACTGTCATTGATTCAAGCCACAGATTTACAGGCACGGCAGAGGGCAAGGTAAATCTTGCAAAATGGATTGAGGATTCTACTAGAGAAAATATTTTTAAAGATTCTCTTTTGCCACTAGCAAAATTTATGAAAACATTAATCAAAGCAAAAGCCAATGTTTGGATTTGCACAGCAAGAAATTTATCAGATGCAGATTTTGATTTTCTAGACTTCCACGGAATCAAAGTTAAAACAATTCTTTCAAGAAAAAATGGCGACAACAGAGCAGATGCAGAAATGAAAACAGCAAAGCTAAAAAGACTTTTCAATCTGAAACAATTTGTTAACGCTGAAAAAATCATGTTTGATGACAATAAAAGCATTCAAAAAGAAATGCCAAAAATCGGAATTAGATGTTTACATGAAAACCACTTGATGCTAAAATAAAGGTATAAACAGGAAAAAATATGAAAAAATTACTAACTAAAAAATTGACAATAAAAACCAATTTCGACATTAACAATAAGGCAGACTTGCAAAAATTCAAAACGGCTTGTGAGATTTTAGAGCTTGAAGGATTTGACTTTGAGACTGGCACGGAAACTGTCGCAACCAATTTTCTGAAAACTTTGTATTTCAGATATTCGCTGATAACCGATTTTATTATTTGGGTTATCATTCCTTTACTAACTATAATTTGGGTATTTTAAAAATGGACACATCACAAAAAATCGGACTGGCTTTATTAACTACAGGTATTATATTATTAATACTTTTAACAAGAGGAATCTAAAATGAAAAATACAATAAATATGCTAAAAGAAAATATCTCAGAAATGGGAAATAGAAAAATCGCTTTTGTTCTTGAAGGGCGAGACGCTTCAGGAAAAGGGGGTTTTGTAAAATTGTTACTAAAGAATGATATCCCTTTTGTTTATCGTCATCAAGGAATGCCAACCAAAACTAGAATGAAAAAATGGCTCTCTGATTATGAAAGGGTTATGCCAAAGAAGGGGGAAATTGTAATTTTCGATAGATCGTGGCACACACGCTCATGGGTACACCCTGTTTTTGGATACTGCACAAAGCAACAATATATTAATCACATGAGAAAGGTTTATAAATGGGAACAGAAACAAACCACGCAAGGCGTAGAGATTTATAAAAATTGGATATCCATTTCTAAGGCTAGACAATCCGAGGTTTTGGAAAGACGCAAAATTAATAAGCCATGGAAATATACATCATCTGATGCACTAGCAATTAATTACTTTGACGCAATCACAGACGCAAAAGAAAAAATGTTTAGAGACTGCCCAACATGGAATATTGTTAGCAAGGACACGGGAAAAATAGAACTGCTAGATGCCCTAATCCGAGCCACAGGTTGAGGAAAATGTCAAGGCTTTTTGCAAAAATAAATCGAAAATAAATTTGCAAAAAGCCTTGACATTTGGGCCGGCACGCCTTATAATTTGCTTATAGCAAATTATAAGGTAAGAAGGTTTAAGAGGAACCAGGAAAAGGAAATCAAGAAATTTCCTTTTTGGGCGCCGATTTTACCACGCCCGCCAAGAAAAGTCAAGCCCCGCCTAATCGTCCTTAGATGGGAATGGGTTATCGCGTGTCCCACAAATGGAATAGAACCCAAAGCCATAGCACGACGAACACTCGTCGACGCCTTGGACACCACACCCGCCGCAATCCTCGCAAGGGATGCGAACCTTTAACGGATCGCCTGTTTTTTCGTTTTCATTATTATACATATTATTCTCCTTTTATGAACCCCCATTATACGAAATTTCTAGGCTGGTGTCAAGCGTTTTACGAATATTTATTTTGCTTTTATTTTCCAAAAGGGGTTGACATTTGAGCCGACACACCCTATAATTTGCTTATAGCAAATTATAGGGTAGGAAGCGAAAAAAGAAAGAAAAAAATCCTAACTCCCTGATTTGCGGTTGTTTTTGAAGAAAGATGAAATAAATCGCAAAAACGCTTGACAGACCCCCTTAAAACTGCTATAATTACATTATGAAAATCGGAAAGCAACCATTGAGACCCCTACAAGGCAATCCCAATGGTGCCTCTTTCACAACCCCTCTACAGGAGAATCTTATGTTGAAAGCAATCGTAAAAGCGAAAGCCCCTTCAAAAAAAGAGCTTATCAGAGAAATCATGGAAATTGATTCTAGCCTATTACAAGGCGGAGAATTTGACATGGTATCTTTGGAGAGAACCAATATCCAAAATTTGGATTTGATTCTCAGAATGCTCAAAAGCTAAAATAAAGGTTTAGCTTTTTAAAGGAATGCCCCTAATACCTAAAGGGGAATCCCTTTTGCCTACAGCTTATTATGTAAATGAGAATCATTCTCATAATGAGACTCATTCGCATTTGGGCGTGCCACCTGTAAATGAGAATCATTCTCATTTAGAATTTCGCCCTGCGCCAAAGGGGAAGTGCGAAAACTCAGTAATAAAATTACGTGTCTGTCACAGACGCGCTCTGCGCCAAACAACAAGTGCAAAAACTCAGTAAAAACGCTCCGCGCCCATTATAACACAGCTTCTAGGAAATGTCAAGTACTTTCTTCCACGAGCCACAAAATAAATATGACGCTATGTCTATATTTCCCTTGACGCGGGGTAAATAGCTCTATATAATATGTACTATATTAAGGAGAAAGAAATGGAAAAAGCAAAAACAGCTAAAGTTGCGAGACCAACTAAAAAAGCCCTCATCAACGACATCATCGCCAAAGGCGTTGACCCCAAAATCGCCGAGTCTCTAAGCAGAGCAAACATCGAAGCGATTGAGATGGTCAAAGGCTTGCTCTCCTAAACGAGCAACGGCTTACTCAGCTAGAAATAGAAGGAAACAACCCCGAACGAGCCAACGCCGTATCGGGGTTCTTTTTGTCTGCGCAAAAGCGTAGGCGGCGCCGATTATAACACGCTTTTTTAAGTTTGTCAAGGGGTACGCATAAGAAAGTGAAAGAAAGTGAAGAATGATGGAGTCTTTACGCAATTTGGGGTAAAAAGGGGGAGCCATTTCGATAAAAAGGGGAGCGAAACTGATAAAATAGGGCAGCGACATCAACAGGCGTACAAAATCGACCTGCGCCGAGCGCTGCGCCAGTGCGAAAGCTCAGTATATTTTCTATGAGGCCGCGTGGCGCAAACGCAGTTGCAAATCTATGGATATCCCCTAACCCACCCTGGTATTATACCACAGCGGGGTTGTGCGTGTCAAGATAAAACTTATGCGGGGTTATGCGTGGATTTGATACAATTAGGACACACCCGCGACGATTTTTCGTTTATTGCGAAGATTTGACACGAAGTGTCGACATTTCGCGTCCCGCCCCCGAGAGTTCGCTAGTGTTAAATAATGAGTGCTTTTTGAAATAATCTATTGACAGCATTGATTACGCTCTATATAATAGAGGTATAAATGACAGAAATGAACAAACAAGGAATACGCAAACACTGGAGACGATACTCCATTGCCTATACCATAGTTCTTTTCTTACTAGGCTGCATGATCGCAATCGGTCTAGAGGCTAGAGGTTTTATCTAGCATGGACGAAGGTAAGTTTTGGGGGATGATGCTGTTTTATGCAGTGGTCTTTTTCCTTCTCGACTTGGCAGGGTGTGGCATCACATAGCAGAAGCTAACCCTTGACAAGCCTTCAAAAACCAACTATAATAGTTGTATAAATTAAATTAACAAACAAAAATTTTCACAGGAGAAAAACATGACAGAAGTAGCAAGAGCGAAAAACTACACAGAAGCAATGGTCGAACAAATGACTGCTGCCTATGTAGAAAATCCAACAAGAGAAACAGTTGAGATGCTTGCTAGTGACATGGGTAAAACTGTAAGAAGTATCATAGCTAAGCTTTCTAGAGAAGGTGTTTATGTCGCACAACCAAAGGTAACCAAAACAGGTGAGCCAGTTGTTCGCAAAGCAGAACTAGTTGCTCAGCTTAACGATATGTTCGGTATAGAATTCCCAACACTAGTAAAAGCAAGTAAAGCTGATTTACAAAAGCTAGTCGATATCTTAGTAAGCTAAGGTATGACGGAGGGAGGGCAACCAGTAGAGGGGTTTGTCCTCCGAGTCTCCAAAAAGTTTTTTAAACAAAACCTAAAAAACTTCTTGACAAGACTTTAAAAATTTAGTATAATATATATAGAAATTGAGAAAAGGACAAAGAATAAAAAATAGCTTTCGAGCTTTATGATTGAGCAATAGCCAATAAATACATTCCCTTCCTCGTTTCTACCGAGAGGTTAACGGAGTCCCGAAACAAAAACGGGATAAGTTCCTAAGTGGCAGTAAATCCTTACTCGTCTGCCAGCCCTCACAGGTAGCTTCCAAGCCTTAAAGTTGGGAAGCGTATTCAAGGTGCGACAAGCCCTGACGTTCCGCAACGCTACGACAAGTGTTGCCGTCCTCCCCAACGGAAGTGGAGCGCGATTGAGCCGTAGATACTGCGTTATTATCTCGGGGGTGGAAGCCCAGAACACAAAGCAAGAAGTCTTTTCCCTGTTCGTAATTCGCTAAGCCTCGGCTATGCGTAGACACAAATCAGCAATAAGTCTTCGTTAGTATAAACCTACATATGCCATCGTACTCGAGCAGTAGTAAAACTAAATCAGTTACGCGTCTTGCAACACGAAATGTCTGCACTCATACTTCGTCAGCCTCCAATGGAGATAGCGAGTAGAAAAGTGGAGTAGTAAACCTCGGTTGAAACTCTAACTACTGCCTACTCAGTATGTGATATTCCACTCGCTATGGAATTAAAATAAGAAGGCAACCCCATGTGAGCCACATGGTGCGTACGGAAAGCTGACGCATAGCAAAGGTGAGGCAAGTACACACACGAATAATGAGGCATAGCCTTCCTCTGTCGACCAATCAATCCGCTTTCGGACTTTGTAATCGGCAAAACGGCGGTGTACAGTAGAAACTGCGTGAATGTAAATGAAGGGGGCAGACTACACTTAGATTAGAGGTGCGATTCGATTACCAATCAAACCCACACTTATTCGGCGAAAGAGTTGTGCCGAACCATAAATGAACAACAAGTAGTAGAAAAACTAATATGCTTACGCGGTATTAGGAACTATCACAATGTCCAGAGCTGGCTTGCCAGAGGATGAACGGCTACTACAAAACTGATACTCAGAGTGCGAGGTGTTAGTCGGTGAACACGGACTAAGTAAATAAATCCCATCAAGTAATGAGAGCATAGTATCAAAACGCAGGGAACTCTACTCGAAAGGTGCGAACTGATTAGACAAACGATAACTGCGAGTGATAAACAAACTGTTAAATAACCAAATACCAAGGGACTATTAAGGACAACCCTCCAAACTGACACAGCAAATGCATTGTAAATCAGTAAAACCTTTAAGCTGTAAGCCTTCTTTGCACATAAGCAAGCACTAGTATGTAGTTGATGCAATAGATACGAAACTAGAATCAAAATCTTTGAACCCAGCCTATGTGTTGGGTTTTTTTATGCCTGTGAAAAATAGTTCTTGACAATCAATTGGAAGCCTGATATAATATACACATAATGAAAAAAATAACAAAGAATACCAGAAACAAAATTTTTAACCCTATAGCAAAGTTTGCTAGACGGTTTAATCGTGCCTGTAAAATGCGCGATAGAACTAAGTATTCTAGAAAAGACAATAACAGAACACAAGAACAGGAGTAGAAAAATGAAATATTTAAACACACCAGAAAACCAACTCAGAGCAATGGCACATCGCTATGGCGCTGAAGGTGCAGCAGTTCGCAGAGAACTTATAAGACGAAAAGCTGTAGGATATTGGGACGGCAGTAGCAAAACTATTGTAGGATTTGTCCCAGAATTTGTAGAAAAACCAATTATGGCAAAACCAGTAGTAATGACTACAGCTCGCAAAGTCGAGAAAACAATGACAGGGAGAGGCAGATAATGGCACGGAACATAAAAGCAAACGCAGCTAAGCGTAGACGCTCTAACAGAGTATGGAATTTAATCAAAGCAAAATTTGCTAGTGAGAAAACTATAGAACCAGCCATAGATGAGATAGGCGACTATACTCCCTTCGCAACAGAAGATGAAGAAGATAGGTACGAAAGACATATGAAGCCTATCAGAATGGCACAAGCCTCTAGTAATGGTATAGTAGCAAAACAATCACATACAACAGGGCTTATACTACAAGCATCAATAGACGAGCCTAAAGGGCTATGAGAATAGAGTATGGAACAGAG
>Ga0307986_10003172_pt1 | contig 11529 bp, 11 predicted proteins | sample EllFjometageno82_FD_203170 | JGI IMG/M metagenome (GOLD analysis project Ga0307986, IMG submission 203170) | Marine microbial communities from Ellis Fjord, Antarctic Ocean - #82 | ecosystem: Environmental > Aquatic > Marine > Unclassified | place: Southern Ocean | collected 2014-10-09
ATTGCTTTAGCTCCCATTTATTATTTAAATTTTTATGAACAAAAATTACATCATTAGTCTTGAATGAATCATAAATAGTATTTTGTATTGCCCATTTTATATCGTTAGCTTTGATAGTTTTATTTTTTTTTTGATTTAAAACATTAAAAATAATTTCTAAATCCTTCACTTCAACAATCTCAGCAAACTCCCATTTTAAACTTGGATCTAATTTTTTTTCTTTTATTTTTTTTTTCCAGTTTGAATCAAGCTTAGTGTTCAAAATTGGCCCTCTCCAACCATGTCTTCTATCATATGATTCTATCCCCTTTCTTAATGCGCTTAGGGCATAAAGCTGAAGGTCTTTATCTAATGCTGATTTTATAGACAATCCTTCTGCATACAATTTATCAAATCCATAGTTATCTTTTATATTTCGTCTAATTTCTTCAGAGTAGTAATTGGCTTCTTTAAGAAGTTTAATTTTTCTTTTTTTTAATTTAATCTCTTCTGATCTGTATTTTACTAATTGATCATTATTGATAATATTGTTTTCATGTAAATTATTTAAAACTAAATTTCTTCTCAATTTTGCTTCATTATAATGTTTAAACGGATTATATCTACTCGGTGCTTTTGGCATTGCAGCTAGCAAGGCTGCTTCTGAGAAATTTAATTCTTTTACAGACTTGTCAAAATATTCAAGACTAGCTGCAGCAACACCATATGTGCCTTCCCCAAGATAAATTTGATTTAAGTATAGTTCTAATATTTTTTCTTTTGTATATGCTTTTTCAATTCTAAAAGATAAAATTGCTTCTTTTATTTTTCTCTTAATAGAAACTTCGTTTGTTAGTAAAATATTTTTAGCTACCTGTTGAGTTATTGTTGATGCACCTTCTAATCTATTATTGTTAATTATATTTTCAAAATTATTGAATATCGCTCTGATAATACCTTTTGGATCTATACCAGGATGATTGAAAAAATTTTTATCCTCAGCTGATAAAAAAGAATTTATTATTTTTTTAGGTATTGAATCAAAAGGTATAAATAATCTTTTTTCTATTGCATATTCTGCAATAAGTGTTCCATCACTGGCATATACTCTACTAGAGACTGGTGGTTCATAGCTTTCTAATTTTTTGTAGTCTGGCAGACCTGATGAAAAGTACCATAAAGCTGAAAAAGACATAAATAATAAAGATAAAATAACAGTAATTACTGTTTTAATTAAAAAATTAAAATGATTAATCATCAATTTTATAACTAAAGGCTTAAATTTTGGCTATCTTAAGGCATGTTTAAACTTCATTATTGATGAAAATTATTTTAAAATTTTGTATAATCATTTAAATAAAAAATTTAATTTAATGAAAAATTTAAAACAAAAAACATTTAATTTAATCACTAAAGGAATCTATTTAACATGGAAAAAATATTATATATTGATGCCTCTCACCCAGGTGAAACTAGGGTTGTTCTCAAATCAAAAAATGGTGTTGAGGAATATGAATACGAAGATAAAAATAAATTAAATTTTAAAAGTAATATTTATTTAGGCACTGTCAGTAGAGTGGAGCCTTCTTTGCAAGCTGCTTTTATTAATTTTGGAAGAGTAAAACATGGTTTTTTAGCCTTTAATGATATTCAATCAGATTATTATCAAATTCCTACAGAAGATAAAGATAAACTTCAAAGTGCAGAAGAAAAGATTAGAGAAGATTTAAAAAATAAAAATTTAGATGAATTGAACGGTGATACTAATTCAGAAAAGAATGGTGAAAATGATAAAATAGAAGATGGTGTTGACGCAAATGAAGAAAAAAAATCAGAAATTAATGTAAGAGAGAAATTAAAAAATTCTTACGGAGTTAAAAGGTACAGGATTCAAGAAGTAATCAAACCTGGTCAGGTTATATTAATTCAAGTTATAAAAGAAGAGAGAGGAAATAAAGGTGCTGCATTAACTACTTTCATTTCTTTAGCTGGTAAGTACATCGTATTAATGCCCAACACAGCTAAAGGTGGTGGAATATCAAGAAAAATTTTTAACCCCACTGATAGAAAAAAAGTTAGAAATATTTTAAATGAAATAGAAGTTCCGAAAACTATGGGTGTGATTGTGAGAACTGCAGGTTCTAATAAAACAAAGAATGAAATAGAAAAAGATTTTCAGAATACTCTTAAAACATGGGATCAGATTAAAAGTAAAGCACTAGACTCTAATGCTCCTTCCGTTATCTATGAAGAAGGAGACATTATAAAAAGAGCTTTAAGAGATATATATGACAATGAAACTTCTAATATTTATGTTGATGGGGCTGAAGGGTACCAGAAGGCAAAATTTTTTTTAAAAGAGCTAATTCCAAAGAGTTCAAAATTTCTGAAAAAACATAAGGGTAAAATTCCTTTGTTTCATGAAGCTGGTATTGAAAAAGAATTAAACGGTATTTTTGATCCCGTCGTAAAATTAAAATCTGGAGGTTATTTAGTAATTAATCCTACGGAGGCATTGGTAGCTATTGACATAAATTCGGGACAGTCAATAAAAGCATCTAATATAGAAAAAACTGCTCTTAATACAAATTTAGAAGCTGCAGAAGAAATAGCTAAACAAATAAAAATAAGAGATTTGTCAGGTTTAATCGTTATAGACTTTATCGATATGATTAATTTTTTTAATAGACGTTTAGTAGAAAAATCAATGAGAGACTCTATTAGAAAAGATAGAGCAAGAATTCAAGTCGGTAAAATAAGTACTTTTGGTTTACTGGAAATGACAAGACAAAGATTGAGAGAAGGATCCATAACATGGGAAACTAATTTATCAATGGAATCTTTCGCTTTAAAAATTGTAAAAAAAACAGAAATGTTATCTTTTACCGATAAAGTAAAAATAATAAATGTTCAGATTCCTGAAAAAGTTAAAATATATATTGATAAAATTTTAAAAAAAGAAATAAAATATTTTCAAGACAAATTTAAGATGAAGATAAACTTTTCAGCAGATCCACAATTAATAATTCCTGAATATGTTATAAATTTATTAGATAAAAATAAAAAAATTATAAATAAAAATGAAAATATAAAAAAAATTGAAGAACTTTTAGATGTTGATAAAAAAAAAGAAACTAAAATTAAAGCATTAGAAGTAAAAAAAAGTAAAACTATTCCTGCAAAAAGTAAAAAAATAGGTACCAAAAAAAGTAAAAAAAAAATACTTAGAACTTTGTGGGTGAGGCGTAAGAAAAAAGCGGCTTAGATTAAACCTTTTGAAGGACTGCTAGCTTTACCGTAATATAATTTTTTCATTCTTATTGAGAGATAAGATTGTCGTCCTGAGATAACTGCATTTTTAAAAGACTCAGCCATTAAAATCGGATTTCTTGCTTTTGCTATAGCACTATTGACAAGAACACCATCGCACCCCATTTCCATTGCTATAGTTGCATCCGAAGCGGTGCCAATACCAGCATCTATAATCACTGGTACTTTTAATTCTTTAATTATAAGGGATAAATTAATTTTATTTTGTATTCCTTGTCCAGATCCTATTGGTGAGGCTAATGGCATGATTGCAGATGCTCCTAGGTATTCTAGTTCTTTTGCTAACAACGGATCATCTGAACAGTAAACTAAAACTTTAAAGCCTTCATTAACTAAAACTTTGGTTGCTTTTAAAGTTTCAATCATATCAGGATATAAAGTTTTTTTATCTCCTAAGACTTCAAGTTTAACCGTTTTCCACCCACCCATTTCTCGAGCAAGTCTTAATGTTCTCAAAGCCTCTTCTGAATTAAAGCACCCTGCTGTATTAGGGAGATATTTAATTTTTTTAGGATCAAGATAATCAGTAAGTAATGGCTTTTTTTTATCTAAAATATTTACTCTCCTAACTGCCACGGTAACCATGTCTGCGCCAGAGGCTTTAATGGCTTGAGCAGTTTCCTTAAAGTCTTTATATTTTCCTGTTCCAACAATTAGTCTGGATTTTAAAACCTGATTACTGACTTTAAAAATATCTTTTTTCATAACTGTTAACCACCTCCAATGAAATGGACTATCTCTATTTTGTCCATATTTTTTACATAAACTACTTTATATTTATTGCGATTTATAATTCTACCATTTAATTCAACAGCTATTTTTTTATTATCTATCTTATATTTTTTTAACAAACCAAATATTGTGTGTTTGTTCTTTAATTCTAACTTACGTCCATTTAATTGTATTTTTGCCATAATTAAGATATTTAATATACTTACTTTCAAAAAAATGAAGTACAAAATTATTATTATTAATGGTCCAAATCTTAATCTTTTAGGGGAAAGAGAGAAAGAAAAATATGGAAATGTAACTCTTAAACAAGTTGAGAAAGAATGTAAAAAATTTGGTGAAAAAAATAATATTCAAATTGCCTTTAAACAATCAAATACAGAAGGTAAGATTATTGATTATATTCAAGAATCAAGAAAAAAATGTGATGGAATGATTATTAATGCAGCAGGATACACACACACATCTGTGGCTATAAGAGACGCATTGATGGTATTAAAAATACCAATTATTGAATTACACATAACAAATATTTACAATAGAGAAAAATTCAGGCATAAATCTCTACTAAGTAAAGCTGTAAGAAGTGTTATTTGCGGATTTGGTACCAAAGGATACGTTCTTGCTTTAAAAGGATTAAAAGAAATTATCAAAAATGAAGATAGATAAAAAATTAATTAAAGAACTGGTAGACAATTTAGATGAATTTAAATTATCTGAATTAGAATATCAAAGTGGGGACACTAAAATTAAAGTTTCTAAATGGACAGGCCTTTCAAATACAAATAAAGTATCTGATACAATAACGTCAAATAACAGGTCTGATTCAAGCACCGATGAAGAAGGAATTGAGATTAAATCTCCAATTATTGGAACAGTATATTTAGCTCCGGAGCCGGGTGCCAAACAATTTATCCAAGTTGGAGATAAAATAAAAAAAGGCCAGACTATTCTGATAGTTGAGGCTATGAAAACTATGAATCACATCCCTACAACAAGTGATGGGACGGTAAAAAAAATATTAGTAAAAGATGGTCAGCCTGTGGAGTTTGGTCAAAATTTAATTATTTTAAAATAAATTTAATGTTCAAAAAAGTTTTAATAGCTAACAGAGGAGAAATTGCTGTTAGAATAATAAGAGCTTGTAAGGAATGGGGTATTAAAACAGTAGCTGTTCATTCGGATGTTGATGCAGAATCTATGCATGTTAGACTTGCCGATGAAAGTGTGTGTATAGGATCTCATCAACCACAAAATAGCTATTTAAATATTTCATCTTTAATGTCAGCGGTTGATTTAACTGGCGCTGAAGCAATTCACCCTGGTTATGGTTTTTTGTCAGAGAATTCAAAATTTGCCGAAGTTGTTACTAAACATGGAATTAAATTTATAGGACCAAGTTCTAAACTTATTAGTGAAATGGGCGATAAGATTCAAGCAAAGAAAATAGCCAAAAAATATGGTTTACCTATTATTGAAGGTTCTGAAGGTGGAGTAAAATCTTTTGAAGAAGCTAAGTCTCTTTGTAAAGAGATAGGCTATCCGGTGCTTATTAAAGCGGCAGCTGGTGGTGGTGGAAAGGGCATGAAAATAGTTGATGAAGAAAGTAAACTTGAAGCTCTTTTTTTAACAGCCAAAACAGAAGCTAGAAAATATTTTGGTAACGATGAACTATATATTGAAAAATATTTTAAACACCCTAGACATATAGAAGTTCAAATAATGTCTGGTAAAAATAGAACAGTTCATTTAGGGGAAAGAGATTGTTCGGTTCAACGGAGACATCAGAAATTAATAGAGGAAACTCCTAGCCCAGTTTTAACTGAACAGCAAAGAAAAGAGTTACTTGCTAAAACAGTAAAAATGGTTGAGCAAATTGGATATGAAGGTGCTGGAACTGTCGAATTTATCTACGAAGATGGAAAATTTTATTTTTTAGAAATGAATACGAGAGTGCAAGTTGAACACCCTGTTACAGAAGTTCAAACAGGGATAGATATAGTCAAAGAACAACTTTGGATAGCTTTTTCAGGAGAAACAGCTTTAAAACAAAACGATATAAATCCCAGGGGTCATTCTATTGAGTGTAGGATAAACGCAGAGAATCCAGCTTTAGACTTTCAGCCTAGTCCAGGAACAATAAGTGTTTGTCACCAACCTTCTGGTTTCAGAACTAGAGTTGACGGCTCAATTTTTCAAGGTTGCAAGGTGACACCTTACTACGACAGTTTAATAGCTAAAGTCATATGCAAAGGTAGAAACAGAACTGAAGCAATTCAAAGAACATTAAGGTCGTTAGATGAATTTGTTTTAGAAGGTATAACCACAACAATAGAGTTGCATAAGAAGATTCTTAAACATAAAAAATTTGTTAATTCTGATTTTGATACTAACTGGCTTTCAAAAGAAAAATTTTTTTAGACGTTATCACAACTAATTAGCCAAAAATCATATATGGCATGTTCCACAGGCCTTAAAGTTGTGCTGGAAGAAAAAGTCCACCCGTTAAATACAAATACTTGATTGCTGTTATTATCTGAGAGATCTTTTACCTGTATATAAGCAGCTTGACCTTGTTCGGTTTTAGATTCAACATTCCCACACTGTAATGCTTTGATTTCCAGTAGACCAAATTTTTTCGTTTCACCTAATAAAATACTTATATCAGAAGTTTTTGCTGTAATCTTATCCAAAGCTACAATATTAACTCTTGTGATCTTATTTTTAATTTTTAAAACTTTTTTTTCTTTTAGTATTATAATTTTACTACTTGTAGGATTTTTATTGTTTATATCTTCTTTTTCAAAACTAGGTTTTAAATTTTCAAGATTAATTAATGGCATGCTATTTATTTTATCTTCAGCAATTAATACGCTATGTATATTTAATATAAATAAGATAAAACTAACTTTGCCAAGTTTCATATTTTTTTTTTGTAGCATTTAGTTTAGATATTGAATTTGGCTTATAAGAATTTATTGTACCTGTTTGATTTTCTTTGTGGTCTTTCTGCCAGAGATATTTTTTAATTGAATTTTTAGGTATTTCATCGATTGTATGATGAATCCACAAAAACCATTCTGAAGATATTTTTGTAGCTTCAACAACGTCTTTGTAAACAACCCACCTATCATTTTTTTTACTCTTATAGTATTTATTGCCACTAGAATCTTGACCAACAAATTTTCCAAAAAATAGAGTTTTTAGCATTGTTCCAAATGATTGTTTGTGCCACCAGGTAAAAATTTGTTTTGCGTTTATCATTTTTTAAAATCTATACACTTAAAGAGTGTATATTAATCTCTCGACACTTACTATATTTGATATATATCTTCAATTATTGATTCCTAAATTATTAAAATGAAAAAATTTATAGTTGAAACTTATTATACCTGTACATTTAAAACTGTTCATACGTTAGATGAGCTTAATGATAAAGAATTAAACAAAATAGATCAAAGAAAAGATGGTGAAGTTGAAGTTATAGAGGTAAAATTAAATAATCGGAAAACAAAAAAAATAGGAGCTAAAAAAGAATCTGATAATAAAGTGATAAAACAATCTGACAGCACTTCAAATCCCGTAACAAGCCAAGTGCTAAATACAAAAAATATTTCCGTTAATAATACTAATTTAAATAATAACGTTAAAAGTAGCGTAGAGAAAAGATTTAGAATGCCTGATAGAAGAAAAGGCTATATCCAGAAAGCACAGATTGGAAATCATAAAGTTTATTTACATACCGGTGAATATAATGATGGAAAAATTGGTGAAATTTTTATTGATACCAATAAAGAGGGTGAGCTAGTTAAAGCGATGATGAACAATTTTGCTATAGCAATATCTTTAGGCTTACAATATGGAGTGCCTCTAGATGAATACGTCGACGCATTTATTGATACTAAATTTGAACCATCTGGTAAAGTCGATGGAAATGACAGAGTTTTAAGCGCTTCTTCAATTTTAGATTATGTTTTTAGAGAGCTTGCTATATCATATTTAGGTAGGGAAGAATTAGCACACACACCCTCCATTGCAAGTACGGCGGATCTTAACGATGGTGATACTGACGATAAATTTTTAAAAATTGTAAAAAATATCACTTCTAAAGGTTTTGTTAGAAGCAAGTACGAAGAAAAACTTATTGATTTAAGTGATATCAGAATTAATCTAAAAACTAAGAATTAATTATCTTTAATTACCAATTTTTTAATATTCAGTTCTTTTAATTGCATTTCCTCAACTTCTGAAGGTGCTCCCATTAAAAGATCTTGCGCATTTTGATTGAGTGGGAAAAGGGTAACTTCTCTTATATTTTTCTCTTCCGCTAGCAACATTACAATTCGATCTATACCGGGTGCTATGCCACCATGGGGAGGAGCACCATAGCTGAGTGCATTGATCATTCCGCTAAATTTTACATCAACCTGTTGCTTATCATATCCTGCAATTGAAAATAATTTATACATAAGATCTGGAGTGTGATTTCTGATTGCACCAGAGGACAATTCAGTACCATTACAAACAATATCATATTGGTAAGCTTTAATTTTAAGAGGCTGAGCAAAATTTATTTTTTCGACATCTCCCTGTGGCATTGAAAAAGGATTATGGCTAAATTTAATTTTTTTACTTACTTCGTCTAGTTCAAACATTGGGTAATCAACGATCCAACAAAAAGCGAATTTATTTTCATCAATAAGTTTTAAATCATTTGCTATTTTATCTCTTGCTAATGCAGAAATCTTCTCGACATCATTTAATTTACCACATGCAAAAAATATACTGTCGCCAATTTCAGCTCCAGTAATTTGCATTATTTCTTTTAAGGCATCTTGTTTAAAAAATTTTCCAACTGGGCCTTTAGCTGAAATTTCTTTATCTTTTTCTAAGGTAAAATAGGCAAGTCCTGATGCACCCTGCTCCTTAGCCCATTTATCTATATTATCAAAAAAACTTCTTGGTTTATCTTTAGTTTGTCTAGTCAATATACATCTTACTTTAGATCCTGTGTTTACAAGTTTTTTAAAAATATCGAAAGTAACATCATCTCTTATAAAAATATTTGTTAAATCATAAATTAATAAAGGGTTTCTCAAATCTGGTTTGTCTGAACCATATTTAAGCATTGCTTCTTCATAGGGTATTCTAGGAAATTTTTCATACATCAGTTTTTTTGATGAAAAGTTTTTAAATAAACTAATCATCAATTTTTCCACAACTTCAAATATATTTTCTTGTTCAATAAAAGACATCTCTATATCAAGTTGATAAAACTCTCCTGGACTTCGATCGGCTCTAGCATCTTCGTCTCTAAAACATGGTGCGATCTGAAAATATTTATCAAAACCAGAAACCATAATTAATTGTTTAAATTGTTGTGGGGCTTGTGGTAATGCGTAAAACTTTCCAGGATTTAAACGACTGGGAACTAAAAAATCTCTGGCACCTTCAGGGCTAGATGATGTTAAAATTGGTGTTTGAAATTCTAAAAATCCTAATTTGGACATTTCACTTCTTATAAAAGAAATCACTTTAGACCTTAAAACAATATTTTTGTGCATTTTGTTTCTTCTCAAATCTAAAAATCTATATTTTAACCTTATGTCTTCAGGGTAATCCTGTTCACCAAATACAGGCATTGGTAGTTCTTTTGCTTCTGACAAAATATTAATACTTTCAATATTTATTTCAATTTTGCCCGTTTTCAAATCTTTGTTTTCTGTTCCCTCCTCTCTTTTAACTACATTACCTGAAATACTGATTACAGATTCAGGTTTTAAGCTTTCTAAAAGCTTAAAATATTTATTATTATTTTCAATAACACATTGCGTAATACCAAAATGATCACGCAAATCTATAAAAAGTAAATTTCCATGGTCTCTTTTTCTATGTAGCCAACCTGAAAGATGAACTTTTTTTCCAGTGTTAGACTCTGTTAACTCAGAACAATTGTGTGATCTATATTTATTCATTTATTTAATACTTTTTTTATTAGATTAATATTTATAGATTTTCCAGTAGATAAAGAAAGGTTGTCTAATTTATCAATTAAATCAAATATATCTTCGTATGATCTATGTATATTTTTTAAAATGTACTCCAATAATTTAGCATCTATTTTAACTTGTTTATCAGAAAAATTTTTAGTTAAAATAACTCTTATTAAGTCATCGGTTGGTAAGTCAATTCCGGTATAAATAAAATTTTCAAATCTTGACTTTAAGTCGTTTAGTTTAATTTCAAAGCTTTTAATAGGCTTCAAAGTGTTAACAATTATATATTGGTTAGATTGATGGCACTGGTTTAAAAGTGAATAAAATAACTTTTCTTCAATATTACCATGATAGTCATCGATAATTAAACATTGTTTTAATTTTATAAAAGGCAAAGTATTGTCATTAAGCTCTGATGCTTTAACTAAAAAAGAATTAATTTTTTTATTAAGAATATTTGCCAAGTGAGTTTTACCACATCCAGACGGCCCGTAAATATTTACATATCTGCTAGGCCACTTTGGCCAATTTTCTATTAACTTGTATGCATCAAAATTATTAGAAGACACATAAAAATCTTCTTCAAAATAATTTGTTTTAAATGGAAATTTAAAAGTTAATTGACTCATTTTAATTAATTTTTAATCTCCATACATTATCAGTAATTTTAAAATTTATTTTTTGTTTTAAAAGTTTATTTTTTACCTTAGCAATCTTTCCTTTATATTTAATTCTTATTTTTACGTATTTGTTTGTAATTTCTAGAACATCATGTTTTTCAATAATGTCTATAGAATCTAAGACAGATTTGAGTTTTATGTAATCATTAATTTTTTCTATTTCTAAAAAAAAATCTAGGAATGAAGGTGTGTTAATGTCAACTAGATTTTGTTCTTTCCAAATTTGATTGATTTTTTTTTTAATTAAAAGTATTGCCTCTTCATATGATTTTGCTGCGTCATCAGGATAAATTCTAAGATTAATATTTTTATCAATTCTATTATTATTTATAAATGTTTTTATATAAGCTCTAAATTTACCCTCAGAAAGATAAATAATTAAAAAAACATAATTTTTTTCATTGTTAAAAGATGTTATTTTTTTTACGTCAATTAAATCTAGGTTTTTTTTATTTATATTTATATATTGAAGGTCTTCTATATTTTCTAGGGAAAGATTATAAGTAATTAAATTTTGATTAATAAAATTTTTTTCTTTTTCTTTTTTATTCCAATTTTTATAAAAATAATTATTAGAATATATATGTAAATCATCATCTTTAATTAGTATAGGAAGTAATGTTAATGAAATATTCGAAATATCAGCATAAGAAATCTTTCTTTGAGCGAGAAAGCTGTTTATTTTATTAGGGTTAAATTCAATATTAATAGTTAGTGTGTTTATTTTTTTTTTATTTCTTTCGTTCTTTACTATTTGATATGTGAATATTAAATCTTTAATAACTTCAATTTTAGTTTTATGTAAAACTTTGACG
>Ga0307986_10003173_pt1 | contig 11522 bp, 15 predicted proteins | sample EllFjometageno82_FD_203170 | JGI IMG/M metagenome (GOLD analysis project Ga0307986, IMG submission 203170) | Marine microbial communities from Ellis Fjord, Antarctic Ocean - #82 | ecosystem: Environmental > Aquatic > Marine > Unclassified | place: Southern Ocean | collected 2014-10-09
TTTTACCAGCGTCAAGTCCAGACACGAAAGCTCCAAAAATAATTTGAACAAATAAAAGAAATAACAAAAATTTTATGGAAAGCAGATTTGAGTTAAATTCAAAAAAAAATTTTTTTGTATTATTCAGAGAGTTTAGCAAAACCCAAAATATTGAGGAAAAAATTGAAAAAGCTATAAATAAATGTATTGATAGTCGATAGTGACTAACGCTAACATTTTGAACAAGCCCACTTTTTACCATATACCACCCAATAGAACCTTGTATTAAAATCATTATAAAAATAATAGTTAATCTTGTGATTAAATATTTTTTTAAATAATTAATAAATATAAAAAATAAAAAAGGTATTAAAAAGAAAATTCCTATAAATCTAGCAATTAATCTATGTGCGTATTCCCATAAAAAAATAATCTTAAATTCATCTAAAGTCATGTTGTTATTTAATATAGAATACTGAGGAATTTGTTTGTAGGAATCAAAATAGCTCATCCAAGAATCATTATTTGTTGGCGGCAATACACCAGTAAAAAGCTCCCATTCAGTTATAGAAAGGCCAGAATCTGTTAGCCTAGTCAATCCACCTATAATAATAATCATTCCAATTAAAATTTGAAGACTTATCAACCAAATATGGAAAATAGTATTATAATTTTTATTTTTTAACATTAAAAATTTAATATATAATTTATTTAATAATTTAAAATAATATAAATGTCGCTATGATAAGTCCTAAAATTGTAAAAATTAGAAAACAATTAGATGTTATTGACTCAAAATTACTTCAAATTATAAAAAAACGTACATATTTAGTTAATCAAGTAATAAAGCTGAAGGTTAATAAAAAAGAAATTGTAGATAAAAAAAGAATTAATTTTATTTTAAAAAAAATTAAACAAAAATCATTAAGACTTAAAATTGATCCATCAATAACTCTTCATATCTGGAAGGAAATGATTAAAGCCTTTATAAAATATGAATATAAAAAATTTAAAAAATAAATAGCTTACTTACTGTGTGGAGGAAGTTTCTTCTCAACAAATATTTCATGTTTTCTTGTAACTGGATTATATTTATTAACTTTTAATTTATCTTTAACCTTTTCGCCTTTAGTCGGTTTTTTTGCGTAATAAAAAAATGCACTGTTTGGCTTTGCTTCTGGGACTAATCTTACTTTAATATGAGTTTTTTTTGCCATTTAATTTTTTAATTATATCTAAAAGTATTTTTGATTTTTTTTTAATATTGTCTTTATGATATGTTGCTTTTACACTTGAAGTTCTTGTGTCGTCAAGATCTTTTAAGCTTTTATTCATCTCATTTTTAGCGCCATTTATCGTCATACCCTGTTCTTTTAATAGATAAAAAATGATCTTAACGACTTTAATATCTTTGGTGGAATAATATCTTCTTCCGCCTGCTAAAATAGTTGGTTTTAATTGTTTAAATTTAGTTTCCCAGAACCTTAACGTATGAGTCAATGGTTTCTTATTTTTTTTACTTACTAAACCTAGTTGAATAGCTAATTCAGAAATATTTATTAATTTATTATTTTTATTAAGCATTTTTATTAATTTTTATTTTTAATGCTTCTGCAGTTTTGAAAGAAATGACAACTCTTTTTTTTATTATATGAGTTTCTTTATTTTTTGGGTTTCTTCCAATTCTTTCATTTTTAGTTTTTAGCATAAAAGTACCAAAATTTTTAATTTTAACTTTATTACTCAATATTAAGCTAGTAGTCAGTGTTTGGATAATATCATTAATAATTTTTTTAGAATAAGCAGCGGGTAAACCAATTTTTAAAAAAATATTCTTAATAATATCTTTTTTGGTTGTATTTTTTTTTTTATTTATTGCTACTTCCATGGCTTAGGTTATTTTTAATTTTACTCATTAAATCTCCTTTAATAATACGATAGCATAAATCAATTGAATAATAAAAACCAAGAGCATCTGTTGCACCATGGCTTTTAACAACAGGACCTTTTAATCCCAGGAATATAGCTCCATTAAATTTTCTAGGGTCCAATTTTGATTTAAATTTTTTAAGTGCAAAAAAAGAAAATAGTATTGAAAATTTAGATAACAATGTTTCTGTAAGTGTAGTTTTTAAAGAATCTGTTATAAATTTTACCGTACCTTCTGCTGTTTTTAATGCAATGTTACCGGTAAAACCGTCTGTCACAATAACATTTGAATCTCCATTATAAATCTTATTACCTTCAATGAATCCGTCAAATTGAAAATCACCGTACTTACTTATTTCTTTTAATTTTACATAGGCTTTTTTCAGATGCTCGGTTCCTTTAATTTCCTCTGAACCGATATTTAGTAACGCAACTTTTGCTAAATCTGAAGGAAAAAGTGCCTTGAATAATGCTGCTCCCATTTCTGAAAAATCTACCAAGTTAGTGTCGTCGCATTCAACGTTAGCGCCAAGATCCAAAACTACATTCATATTTTTTTTATTAGGCCATAGACCTGCCAGAGCTGGTTTACTGACCGACTCAATGGTTTTAAGCAACATCCTAGAAACAACAAAAAGAACAGCCGTGTTACCCGCGGAAAGGGTTATATTCGAGTTAAGTTCAATTTGCGAATTAATCGAATTCCACATACTACTATCTTTTGAGTTTTTGATTGCTGTTAGAGGTGTCTCTTCATCAGAAACCACTGTAGAAGAATGAAAAATTTTATAGAAATTTGTAGAAATTTTATACTTACTTAACTCTTTAAATATTAAATTTTCATCACCATAAATATTAAAAAAAAAATCACTTTTGTTTTTATTTTTTTTTAAAAAAATTGAGATACCTTCTATATTTTTTTCAGGAGCATTTTCCCCTCCCATTGCATCTATAGCAATTATTATTTTGTTATTCATGATTTTGAGTTTTGTTAGACTAAATGTCTAAAATTTTTTTGCCGTTATAATAGCCACTTTTTAAATCCACATGATGAGAAAGTCTGTACTCACCACTTTTTTTATCTTCTATAATGTTTATAGATTTGACACGATGATGCGATCGTCTCATGTTTCTTTTTGATGGAGTTGTTTTACGTTTTGGTACAGCCATTATGTTGTTAATATTTAAAATTAATTTGCCCTTTTAACACACTATTGTTCTCTAATTCAAAGCAAAAATAATAGTATTTTTGAAAATAATTAGCTAAATCGTTAATTAATTGACTAGATTTCATTTTGTTTTGGGGTTCAAGATAGTTAGATAGGATTTTTTTGTTTATTAAGTTTTTTTCCTCACTATTCTCTCGTACTTTAAGAAGGATGTCATAAAAGATATGTAAAAGTGTTTTCATTTTTTTATTAACAGCTACGTCACCATAGCCTAGTTCTCTAATGTGATATTCGATATTTTGAAAAATATTATCAAAAATATCTTGAGGAAAATCTTTCTTATTTTTTTCCTTAAAAACAATTAAAATTAATGATAAATGAAGAAAAACTAGATTAATTCTTGTTTCAAAGTTGTCTTTTAATTCAATTTTTTTATAAAAAAAAATATTACGTGATAAATCAACTAATTTGTTATAAAGGGTGTTGTTATGAGCTTTGTAGATAGAAAACATATAAAAATTGTTTGTATCATACTTTCTTCTCTTTTATTAAACAACTGTCAGTTAAAAGAAGCAAGTAAATCTCATGGGATAAATTTTTTAGACAATAGAGAAGAATTACTGATTGTTGGAAAAACAAATAAAAATGATATTGTTAAGTTGATTGGAAGACCACATACTCTTTCTCTTAAGGGGGAAGATACGTGGATTTACTTCGAAAGAACCTTAACGAGAGGTAAGCTTATTAGGTTAGGTCAGAATGTCCTTAAAGAAAATAACGTATTAAAATTAAAATTTAATAAATACGGTGTTTTAATGAGTAAAAATATTTACAGCAAAGATGATATGCAAAAAATCAGATACTCAAAAACAGAAACAAATAGTGATATTTCTCAAAAAAGTTTTGTTGGAAAGTTTCTTTCTAGTATAAAACAAAAAATGTATGGTAAAAAAAATTTTTAGTGAGCTATTACTGCTAATAAAAGTAAGGCTACAATGTTGGTAATCTTAATCATTGGGTTAACGGCAGGTCCTGCTGTGTCTTTATAGGGGTCTCCAACGGTGTCTCCAGTTACAGCGGCTTTGTGAGCGTCAGAACCTTTGCCTCCAAAGTTTCCGTCTTCAATATATTTTTTTGCATTATCCCAAGCTCCTCCTCCAGCTGTCATAGAAATAGCTAAAAATAATCCTGTTATAATAACACCAAGCAACATTGCGCCTAACGTTGAGAGTGCAGCACTCATTCCTCCGATTGGTAAAATTATAAAGTATAAAACAACTGGTGATAAGACTGGTAGTAAAGAAGGGACAATCATTTCTTTAATTGCTGCTTTAGTTAAAAGATCTACTAGTCTGCCATAGTCCGGTTTTCTGGTTCCTTTCATGATGCCAGGAATTTTTTTAAATTGTCTTCTTACTTCAACTACTACTGCACCACCTGCTCTACCTACAGCTTGCATTCCCATTGATCCAAAAAGATAAGGTAGCATTCCACCAACGAGTAGACCAACTACAACGAATGGATTTGACAAATCAAAGCTTACTTCTATACCTTCTAGCGCTGAACCTTTGACATTAGAAAAATATTTAATATCTTCAGTGTAAGCAGCAAATAAGACTAACGCTCCTAACCCCGCAGAACCTATAGCGTAACCTTTAGTAACTGCTTTTGTAGTGTTCCCTACAGCATCTAACGCATCTGTAGTTTTTCTTACTGACTTAGGAAGTTTTGCCATTTCTGCGATACCACCAGCATTATCAGTTACTGGTCCGTAAGCGTCTAATGCAACAACCATTCCGGTTAAAGCAAGCATAGATGTTACTGCAATAGCTATTCCAAAAAGTCCCGCAATACTATTTGTATATAAAATTCCAATCACTATAATTATTGCTGGCACTGCTGTCGCTTCCATTGAAACAGCGAGGCCTTGAATGACGTTTGTTCCATGACCTGTTGTAGATGAGCGTGCTATTGATCTAACTGGTCTATAATTAGTGCCAGTATAATATTCAGTAATCCAAATTAGTAAACCAGTAATAACTAATCCTGATACTCCACAAATATATAAATCTAAACCGGTGAAGCTTTTGTTTGATACATTAAATACTGTTTCTAACCCAAGAACAGAGTCGGTAACTGGATATAAAATAATAAGAGACAATACCGCCGTAACAATGAAACCTTTGTATAACGCGTTCATAATGTTTTTAGTTTTACCTAGTTTAACAAAAAAAGTTCCAGCAATAGAAGTAAGAATGCAAGACCCACCAATTGCTAAAGGGTAAACCATCATGTTTGAATTACTTGTAAAGAAAATTGAAGCCAAAACCATTGTAGCAACAATTGTTACCGCGTAAGTTTCAAACAAATCTGCTGCCATACCTGCGCAGTCACCAACGTTGTCGCCTACATTATCAGCTATAACCGCAGGATTTCTAGGATCATCTTCTGGAATACCAGCTTCAACTTTACCAACTAGGTCTGCGCCAACATCAGCACCTTTTGTAAAAATACCGCCACCCAATCTAGCAAAAATAGAAATTAATGAAGCGCCAAATCCTAAAGCTACTAAAGCATTGATAATTTCTCTGCTATCAACATTTAAGTCTACTAAAATTAAGTAGTAAATTGCAATTGATAAAAGAGCTAAACCAGCAACAAGTAATCCAGTTATTGCTCCAGATTTAAAAGCCATAGTTAACCCTGATTGTAAACTTTTTCTTGAAGCTTCAGCGGTTCGTACGTTTGCTTCAACTGAGATTAACATGCCAAGATAACCAGCTATACCGGAGAGAGTTGCTCCAATAAAATAACCTAACCCAACTAAAGGACTAAAAAAATAACTTACTATTGCTAAGACAACTACACCAACAATAGAAATAGTAATATATTGTCTTTTTAAATATGCCTTTGCACCTATTTGAATTGCTTCAGCAATCTCTTGCATTTTAGCATTACCAGGGCTTGCTTTTAAAATTTGTTTAGATAGTAAATAACTATAAAAAACAGCTATTAAACCTGTAAAAATTATTACGTAAAGTAATTCATTAATTGAATTCATAAGATTTTGCATAAATGCCAAATAAATTGATTAAAGGCAAGAAATACTTTGCTCTTATTCAAATTTAAAACTGTATAAATTAAAGTACTTTTCTAATGCTTTTAGATATTTTGTCTAAAATAGCATTTACAAATTTAATTTGTGCTTTTTCTAGGAAAAACTCAGATGTTTTTACATATTCATTAATTATTACTTTTGTTGGATTGTTGTGCTTATACATAAGCTCGAAAACGGCTGCGAATATAATGATTTTTAATAATTTATCAGTTCTTTCTAGGTCTAAGTCATTCGGTATATATTTCTTAAGAGTGTCCGCTATCAAATCATTTCGTTCAATAGTGCCCTTAACTACATCTTTTATAAATTTTTTATACTGACTTTTTGGGTATTCAATTTCTGCATCGGAATTTAAAGAATTGCCATAAAGTTTTTGGATAACTCTAACTCTTGGCGTAACATTTTTATTATTACCTGGCATTTAGTACATCACAAACTGCAATAGCTGCTTCAAAACCCTTCAAAGCTCTTTCTTTAGCTTGTCTCTTATTTAGGCATGTAAGAACCGCATTACCGATAGGTTTTTTATATAAAACTGAAATCTGAATAAGTCCATTAGTGATAGCAGCAGAAATAAAGTTAAAATTTGGAGTTTCACCTTTTATTATTGATCCTATAGCAATAAACCCGTCATATTTTTTTATATTTCTTACCACAACAACAGGTATTTCAAATGCACCTGGAACTTCTAGAATTTTAAAAAAAACATTTCTTTTCCTCAGTTCAGTAACTGCACTTTGTAATAAATTTAATGTGTCATTGTATTGAGACCTAACAATACAAATTTTTATTTTCCTTTTCATTTAATAATCTCTTGTTTTGTAATTTTAATTCCATATCCGTCTAAGCCAATAATTTTTTTTCTAGACCTAGATACTAATACCATGTTTTTTATTTTAAGATCTTTAATTATTTGCGCTCCAATACCGTAGTATCTTAAAATATTAGTACTTTTTATAGACAGGTCTTTGTTCGTGCTTGATGTTTCATTTTTTATTATGATTAATGCAAAGTTATTGAATTGAGAGAGATATTTTATAGATTTAACAAAAATATTATTTTTTAAATTTTCTAATTTATTAAATGTTTTAATGGAAATCACTCGAACTCTACTAGATTTATTTAAATTAAATTTACCTTTCGTAATTGCTAAATGATTTAAGTTATCTAACTTATTGTTAAAAATGGTCAAATCAAATACTCCTAATTTTTTAATTTTTATTTTTTTATTCTTAACTTTTGAAACCAGTTTTTCATTTTTTAATCTGTAGGATATTAGGTCCTCTATACTTGCTATTTTTAATTTGTGTTTTTTTGCAAACTTTAAGAGATCGTCAAGTCTTGCCATTCTACCGTCTTCATTCATGACCTCGCAAATAACAGAACTAGGATTCATTTTAGCTAATTTAGATATGTCTACAGATGCCTCTGTATGGCCCGCTCTTTCAAGTACACCACCACCACGTGCTACAAGGGGAAAAACGTGTCCAGGAGAAACGATATCACTTTTTTTTACTTTTTTGTTTATTGCAACTTTAATTGTCTTTGCTCTGTCAAATGCTGAAATACCTGTTGTTATTCCCTTCCGCGCCTCTATAGAAACAGTGAATGCAGTTTGCATTCTAGCTTTGTTTACTGCTGACATTAAGGGAAGGGAAAGTTTCTCAACTTGTTTTTTGTTTAACGCTAAACAAATTAATCCTCTACCGTGTTTAGCCATAAAATTAATACTTTTAGAATTTGCTTTTGTAGCTGGTATAACAAGATCACCTTCATTTTCTCTATTCTTATTGTCAACTAAAATAAAAATTTTTCCACGTTTTGCCTCTTTAATAATAGTTTTTATTGGTGAAAGGGAGATTTTTTTCATAATTTATTTTTTTAAATTAAGTAAGTATTTTCCAAAAATATCAAACTCTATATTTATTATATTATTTTTTTTTAGCTTTACTAGATTTGTAAGTTTAAGTGTGTGTGGGATTATAGTTATCTGAAAAGTATTTTTTTTAACTGCAGAAATCGTTAAAGAAACACCATTGATAGAAATTGAACCTTTGTCTATAAGCAGTTTAGAATAAATTTTAGAAATTTTAAATGTAACAATCCACGTCTTTCCAGCTATCATAACTCTTGAAATAGTTCCAGTTGTGTCAACGTGGCCCTGCACATAGTGACCTGATATTTTATTTCCATATTTTAGTGATTTTTCAAGATTTATTAAATCACCTATTTTGGCATTTCCAAAGTTTGTTCTATTCAAGGTTTCTTTAGAAAGATAAAAATAAACTATATTACTATTAATTTTAGTTATAGTCAGGCAAGTTCCATTGCAACACAGCGAACTACCAATTTCTGATTTTCTGAGCTTTAAATTGGTTTTTAAAACAATTTCTGAAAAATTTTTATTCTTTGAAATTTTTAAGATCGTGCCAGTCTGATATATTATTCCATTAAACATTATAATTCTATTTTATATAAACTATCGCCGTTGAGGTTAACATTAACTCTATTCTTAATTGTTCCATTGAGTTTTCTTATTAAAGTTGATTTTGTATTATTTTTTCCATTATTTTTAAGACTGAAAGATGATTTAAATAGGTAAAAATTTTTTATAAAGTTGTATCTTAAAACTTCGTTAATATATTTTATTCCACTCTCAATTAAGATTCTATTAAAACCAAGTTGTTTTAAGAAAAAATAAACTTCAGATATATCATTTTTTAAGTTATCAGATCTCTTTAATTTAATAATATTTACTCCGACCCTGTTAAAATATATTTCCTTAGAAAGATTTTTTGTCTGGGTAAAAATAAAAATTTCACGAGATTTATTTTTAAATATTTTTAATTTTTTTTTAATCTTAAATAAGCGGTCAACAATTATAACAGCTGGAGATTTATGTTCTAATCCCTCGATTCTACAATCTAATAATGAATTGTCTCTATTAATAGTTTTTGAAGTAGAAAGTATACAGTCATATTTTGATCTTAAAAAATTTCCGACTTTTCTAGAGCTACTATTTGTGATCCACTTTTTTTTTTTATTAATTGTTAGGTGGTCTTTAGAAATAGCAAGTTTCGCATCAATAAAAGGAATTAGGTCTGACGATTGAAGAAAATAACTTTTATAAAATTTTTCTGCATAGCTTTTATGTACAAATTTTTTTACACTTATTTTTGCTTTTTTTAATTTTCTATAAGCTAAATTTTTAGATCTTTTGTCTACATCGTTTATGGAAAATATTACTTTTTGCAATTTTTTGTTGATAATATTTTTTACACAAGGAGGTGTTTTTCCATAATGAGAACACGGTTCTAAAGTTATGTATATATTTGAACCATTAAAATTAATATTTTTTTTTAGTGCGTTAGCCTCAGCGTGTGGTCTTCCATTAAAAGAGGTTCGACCTGACGATACCACTGAATTGTTTTTTACTACAACGCAACCAACAGATGGGTTTAGTGAAGTTGAGCCAAGATTAATCTCTGCCTGACGAAATGCTAATTTTAAAAAAAAAGAGTTTTTATTCTGATTTGTAAACATTTAGATTACCTACAAATTGTTCAAAATCTTTTGCTTCCTTAAAATTTTTATAAACTGAAGCAAATCGAACGTAGGCAACTTGATCTAAATTTGAAAGACCTTCCATAATAAATTTTCCAATAGTAGAAGTTGGTATTTCACTTTCTCCTAGCCCTTCTAAATTTCTAACAATTTTTGAAATAAATTTTTCTATAGTGTCGCTATCTACAGGTCTTTTTCTAAGTGATATTCTGATAGATTTAGAAATCTTGTCTCTATCAAAAGGTGCTCTTTTTCCACTTCCTTTTATAACTGTAAGTTCTTGAAACTGAACTCTTTCAAATGTTGTAAATCTTTCTTTTCGTTCGCAACCACACAGCCTTCTTCTTCTAATAGCCGTACCGTCTTCAGTAGGTCTAGAGTCAACAACAGAGGTATCTTTTTCTTTACAAAATGGACAAAGCATAGTTTTTTTTATTTATTGACTACTATATATAGGAAAAGAACCACAAAGATCAATTACCTCTTTTTTAACCTCATTTTCTGCTTTGGAATTATTTTCAGGATTTTTTGCTAGTTCTTTAAGTAGTTTAGAAATCAATTGACCAACTAAAACAAACTCTTTTTCGCCAAATCCTCTTGTTGTTGAGGCTGGTGTGCCAAGTCTAACACCAGAAGTGATCATTGGGCTTTGTGTGTCAAAAGGAATCGAATTTTTATTACAAGTAATATTTGCTTTACTAAGGCTGGCTTCGGCTAATTTTCCTGTTAAATTAAAATCTCTTAAATCTAAAAGCATTAAATGAGTATCTGTACCACCAGAAAAGATTTTAAAATCATTTTTAACAAGTGTTTCAGATAATATTTTTGCATTGCTAATTACTTGCTTTGTGTAAATTTTAAAACTCGGATCCAAAGCTTCCTTAAAACAAACTGCCTTAGCTGCAATAACGTGCATCAATGGACCTCCTTGTAAACCTGGGAAAATTGCTGAATTAAATTTTTTTATTAATTCATCGTTATTAGTCAAAATTATTCCTCCTCTTGGTCCTCTTAGCACCTTATGAGTAGTTGAAGTAACCACATCAGCATAATCTAACGGATTCGGATACACTCCACCTGCTACCAATCCGGAGAAATGTGCCATATCTACTAGCAAATAAGCTTTTACTTTGTCTGCGATTTCTCTAAATTTTTTAAAATCAATAATTCTTGAGTATGCACTTCCACCAGCGATTATAATTTTAGGATTGTTTTCTAAAGCAAGTTTCTCTACGCTTTCATAATCAATTAATCCAGTTTCAGGTTTGACATCATAATGAAGTGCGTTAAACCATTTACCAGATTGTGCAGGTTTGGCTCCATGTGTTAAATGACCACCAGAATTTAAACTCATACCTAGAATTGTATCGCCTGGTTTAATTAAAGCTAAATAGACAGCACCATTGGCTTGCGCACCTGAATGTGGTTGTACATTTGCAAACTTACAATTAAAAAGCTTTGTAGCTCTTTCTATTGCAAGATTTTCAGAAATATCAACAAACTCACATCCCCCATAATATCTTTTACCAGAATAACCTTCTGCATATTTGTTTGTCAAAACAGAACCTTGCGCTTCAAGTACTGCTCTAGAAACCATATTTTCAGAAGCTATTAATTCTATGTGTTGAGATTGTCTGTTAAACTCTTGAGCAATGGATTTATAGAGATCGACGTCACTACTTTTTAAGTCTTTATTAAAAAAATTATTTAAGTGTTCTTTATTCATTAATTAAATTTTATTAATTCTTTTTTGATGTCTACCA
>Ga0307986_10003174_pt1 | contig 11520 bp, 12 predicted proteins | sample EllFjometageno82_FD_203170 | JGI IMG/M metagenome (GOLD analysis project Ga0307986, IMG submission 203170) | Marine microbial communities from Ellis Fjord, Antarctic Ocean - #82 | ecosystem: Environmental > Aquatic > Marine > Unclassified | place: Southern Ocean | collected 2014-10-09
TAGCAGCTATTATGGGTGCTGACTGTTCAGGTGTAACTGGTGCTATTGCATCAAATGTTGCTGTACCAAATGGTGTAGTAATGATTTCACCATCAGCAACGTCTCCAGGACTTACAACTTTAGATGATAAAGGATTCTTTTTTAGAACGGCTCCTTCTGATGCTAGAGGTGGACAAGTTTTAGCTGATATCACTAAAGACAGAAGAATTAAGAGTGTTGCGATTACTTATACAAATAATGACTATGGAAAAGGTTTAGCTGATGTTTATGCAGCAGCTGTAAAAGCACATGGCATTAAAGTAACAGTAGTAACTGCTCATGAAGATGGAAAAGCTGATTATTCGTCTGAAGTAGCTACTTTAGCTGCAGCAGGTGGTGACGCAGTAGCTGTAATTGGGTACCTAGACCAAGGTGGAAAAGGAATTATACAAGGTTCTTTAGACTCAGGTGCTTTTGACAGATTTATTTTATCTGATGGTATGATTGGTGATGCATTAACTGATACTTTTGGAAAAGATCTAAATAAATCTTTTGGTTCTTTGCCTGGTTCTATGAATAAAAAAACAGCAGGTACTTTTGCATCAGTTGCTAAAGCAGCTGGAATTGATTCATCAGGACCATACACAGGTGAATCTTATGATGCAGCGGCCTTAATTGTTCTTGCGATGCAAGCAGGTGGATCAGCTGATAGAGCTTCTATTGCTAAAAATGTAATGGCAGTTGCTAACGGCCCTGGGACTAAGATTTATCCTGGAGAACTTAAAAAAGGTTTAGATTTGCTAACTAGTGGTAAAAAGATCGACTATGAAGGTGCAACTGGAGTTTCTTTTACTGAAGTTGGTGAAGCTGAAGGTTCTTTCTTAGAGAAAGAAATAAAAGGTGGAAAATTTAAAAATAAAAAACAAAGATAATTAATATCTTAATTTTAAATCCTCAGCAGTGAAAATTGCTGGGGGTTTTTTTATATTTAAATATTGCTTATAATTCTAGAAATACCCAATATTGAAATAAAGATAAGAAAATAAAAAACTACCTTTCTATAAGTCTCTTCCTTGCTTTTAATAAAAAATCTATTTCCGATAAAAACGCCTATTGGTAAAATAATAATTAATGGAATAATTCTATAAAAGGTTATGATGTCTACAATTCCTGCGAAAAAACTTAAAATGAATGCATAGATGTCTGTTAAAAAAAATAAAGCTGCTAAGGATCCTCTAATTACTGCAGGCTGAATACTCGTAATTAATAAAAAAAGTGCTACTGGCATACCACCTAACGTTGTAAGTCCATTCAATGTTCCAGAAACTATCCCAGTAAAAATTTTTCCATAATTATTATTAATTTTTTGGTTTGAATAACCTTTCATTAACAAAATCGAAAAAAAAATTATCATCAAACAAACAAACAAGTGTGTTGTTTCTGGATTTAAATGTTTTAATAGATAAAGACCTACAGGAGAACCAATAATAATTCCCAATAATATTTTAAAAACAAATATCCAGTCAATTTTATTCCAAATATATGGAACCATAAAAATACTTATTATCACCTCTAAAGCGAGGATAATTGGAACTATTTCTATTGCAGGGAGTATAAAAGAAAAACCAGAAATACAGGTTGCAGAAAAACCAAAGCCATTAAAGCCTCTTATTATTGACGCAATAAATACTGTAAATATTACAAAATAAATTTCGACTAAACTAAGCTCAAAATATAATAAAAAATCCAATTTTATTTTCTTTCTTTAATATCGGCTCGTAGTGTTGATAAAATAATTAAAGCCAAAAAAATTATACAAACTAAATTCATTGTTTTCCAACTTGTTAAGGTTAGGAAAACTCCAGCTGATAAACTGGCAGTTGCTTGAATTGAATAAACAATTAAATCATTAAAACCTTGTGCTTTAAATTTTTCATTTTCTTTATACGATAAAACTAACAAACTTGTTCCTGATATAAATAAAAAATTCCAACCAAATCCTAAAAAAACTAATGCAATTAAATAATTAGTAAAATTTTGTTCAAATAAACTAGTTAAAATTGTTATCAAGAATAAAAAAACTCCAGTATACATTATTTTACTATGTCCAAATTTTCTTATCAAATTACCTGTAACTAATGATGGTAAAAACATAGCTGTAATATGAAGTTGAATTACTAATCCTGTTTTAGTTAAACTTATTTTTTCCATTACATGCATGCTTATTGGTGTTGCTGTCATTAAAAATGCCATTACGGCATAAGCAAATGCAGAGGCAATTAATGCTTGTAAAAATCTTGGTTGAGAAATTAATTCTAAATAACTCCGTGAAGTTTCTTTGTCAGTATTATTTGGTTTGTGTCCATCTTCATAAAATAAAAGAAAAATTGTTGATGTAAGTGTTAAAGCAGCCAGCACAACGTATGACCCTGCATATAAATGTTCAGAAATAATTTCTTTAGAAAAATTAGCTGCGTTTGGTCCTATAAAAGCTGATCCTATACCTGCTAATAATATTATTGATATAGCTTTAGGTGCCATATCTTTTTTTACTGTTTCAACAGCTGCAAAACGGTATTGATGACTAAAAGCTACTCCTGCCCCTAGTAAAAAACATGCAAAATTAAATAAAATAAAACTTTCAGCAATTATTGAGTAAGCAGCAAGCAGTGATGACAATGAGCTTCCTATTGAAGAAAAAATAAAGCCTGCTCTTCGACCTATTATACTCATAATCTGTGCAGCAAAAAATGCGAAAATTGCAACACCTACAATTGATAAAGCCATTGGCAATGTTGCTAAAACTTTTATTGGGCTAAACTGGGAACCAATTATGCCACTTAAGAATACTGTTACCGGTGCTGCAGTGAAAGCAAAAATCTGACTTAAGATTAGCAACCAAAGATTCTTATTCATTAAAAAAAATATTTATCACCAATGTACATAGCCCAGGCTACTGCGGCTCCAAGTATAATATATTTCATAATAGTTCTATTTTATTTCTATTTTCTCTGGAAGTATACCTTTTGGACGATACCTCATAATTAACAATAAACCCATACCCATCATTAAATATCTAAAGTAAGGAACACTCTCTATTAAATGTACTTTTAACTCATGAGTCTCTGGAAGACCCACAGTAAATAGGTTAATCAAGAAGAAGGATATCGGTGCAGCCTCAATCCATAAAAACCATACTGCAAATCCACCTAAAATAGCCCCAAAATTATTTCCACTTCCACCAACAATTACCATTACCCAAATTAAAAAGGTATACCTCATAGGTCGGTAACTACCTGGTGTGAATAAACCATCTTGTGTTACAAGCATAGCACCTGCAATACCAACAATTGCTGAACCTAAAATAAAAATTAACAAGTGTTGTTTGACTACATTTTTACCCATTGCATTTGCGGCTTCTTCGTTGTCTCTTATTGCCCTCATCATTCTTCCCCATGGTGAATAAAGAGCTTTTTGAGTAACTATTAATAAAGCTATAACTACAATTAAAAATAAACCTGAATAACAAAGTTTTACGAAAACTGAAGAACCTTCGATAACCAATTGATTAAGTGCAGCTTGTTTATCTGCAATGTTGGAAATTAATTCTAATTTACCTGCATTAAATTTTGCAACTAAATTTATAAACCATTCAGTTTCCTGAAGATTGACCTCATAAGGAACTGGTCGATCTAATCCAATTACGTTCTTAACACCTCTTGCCAACCAATCTTCATGTTTGATTATAGCAATAACAATTTCTGAAATAAGTAATGTAGCAATAGCTAGGTAGTCCGCACGCAAACCAAGAGCAACCTTACCTACTATAAATGCTAATCCTGCAGCAAAGAAAGCTCCAACTATCCATGAAAATACTATTGGTAGACCTAAGCCACCAAGAAATCCTGTTGTTGCTGGGTTTACTGCTTCGATTGCCTCAATGCCTGATTCAGAAGTAATTCTTATAATTACAATTCCAGCAATTATTATTCCAGCTATTCCATAAGTTCTTATTTTTGTTTTTTCAAAATTTTTTAAGATAAATCGAATAAGAAAAACTATTGCAATTATTAGTCCTAGACACATTAGAATATTAAATCCCCCTGCACTCCATGCTTCTTGAACGGGATCAACTGATATTAAAACTGCAGCTAACCCTCCTAAGGCTGCATAACCCATAAGACCAAAATTAATCAGACCAGCATAGCCCCACTGCACATTTGCTCCCATTGTCATCACCGCTGAAATTAAACACATGTTAAAAATTGAAAGAGCAACATTCCATGATTGAAATATTCCAACTAAAATAATTAAACCCATCATTACAGTGTAGGCTAAAATAATATTTAGATTCTTTCTCACAGTACTTTCCCTTTAAATATACCATTTGGTCTGTAGAGCAAAACAATCACAAGTATAGAAAATGATACAGCAAATTTATAATCAGTTGATAATAATTGCACTAAAGTTTCTGGCGCCATACTTTCTGGTAAAATATACATAAAAAATTTCTTATATGCATAAGTTATAAATATCTCTGAAAAAGCAATAACGTAACCACCTAAAAATGCTCCAAATGGGTTTCCTATTCCTCCAACAATTGCTGCAGCAAAAATTGGCAGCATATTATTAAAATATGTAAAAGGTTTGAAGCTTTTGTCCAAACCATACAATGCACCTCCAATTGTTGCCAAAATACCTGCAATAATCCATGTAATCATAACTACTCTTTTAGGGTCAATTCCTGATAATAGAGCCAAATCTTCATTATCTGAGTAAGCACGCATACTTTTTCCTGTTTTTGTTTTATTTAAAAACCAAAATAAAATTGAAACCAATATTAATGTTATAAATACTGTTAATACTTGGCTGGATTTAATTGCTAAACCTTCATTAAGACCTGTCATTTCCTTAAACTCACCTGCTTTAATAATAAATTTTTCCCCATCAAAAAATCTTCTATCACTAGGACCAATTATTATTCTTACAACAGCTTGAGTTACAAACATTACACCAATACTTACCATTGCAAGCTGAACTGGAGGGCTTTTATTAACTCTGTAGTATCTAAATATAAACTTATCTATAAAGAGCATATAACCAATCATAAAAATTATTGCAAAAGGTATTGCAAGAAGAGCTGTTGGCAAAATTCCTAGAGAAATACCAATTGATTGAAAATACCAAGTAATTAAAATGGTCACCATTGTCCCAAATGCCATCATGTCTCCAGTTGCAAAGTTTGCAAATCTCAAAATTCCATAAATTAAAGTTACAAATATTGCACCAAGTGCTAGTTGTGAACCATAAGTTAAAGCTGGAACAAAAATATAATTTAGTAGTAATATAATTGCATTTAAAAAGTCCATATTATCCTCCTAAAAAAGAGCTTCTTACTCTTGGGTCATTTAACAATTCTTTTCCAGTACCCGCATATTTATTTTCGCCAGTCACAAGTATATATCCACGATCAGAAATATTGAGAGCTTGCTTTGCATTTTGCTCAACCATTAATATTGCAACATTAGTTTTTTTTACTTTAATGATATGATCAAATAATTCGTCCATTACTATTGGAGATACACCTGCTGTAGGTTCATCCAACATTAATACTGATGGTTTAATCATTAGCGCTCTTCCAAGAGCAACTTGTTGCCTTTGACCACCTGATAATTCACCAACTAACTGATTCCTTTTATTTCTTAATATTGGAAAGAGTTCATAAATTTCCTCTATAATATTATGATAGTCATCATCTCTTAGATAAGCACCCATTTCTAAATTTTCTTCAACAGTCATACCTGCAAAAACATTTTTAGTTTGTGGTACAAATGAGATGCCTTCTCTAACTCTATCCTGTGGTGAAAGTTTTGAAATATTTTTTCCATCAATAACAACAGTGCCTGATTTTAAATTTATAAGGCCAAGTAATGCTTTCATAGCTGTAGATTTACCAGCACCATTAGGTCCTAGGATTGATACTATCTCTCCTCTATTTACTTCAACAGAGCAAGAGTTAATAATATCTGGACCAGTACCATATCCACCTGTCATTTTTAAACCTTCAAAAAAAGCCATTAATTTTCATCCTTAATTTTAGATCCTCTTCCCAAATAACTATCAATAACCTTTTCATCTTTTTTAGCTTCTTCAGCAGTTCCTTCAAATAAAACAGAACCTTCTGCCATAACAATAACGGGATCACATAATCTACTTATAAATTCCATATCATGTTCAATCATACAAAATGTATACCCTTCTTCTTTATTTAATTTGATTATTGCGGTTCCAAGATCTTTAAGTAATGTTTTGTTAACACCCGCTCCTACTTCATCAAGCAATACTAATTTTGCGTCAACCATCATAGTTCTTCCAAGTTCTAATAGTTTTTTCTGCCCACCTGATAAGTTTCCAGCTAATTCATTTGATAAGTGTGTAAGATTTAAAAAATCAACAACGTCTTGAGCTTTTTGTTTAACTACAAGTTCTTCAGTTCTAACCAAACTTGGTTGTAATAATGCTGTCATCAGTTTCTCACCAGATTGCTTTGCTGGTACCATCATTAAATTTTCAAGTACTGAAAGATTAGTAAACTCATGGGCAATCTGAAACGTTCTTAATATTCCTTTTGAAAATAACTCATATGAAGGAACATCTGTTACATCTTCATCATAAAATAAAACCTTTCCACTTGATGCTTTTAGGTTTCCTGCAATTAAGTTAAATAAAGTAGTTTTTCCAGATCCATTTGGTCCTATGATTCCTGTAATCGACCCTTCTTTAATTTTTAAAGAACAGTCTGAAACAGCTGCTAAGCCACCAAAATATTTAGATAGGTTTTCAATTTGTAAAATATTTTTTCGCATAAAATACTATTTATCTAATCTTTTATGAATACCATTTAATACTTTCTCCAATTTTTTATAGAAACCTTTTTTTGTTAGTTCTTTAACTGCTTGTTCATTTAAGCCATTTGGTGTTTGAGAATCTTTTACTAAATATTTCAAATCTTTTTTTGAATTAACTACAGCATCTTCTGATAAAGCTAAAAACAAAGAAGTTATGTATTGTTGTGCATTATCTCTTTTAACACCTTTTTTTACCAACCAATTTATCATAACTTTTAGTAGTTCATAATAAGAAGCCATCATTCCAGATATAGACCAAAAATTAATCGAAGATTTCTCATTTTGGATTTCAATAGTTGTTCCAATTTTATTAAAAAATTCTTTAACTTTCTTGTTTGGTGGGCAAATAGGAACAGGTCCTTTCTTTATTGAAATTGGGGGCAAAGGTATGGCTCTTACTATTTTTGCTTTAACTTTAATGGCTTTTTTTAATTGAGCCAAAGTTATTGTTGAAATAAAACTAATAATAGTTTGATTAGATTTAAACTTAAGTTTTTTAATTATTTTTTGTCCGACTATTGGTGTAATTGATAAAAAAACCCAATTACATGAATTGATAATTTCTTGGTTATTTTTAGCTATAATAACTTTTTTAAATTTTTTATTAAGTTTTTTGGATACAAGTTTATTACGTGGGGAAATTAATATTTTTGTAAAAGATATTTTTGAAGTACAAATTCCAGTAATGACTGATGATGCTATTTTTCCAGTTCCTATAAAACCTAACTTCATTAGTTTTTGTATATCAGTAAATTCCCGAATATAAGGCAAAAAAAAAGCCCCTTAAAAAAGGGGCTTTTGAATTTAAATCTTATTGGTAATTAGAATGCTTTACCAACTGAGAATTTAGCCATTACTACGTCAACATCAGCGTTGATTACGTTGAAAGAACTTGCAGTTCCACCAACTTGCGTACCTGTAAGCTTGATAGTATCAAAGTCTGTGTATTCAGCAGCTGCACGCACAAATACTCCATTGTCATTAGTTCTTTGGAAACCAATTCCATAATGGTAACCATCAACTGATGCATTACCGTATGTAGTACCAGAAGCTAAAGTTTCTTTAGAGTTTATATCTGCAGTAGACATTCCAAGTTTCATGAAAAGACCTGATTCAAATGATTTAATCAGATATACTGTAGAAATACCTTCTACTTCAGCGTTAGCATCTTGTTCACCTGTATCATTAGCTCCTGAAGTATTAGCAACTAATGTTTTATTGTGAGTAGATCCAGCTAAGTCAGCACTACCTGAAATAATATCCATTCCAAGACCTAGGCCATTAGAGTGTGCTATTTCAAAAAATACCGATGGGATAATTGCATTAGCTTGTTCCGTATGAGAACTTACAACTGAACTATCTTTAAGTGTTTCTGTACCAGAAGCTTCAATACCTGCTAATCCAGCGGAAACTCCGATTGATACTCCTGCAAATGACGTAACTGTCAAAAATGCTGAAGCAACAATACTTAGTAATGTAATTTTTACTTTATTCATTATTGTCCTTACTGTTATTTTTATTAATATATTAATTACGGTAGTATTTACCCATTTAGATAAATATAACCATACTAAACTACCGTATATATTTAATATTTCTTTATTGTGATAATTTTATCACTTTAAAACCCTTTAAAACTAGGGCTTATTCGTCTTATTTATTGTTAATATTACTATACAACTTTTAATATATAAAATTATTTAAATAATTACAAAATTTGTTTGATGTTTCCAAATTTTCCTAAAAAAATTCCTGCGATTCTATAAGGTGTTCTACTTAAATCTTTATTTCATCTAAAAAGTCTTCTTCCATAGAGGTGGAAGATTATTAAGTCTAAATATAAAAGATATTTTATTCACTATAGTAAATTTTCCTTAAAGAAGTCTATAAACTAAAGCATATATTCATTACCATGATTTCCCCCACAACATGTGCCCCTCTTTATAAGCACTTTTTTCTTTTCAGGATCTTAAACGTTTTTTTCATAGTTTTTTTGGTTCATCAACTGCTGTTTGAGAAAATTCTTCCCAGCTGTTAAATACTTTATATTTATTTAATCCCAAATCATAATTTTTTTCCGTTACTATTCCTTTATTATCTACATAGCCTGGTAGGCATTCAGACATAACCATTGCTTGAACTTTTTTAGGTTTATACGGTGAGTGCCAATCATGACCCCCAACCTAGTTTAATATCAATTTTAACCTCACCTTCTTTAAGTTTTATTTTTTTAACATACTCAGCACACGGCTTAGCTAAAATAAGATCATCAATTTCTCCATGAACATAAAGAATCTTTGGTTCCTCTGTTGCAAAAATTATCTAAGAACATTACCCCAATACTCGTCTCTAATAGTTTACTGTGGGTTTCTTTAACAAAGGGATTCCAAAACCTCCAGCACTACCACTACATGTATCCAAATTATTATTAGTACTTTTTTTGAACCTTTGGGTAATGATAGATAACCTGTTATTATTACTGGGTATTTTTTTTAAGCCCCATTTAGAATATTGAGCATACCCATAGTGGTGAATGAGTCTAATCGTATAATCTCACCTGTATTAAATTTTTTAGCAAGATCATAAAAAATAGTTTTTTTGTATATTTTTTTTCTCCATGATCAGCATAAACACTTGATGTAAATAGAATTGTTATTAATATTAAAATTATTTTTTTCATTATTTTAAATTTTAATAATTTTTAAACCCTTAAAATAGATTATACACAACTCATTAATGAATTGTTGTGACTTAATAATTTTGTATAAGAGCGATAATTAATGAAATCAATATTAATACAAACGCAGAAATTGTATTTATAACCTTTGGATTTGCTTTTATCCAAACAATTAACTTTCTAGCAAGTACAGCGTAGGCAATTAAAGATAAAAAATCTAAAATTACATAAGTCGTTATCAAAATTAAAAACTGAGCAACATAATTTGTATTAAAATCAATAAATTGTGGAAAGATTAAAGGAAAGAACATCCAAGCCTTAGGGCTTGTTCCTGCAACTAAAAAACCATCTTTAAAAAAAGAAAAAAAACTTTTTGATAAAATTTTATCTGAACTTACCTCATTTGGTTTTGAGTTATAAATGTCATAAGCAAGATAAAGTAAATAAGTTATCCCTACCCACTTAAAAATATTTAAAAAATATGGGTTGTCTACAAAAAAAGACCCGAGAACAAAAATTACTAAAGTTGCTTGAATGATATTTGCAGTAACATCCCCTAATGCAGTCCAAATACATTTTTGAACTCCATAATTCATAGAGTATGAAATGATGACAATTCTAGGTGTTCCAGGTGTAATAAATAAAAATAAGATTATCTGTAAAAAAAGAAAATAATTTAAAGGGAACATTTTTAGATTTTAAGGATAGTCCAAATAAACCGGGAGCTAAAGATGGCTAAAATGGACTACCTTAATTTCATAATATCATGACCTTAAATAAAATGCATTAATCATTATTTTCAAATATAAGGAATCTATGAAAAAAAAAGGTCACACCCCTATAACTAGGGTTAAAAATCCAGAACCTCATATAGATGACCCAGATTGGATCATTTGGGCTGCTTGGGCAGATCGTATTACTTTTGAAGAAATTGAGAAAAAGACTGGAAAAACGGAGGGTGAGGTTATCAAGATTATGAGACGATCTATAAAACCTTTGTCTTTTAGGTTGTGGAGAAAAAGAGTTAATCAAAAAAGTATAAAACATAAAAAAAAATTTGAATATTCAAGGAAAGAAATAACTAGTAAAATTAAAAAGAATGACTATTTATAATCCATGAAATTAGTCACTATTTATACGGGTCCGCTTTGTACTTTTTGCTCTGCTGCAAAAAAATTATTAACTAGAAACGAAGTTGAATATAAAGAAATTAATATTGCAACAGTTGATGGTGCAATGGATGAAATGATTGCAAAAGCTAACGGTAAAAGGACAGTACCTCAAATTTTCTTTGATGAACAACACATTGGTGGTTACGATGATGTTAGAGCCCTTGAAAAAGAAAATAAATTACAAGACCTTCTAAAATAATCGAACACACTCTTAAAGTCTTGAAGCAATATAGTCAGTTATAGTTAGTATATAATATTCAAAACAAGAGCGACTAATTAAATAATGCCCAGCAACTTTTTTCTTCATAGCTTTTTTTATTAATTAGTTTTATAGTTATTAAAGACACTCATCTGCATATCGAATAACACTAACAGGCTACTTCTGTGAATCAATCACAATAGTTACTAGAAATAGTAAAAATTCTCTCGAAAATATTCTATTGAATTGATATAGAAACGAATGGTTCTTCAACCCACATAACATCTGATGTTGTATCTTCACAACCAAGTGCATTTTCAGTATTAAAAGATATTTTAATTAATGGCGTCTTTATCAGTCTTGTAAAAGATTGTTTTAATTTGTAGATCATTATCGCATTGTCTCCAGAAACACTCATTGAAGCTGCATATTTAGGGGTTGAGTAGACTATATTAATGTTAGAAGCACTAGTATCACCGGTTCCAACTTTATATCCATCTTCATCTGACAAATACATGGGAGTTGATACTGCAGCCGTAGCTGCGGTTGGTAATAAATTATCTACAACATTATCTAAACCACCAT
>Ga0307986_10003176_pt1 | contig 11519 bp, 13 predicted proteins | sample EllFjometageno82_FD_203170 | JGI IMG/M metagenome (GOLD analysis project Ga0307986, IMG submission 203170) | Marine microbial communities from Ellis Fjord, Antarctic Ocean - #82 | ecosystem: Environmental > Aquatic > Marine > Unclassified | place: Southern Ocean | collected 2014-10-09
TTAGGTATGTCTACAGTTGAGTTTGCTATAAAAATTGTGCAAGACACGCAAGGTAACTTCGACCAGATGGACGCTCCGTTAGTTATTAAGAAACTTCCTAAGCTGACGGTACAGTACCGCAAGTACCAGGTGATGATGGGTTGGGCTTATGCCAACGCGTTCAAGCAAGCGTTTAAAGGTCAGAGCAAAGAAGAAAAAGCAGTTGGTGCTAAGACAATAGGGTACCTTCTAATGCACGCAGGAATATTCGGTGGCGTTAGGGGTCTTCCTTTCATAGGGTTGGTAGCTGCTACGTTCGCGATGTTCTCGGACGGCGAGGAGCCGGAAGATATTGAGCGCATCATCCACAAGTACGTGGATAACGAAGACCTAGCCAACTTAATATCTCGTGGGTTACCTTCTATTCTAGGTATCGACATGTCCACAAAGTTGAGCCAAGATAAGATATTCCACCCGGCGCCGTACATCGACTTCGACTTAAGCCAAGAAGGCCTTAGAGACGCGGGCTTCGGTATGGTACTAGGTCCTACAGCGTCTACGGCTTCAAACTTTGTTCGCTCGTTCGAGTACGCTGAAGTGGGTAACACGTACCGCGCTATTGAGTACGCACTACCTAAAGGTATCAGAAGTATTATGGAGTCTTACCGACTAAGCACTGAAGGGTACACTCGCAAGAACGGAGAGGTAATAGCTGGGCCAGAGCAGTTCAACAAGATATCACTTATCGCGAACGCCGTAGGTATCCCTGCTTCTGACGTGAGTAAGTTGAAGTGGACTATAGGACAGCAGTATGAGTTGGTTGAGTACTTCAGCGAAGCGCAGGCAGACATACGCACCAAGTATCTTAACGCGGACAAAGCCAATGACTTTAAAACAATGAACACCCTAGAGAAATCGTTCGACGACCTGCAGGACAGGAAAGACGCGGTTAGACCTTTCTTCAATGACGCACCAAGCGCGCTTAGGAGAACTTCTATTAAGTCATTAGTCGGCGCGCGCAGTAAGCAGGAACGTAGCCAGTGGAAATCTCGAGAACGACTGAATACAGACTAATTCGCTGCCTTGGTACAGGCTAAATAGTACCATTAAAGACCTGGTTTAATCTCTTTTTCCAGGTCTTTCTTATTGGGGGAAAATATGTTCTACAACACTGATAACCTTGTGGTGCTAAAAACACTGGAAGCCAACTATGAAGTTATACGCGATGAGTACCTAGCCGTATCTAGTAAAACTATAACTTGGCCGGAAGAGTTTTTGCACAATGGCAAGTGGGAAGCCTATGGTATAAAGTTCCAAGGTAAAGACATCCCGAACATGTGCCCTAAGACAACTGAGATAATAGGTAGCATCCCTGGCGTATACATCGCAGGGTTCTCTGTGTTGAAAGCGGGCTGTGTGATATCCCCGCATAAAGGCTACACTGGTTCAGTGTGGCGCTCGCACCTCGGGCTGATATGCCCCGATAACTGTTGGATAAAGGTTGGTGACGCTACGCACAAGTGGAAAGAGGGGGAGGTAGTTGTTTTTGATGACACTCTTACGCACGAGGCCGCCAACGAAGGGAGTCAAGATAGAGTTGTCCTTATAGTTGACATCCCGAAGTAAGAGCCCTATTGTTTTCTAACGGATACTCCGCCGTGAGTTTCCACTGCGAACGAGTTAGCCAAAGACCAACCTGTCTTGATGTAGTCCTTCCACTCCATGCACATTTGGTGCTCACCTACCATTTGACAGTACCAACTCATTATAATTTCTCCTCGTTCGTTACGTATTACATTACAAGCGTTCGTTGCTTCTTCGCGTTTCATAGGTACCCTATATATTAGTCAATTGTTTCTGTTTCAACACCGTCTTCCGTTTCAGTCATATGCAGTGGAGCGTCATCCCCGAACAACTTGGTGTACTTAAACTCATAACATCTTGCCTGTCCACTTGGTACGGTTGAACCCGAACCGATGTAATATTTACTACTGGCTTTACCTTCAACGGTAGGCACTAAGTACCCGCCTCTATCTAGTTCGTCTTTCATGCTTGTTGGGGCTACCCCATTTTCTTTACACCAGTCGTTTACTGACTTGGATGTTATGAATACCTTTTGGTCCGCAGTACATACTCTACCAACTGCTGGGGCTCGTAACATTTCTAACGGTGCTTCTTTGTGTTTGGCCCTAGCGTCACCGAAGTGCATGGTGATGATGAGTCGTCCCGGAAGCGTCGCAATAAATAGAGCAACGTGCTCACTGATATCAGTGTTGGTTTCCTTACGGTTCTCCCTCATTGACGTAACTTGTTCTAACGCCCATTGTTTCATAGGGGAGATGTCGAATGATATTAACCCCAACTTTGTAGCAATCTTTCCAGCTACTACAGCCGTTACAATAGTATCTCTGTAGAAACGTTCTTTGTTGTCTTCTTGGGACTTAGGGTTAAACTTTCCTCTAGCGGCAGTTATCTGTCTGCGCACCCAGTCGTGGTTCTTAATAATAAACCTTAGGAAAGGTCTACACGCTTCGCCATAAACATTGTCCATATGGTTCTCAATAAACGATTGAGTTATGTCCGGGAATACTTTAGACCTATAGTCTTCTGGAAGTTGTACTTCAAAGAAACGTAGTTGGGTTGCCTCAACCCTATAGCCTGCAGGTAGTTTACTGATGTTCTCATGCAACGAGTCGTTAGAAGTTATGAAACTATTCTTGAACCACTGTCCGCCAACTGTAGCAAATTTACCGTTGGAACCTAGGCGTTCTTTATCACGACCGTTAGCCAAAGCGTAACCAGTTCTTGTTAGTTCGTCTGGAGACCTGCCCGAGAACTCGTCTAGTAACATTGGGATTGAACCCATAATAGCGATACGCTTGATCGCGGCGTTTAACGTTGAACCCTGCTCACCGGTTTGTCTTTCCATATAAGCCGGGTCACCATAGAAACCACACGCAATCTTAGCGGCGGTAGATTTACCCGTACCACCATGTCCTGTGAAAGCGAGCGGTAGTCCATGCCAGTTAGATGAGCCCATGAGTTCTACTAACACCGAGCCCATGCTGTGACACATAGCGAACTGGAACGGTTCTGCTCCAGGTCTGTTGTATAGTGTTTCAATATTACCCACCCACTCATCCAGGGTACCGGAGGTCCCGAAGTCAACTACGACATCCGACGGCATGTCCGGGTCACATAAGACGTCTTCTTCCCCTTTAAGTTTAATCATCTTGGTTCCCATGACGAAACCTTTTCTGTCTTTAGTCCAACCGAACTGACTATACGTCTTGGTTTCTATTCGCCAAGCCTGTAGCGTTTCAATTAGCCCCTCTGCAAATTCAGCCATGTCATTCCTCGATTTAGCCGTTCTGAATAAAAATATTTCATTAGCGGCTAGTGTCTTAGCCATCATATCGGTTGAAGCCAACTCAGCAGTGGGCATGAAGAACTCACGCCAGTTGCCGTTCTTTTCTTTGGCTCGCCAATGCACAACCCACGTACCTTCTTTGTCCTTGATACGGTTTATCGGATATATGAATGACCTACAAAATGGGCGCCACTTAACAACACCATCGTCGTCTTTGATTGACCGTGCTAAAGATTTTCCGTTCCAGCGATAACCACTTACTGGCCAGTATGGGATTGTCTGCCCTTCAATTACAGGCGCTGATACCTTGGGTACCACTGCCACGGGTACTGCTTCCCCCGAAACTGCTTCTTCTTTATTACCCAGCTGAATAGAGAACTTACACTTACCTGCCATAGGGCACGCTTCCATGCAACCGATATGGGTGTCCATCTCAATACACGACGTCGGGCCTACTGTCCACTCATCTATTTTCGCTTGCGTTTCAGAATGAGTGTAGCCCTTATAACCTTTACTCCACTCGTGGATAGTAGCTTCCCCGTCAGCACAGTGCTTAACTACACCAATGGCTCTATGCCAATGAGGCTCCGGTATGTCACCTTTCTTGTCTCGGAAATCTCGGATGGCCGAGCAGTGTTCTGCTATGACGTTAGCGTCAGCAACAGGGTGGTCTCCTAGCGCCGCAGCGAAAGGGTTAGCCATAGAACTTTTACCATAGACACGTGTTGTAGGCGCTGGCTGTACATCGTTTTCCTTGATGTAATCCTGCATCCGAGCACGTACTACATCGAGCGGGTACTGCTTACCTTCCTTAACCAAAGTAACTTCTTTTGGCGGGTTGGTTTTCCTGTTGTGTGTTCCTACAGGGCGCAGTATGCGAGCGCTATCCATGTCGACTGCTCGGTCTGCCTTGATGCCCATATGAGTCGTGATGTCACGCTTCAACGCTGACAGTTCTTCCCACACAGATAACTCTATATCAGCATCCAACGAAAAGTAACAGTGGTACCCTCCGCCCGATGAAGTTATAGTTGGCGTAAGCTTTACCGCCTGCGCTAGTTTAACAACGTCCGCTAGTGCTTCTTTCCTAGACGTATATTTCTTGGAGTCCCCTTCACCAACGTCGAAGTCATCGTACAATGAACGACAGCTAGCCACGTTATCTTGGGTTCGTATCCGCTTCTTTCCTTTTTGTTCATCCATGTACCAATCATTAAAGCTGTTGACTGCAAAATATACAGTTTCACCTTGGTCATCGAAGAACTCTGCCGCTAAAGCCGCGTCTCTAGCGCTATCGTATTTCTTGTATTTAAACCAAACGCCACCTTTACCTGTAGGTGTAGCCACCGCGATGAGCTTACTTCCGGCATCTGGCAAAATTAATTCTAAAAATTGTTGAGTCCCCATGTCTCCTACCTAAGTTGTTGTAATACAAACAAAAAACCGGGAGTTACCCCGGTCACGTACAACAACTATAGTTAGTCGTCGAAGTCTAAATTGTCTAGGGCGTCATCCACTTCGTCAATCTCTGCTACCTTAGGCTCTTTCGCCGGGGTAGGAGCTACTGCTTTAGGCGCTTCTTGGACAGGTGCTACAACAGGGGCAACAGGTGCTACCGGTGCTGATGCAATTGCTTCAACATTAGTAGAGGCCTTCTCAGACACACCAGTGATTTGGTTTATAACCTCAGCCTCGTCTTTAATTGTAGCTTCAACGTCAACTAATTCGTTCTCTTCAATAAAGCGAACTGCTTTAAATGTAAGTGATGGGAACGCTACGTTGTAGTCAAAACCAATCTTAGTTATAACGTACTTCGGCTCAACACCACGTTTAGATAGTTGGGTACCGTATGCTCCTAAAGTCTTAAGCGTAGCCGCCGGAACTCTAAGTAACATTGGGTCATTGACTTGACCTGCAGGTGCTACACATAAACGCATAGAGTCTCCACAAGCTTTACCTTTACCGCCGTTATCAGTGATGCGTGAACCCCACTGGTTGTGAGGGCAGACCGCACATTTTTTAGACTGAGGCTCTTCTGCGTCAGCTGCAGGAGACTCACCATTGTTAGAATAGCATGAAGGTTTAGCAACACTACCTTCCTCGTATCCTTTGCTATAGTACACTTTGGATTTATTCGGGTTAACCGATAAAATCACAACCTCTAACGAACCGGATGGCTCGTCTTCACCGGGCTTAGTAACTAACGTTCTCTCATCACCACGCTGAATGTGGAACACTTTACCTTTGATAGAAATTACCGGAAAGCCTCCAACTTGAACTGCCGCTGAGAATAAATTGTTACCTTTACCTTTGTTTTGCAGGTGGGCTGGTAGGCCTCCCGACTTTAATTCAACCATGTCGCTCATATATACCTCGCTTATTTACGTCTAAAATTAATGACCTGCGTTTCGCTCCAGTTCACACCGGGCGGCAAGTCACCGTTCTCTTCTTTGTACTGCATAACAGCAGTTTTATTAACACGTCGTTCTAGCATCTCCCAAGCACCATCCTCTTGGATGAACCCGAATAAACTATCCCAATCACCGACCGAAGCCGATGCACGTATTGATTTGTATGCAGTTCCAACACCTTTGGAAGAGACGTTATCTATACCACGTTCGTTAAAACGCTTTAGAAACTCCACTTCGATGTGGTCTTGCTTGTCTTTGTCGTCCACGTCTTCCGCTTGGTAGTCCGCCTTTCGACGAGTCCTGCGGTCACGTAGCGCTATGAATAGTTTCAGTAAAGAAACGTCATCCATTTCACTAGCTTTAGCCATTTGCACTCTCCTTTTTATTTGTTAACCAATTATCGATGTCAGCCTCGTCCCAGCGTAGTACCTTTTTTGATACTCTAATAGGGGGTGGAAAGCTGACTTCGCGCCTACGTAAGGCCGGTAAAGCACCTTTACTAATCCCTAGTTTGTCCGAAACTTCTTCCGGTTTAAGTAAGTTCATATAAGTACAAGTCCTATCATATGTGTTCAAAGAAATACAGGTTACCCTAAATCGAACAGGGTGTCAAGCAATAACTTTACCTCTATGAGCTTTTATTTCGTCGAGTAAAGCACCCTGCATTTTCTGCTTGTTTTTAAGCCTAGCGTAGATGCGTTTCTCAACTTTGGTACCTTCCAACATGATGATAAAATTGTTCATTTTCTGCCCCGGTCTATTGATACGACCGTTAGCTTGTTCGAATGTTTCGTTTGATGTGACGCATGAGTACCAAACTATAGTACTCGCAGCGGTAAGGGTAAGTCCGTGAGACATCGCAGCTGGTTGGGCAACAATAACTTTCAAGTCCTTACCTTTTTGGAACTCCCCGAATATTCTGTCGCGCTCATTTTTCTTAACCCCACCATAGATAACTTCTACCGTGAACTCCTTACTCAGTTCCGCCGCTACCATTTTGACTGACGATACATATGGTACGAACACAATGACTTTACCTTCCGCCGCCCTAACGATATCTTTTGTTTCTTGTATCCTTGGGTTAGATGGTATTGTTACTTCACTGCCGTCATCGGCGTACACCACACCACATGCTATTTGGATTAGCTTAGCCATCTTAACTGCTTCGTTAACTGCCGTGATAGCACCTGTGTCTGCCTGTGTCTGCAACCTAGTCATCATTTCTTTGTACGCTTTGTCTTGCTCTTTAGTAAGACTAACTATCCTAGTTTCGTACATTAACGGTGGTAGGTCAACACATTCATCTCTCGTGAACCTAACAGCAGGTTGCATAATGTTTTTTACGATATCCGTTGCATCCGGCTTAGGTATCCAAGAGAACTGGTTCACCTGTCGCATCACCTGCATCTTAAATCTATTGAAGTAAGGTGGTACTTTCTCGGGGACGATGAGTCTGCACTGAGCCCAAGCATCTGTGGGCGCATTAGGCGTCGGTGTTCCTGTCATACCCCAACAAGCACGTTTAACTTTGTGCTTGTTAACGATAGTGTTTATTATTTTCCACCTATCTGTACCTGCGTTCCTGGCGCACTGCGCTACCTCGTCTACTATTACTATATCTATGTCCGGTCTTGTACGTAATGCTTCCTCCACAATAGAAACTCCATCGGGGTTTATTACGTACACGTCAGCATCTTGCTTTAGTAGCTTAACTCTCTTGTCTCTACTGCCGTATAGTACCGTGCAGTTTAGGTGTGGGAAGTGGTTGAATATTTCGTCCGCCCACGTTCGTTCCAATGTTGACAGTGGTGCTATGATTAACGCCTTGTTAACCTTACCGACACCTTTTAGGTAGTCGAACGCCCACAGTGCCGCCAGTGACTTACCTGTCCCTAACTCACTTAAGTTGAACGCTCTCTTGTACATGGTCAAGAACGCCGCCGCTTCTTTCTGTGCGTAGAACGGTGCGAAACGTCCAGGCCAATCGTAGTAGTGCCTTATAGGGGCAGGGGCATTAACCCCCAAACTACGTAGTACTTTGGTTTCATCTATCTTGTGTGGTACAGCTACGTACTCTACCCCTTTTACTTTTACTTTCTTAGCTGTAGTTATTATGTTTAGAACCCGTTCGGGTTCCTTAAGTTTCAGTAGTAACGCTTTCTTTTTCTTCCAAACTAGCATGTTCCAAACCCTCGATTAGTTTATCTAAATAGTGTTGTGCCTTATGTAGGTCTACAATACCGTTCTTCTCCCTGTAACGACAAACGTACTTAATGACATTGCCCTCTAGGTAACCAATGTGATTTGCGACTATAAAGTCCCAAGGCTGGATTTCAGTCTGGTAATGCTCACCGCTGACTTGCCTATCATTTGCTAACATTTACTTGCTCCCTTTTTTATATAGCTCCGGGTTCTTCTTACGCCACCCGCGATTTGTCTTTTGGCTTACAACTCTCGTGTTGGAGTCTTTGCCACTACCACCTTTTGCTAATGGTACTTTGTGGTCAACGTCTTTACCGTCGCCTTTCTTAGCTGTGCCTTTCGCTACAGCGTGTCGTCTTGCTTTGTTCTGAAGCACTCGTTTGTCTTGAACGCTCTTCTTCTTATTGTATGCCGCCTTGGTTTTAAGCGATTTTGCTGATGTTTTAGGCATCGAATAACTCCTTGATTTGTTCAACGTCGTCAACAACCACTGCTACACCACCCGCCTCGTTAATAGCGTTTATCTCTCGGTCTTGGTTAGCCGTAGTGTTGTTCCTTTTTCCTGGTGATTTGGTTTCAATAGCGTACATCCTGCCCTTATGGCATACCAGTATGTCCGGGCACCCTGCTCTACCCATACCGTTGGATACCGGCATGTAGTACCACGCGCCAATTGAAGTCAAATACTCTTTTACTTTTTTCTTAACTTTACCTTCCGGTGTCATTGCCATAACTTATACTCCACAAAAATCACACAGTTTCTGCCCAACTGGACACCAATTCCTACACAACCCCGAAGGCTTGGCAGGCCACTTGTCGTCACGAAATGCTATCTCTAGCCTCTCTGTTCTAGGTAAGAACTCGCTCCATATCTCCGCCATCTGGTCTCTGGTGTACACCTCTTTGTCGAACTTACCCACCTTTAACCAAATGAAGCCACATACTATTTTGTCAACCCACGGGTAGTGTGTGAACGCTAACGCCGCGAATAATTTTAACTGGTCCGAGTCAACTTTACGCTTACCCGTTTTCCAGTCAAGTAGGTATGCTGTATCAGAACCAACAACACCGATGTCAACGATACCTCGGCACCATACATCTTTAGCCATCCACTTTACGGGGTGGAAATTGTTATTGATAGCCATACGTTGCTCCACTACTCGCTTGCCTTCGTATGTAAATATCTTGTCGACGTACTTACCATACTGCTTTATGTCTTCGGGCAGTGGGCCTTTCTTGTTCGCGTAGTCTTCTAGGTGTTTGTGTACTTTGTTGCCCCAAATAGAAGCTTCGTGTTGTTTCTCATGTACTTCTTTAGTTACTCTAGTTACTTGGTACCGTCTTGGGCACGTTTCAAATGCCGTAAGAGCTGAATAGCTCCAAGACTTAGTCGGTTTCATCATCTACACTCTCCTCTTTGTGTTTTCGGATACATTTATCCATGGCTTGGTCGTACGCGTCGTCGTAGTTAAATCCGTTCCTACTAGCTACTTTATCCGCATACGCTTCCGCTATTTCGTTACACTTTTCTAAGTAATCCATTTGCTTCCTTGTGTGGACCCGAGAACTCCCCAAGTCTTCAAAGAAGTGTACCCTGCTATGGGTATTTATGGGAGTTAATTCTTGTTTATTTAGCGTCACCGTAGGTGTCAGCGATGTCGCCTTCACTCCAAGTTAGCAACTCCGGCCACCATGTTGGTGGGGTTCTCATGATGTCCTGCACCATGTCTAATGTTGCCTGCGCCTTATCTTCCGGAACTACGTATACCAGTTCGTCGTGCACCATGAGTGCGGGTATGAGTCGTGACACTCGCTGTACCTCTAAGGCGTTGTCAGCAATTACGCATCGAGCCAAGTGTTGCACTATGTTCTCCACGATTTTCCCTGCGTAGATACGAGCCTTATTACGTCCGTCCCCATAGATATACTCAAGCCTTCCGGTGTCATCATTCATCTCGGTACGTAGGTTAGGGTATCTGATAACTCCTTTGGGTGTTTGTAGTCCTTCCGGTGTTGGATACACCATGCCCCACGGGTCGATAGCACCTCCCGAAGCCCCTCTCATGATAGTAGGTAACACGTTATGGCATTTACGCCAAGCTATAGTAATCTCTGAGTACGTCGTGCGCCAGGCGTCTACAACTTCTTTAGACTCTTCGAGGTCAAGGTCTACACCTCCCATAAGTTTTGCTACCTTTTGGAATGTTGGTGCTCCCGCTCCAAAGCCTAGTCCTAAGTGAGCAACTTTACCCACTTGTCTTTGTACTTTAGTTACTTCGGACTGAGGTATGTCGTACAGCTTCCCTGCAAAGTCTTTGTATAAGTCTGCGTTCTCTCTGTCCGCCTCGAACATCTCCATACTAGATGGAACTTGCCATAGAAAGTGGTTGACACGTAACTCAATACCCGATAAGTCAGCTACTACGACCTTATACCCGGGCGGTGCAATTAATGATTTCCTCAATGCGTCTGAAGGCTTAGGGAAATACGGATTTATTCTTGGCAGGTTCTGTGGGTTGTACGCCCACCCTGACCAGCGTCCTGTGGTGTCCGCCCCGTAGTACTTCAATGGGATAGGAACCTTGTGTTGCGGGTGAGCCTCCGTCGCCGCTAGGAACGCAGTGATGCGTGTCTGTAGTATAGTGCTCTTAGCGTCTAGCCTGGCGTTCGCAGCCACGGCAACTAAAGGATTATCGTGCTCTTGCATGGCAATAAAATCTTCGTCCGTCTTAGCCAAAGCAGGGATATCTTTGCCCGTCCGGGGGGATACTTTAGTTGGAACTTCCACCCCTAGGCTTTCTAAGAACTTACCGAACTTAGCCGCCGAGGATAGTAGTTTTAAGGCACCTTCCACCTTCTCGTCGTCGTCCATGCCTAATTCGCTTACCCCCATCTGCTCTGCCGCGTCTAGCAACAACGCTCGTTTGCGTACTCCTTCTTCTACTAAGGTGTTGTTCAGTAGTTCAGTATCACAATCGAAGTGAGGTTCTATCAGCGAGCGTATAGTCATGTCGATAAGTTTGACCTCGTCTCTTTTTGTTTGGGGTATTAGCTTCTTCAGCAATCCATAGCATTGGTCAACGTCTTCCTTGTTGTACACACCCATGTCCTTAACTTCTTGCTCAGTAAAGTCACATAGATGTCTACCTTTAGTTTTGAGTAAAGCAAAGTTATCCTTTACGCCAAGTCTATAGTGCTGAACCAACTTAGCTAGGGACAGTCCTACATCTTTTGCGTGGATAGGTCGTGCCATAGCCAACGTGCACCCCCAAAGTTTAGGCTTGATGTTCAACCTCCACGATAAAATCATAGAGTCGAAGCCCGATAGGTTATGTCCAACAACCCAGTACTCTGACCAGTCTATGTCGTTGCAGTAGTCGATTACGTTCTGCTCTCCGAAAACTACTTCGGTCTCGCCTTCCCCGAACTTGAACGCACAACTGATTATCTCTGTCTCGGGGTGTGTGCAGTACACAATTGGCGACATTTTTGTTAGGGAGTGACCAACATCCCAAAAGGTCTCTAGGTCTAATGTACATATTTTCATTTTGTTCTCC
>Ga0307986_10003178_pt1 | contig 11513 bp, 4 predicted proteins | sample EllFjometageno82_FD_203170 | JGI IMG/M metagenome (GOLD analysis project Ga0307986, IMG submission 203170) | Marine microbial communities from Ellis Fjord, Antarctic Ocean - #82 | ecosystem: Environmental > Aquatic > Marine > Unclassified | place: Southern Ocean | collected 2014-10-09
CAATCTAAATGGATTAAATACTAGATATGGCAGAAATAAAGAATAGCTTTCTAAAGTCCAAGATGAACAAAGACTTGGACGATAGACTTATACCTAATGGTGAATATAGAGACGCAAGAAATATTTCGGTAGGTAAATCAGAAGACGATGACATAGGTGCATTAGAAACAGTTCTTGGTAATAAGTTAATGACTAATACAAATCTTGACATTGCAAACCTAGAAGTTATTGGTGTACATACTGACAAAAATAATAATAAAATATTTGTATTTTTAACAAACAATTCTGTAGCTAGTCCAGGAACTAGTCACTATATATATCAATTTACAGAACCTAATGATTATTCTCAATTAGTCACTGGTTCTTTTTTAAACTTTTCCACCGCTAGTCCTATAACAGGTGTTAGTCTAATTGAAGACTTGTTGTTTTTTACAGATAATAGAAATCAACCAAGAAAAATAAATGTAACTAGTGCACTTACCTCTGACTATTACAAGAATGAAATCCAAATTTCAGTAGCAAAATATAATCCCTATCAACCTATAACATTATTAGAAGAAATTTTATTAATAGCAACTGCTTCTTCAACAACAACAGTTATTAACTTTACTGCAAACTCAAATGTTGTATCACCTACTGGAGAAATGTTGTTAGCTGGTAGAAGTTTAATATCAACTGGAGCAAATCCAAACAGTGCTAAAATAGCTGCTACAGAGTTTTTGTATGTAATTTCTAATACAACAACTTCTGCCACTATACAAGTTGCAGCAAGTGCTGCTCCCGTAGCTGGAGATAGATTATATTTTCTAGCTACAACAATGACTGGCCGTGATATATCGCCATTTTTTAATGATGTAGTAATGCCTAACGCTACAACTTGGCCAGGTGATCCAGATTATTTAGAAGATAGATATGTAAGATTTAGCTATAGATTTAGATTTGATGATGGTGAATATTCTATTATGGCACCTTTTACTCAAATAGCTTTTATACCAAAACAAAAAGGATATTTAATGGCGGGCAATGAAGATGAAGCCTATAGAAGTACTGTTCTTGAAGTTATGGAAAATGGCGTTCAAGATGTACAATTATTAATTCCTCTACCAGATACTATAGGTAATTTAAGCAACATGCTTAGTAGCTCTTATAAGATTGAAGCCGTAGACGTATTATATAAAGAATCAGATAGTAGAGCTGTAAAAGTAGTTGATACAATTCCTTTAGCCACAATGATTGACACATCAGTTGGCGATATATTAACATACAAATATCAATCCAGCAAGCCGTTTAGAACTTTACCTGAAAATCAAACAGTAAGAGTTTTTGATAAAGTGCCAGTTCTTGCTTTAACTCAAGAAACTGCTGGTAACAGAGTTATATATGGTAATTTTAAAGATAAATACACTCCACCAACTGCTTTAGGTTATAGAGTAGGTGTAGGACCTAAAAGTATTAATTACGAATACAATAATTGGTCTGAATACCCAAATCATTCTGTAAAACAAAACAGAAATTATCAAGTTGGTTTTATACTTGCTGATAAATTTGGAAGACAATCATCAGTAATTCTTTCATCTGAAACAAGTGTAAACGAATTAATTGGTGGTATAACGTATGGTGGTTCAACTGTTTACAGTCCTTACAATCCTTCTACTGAAAGTGCAGGATCTCCTATCAAAAACTGGTTTGGAGATGCTTTAAGGGTTAGAGTTGAATCAGCTATAACTGATACGGCTAATACGGACACTGGAACACCTGGGCTATATGCTAATGCAATAGGTGATGGGTTTAATGTTTTAGGAAATGCAGCAACTGTAAATAATGTTACTTTTAAATATATTTTTACCCCTACGGCAGCTTCTGTAGCAAATATACCTGTTGTTGGTAGTTATTTAAGAGGCGAATTTACAGATTTTGTAGAAGTAACAATTACACCTACTGTAGATGGTAGTGGTGAATATACTGTTACGTGTAATGGTGCTATCAATAAAGAAATTTACGAACTTTCAGGCAACACTGTAAGTGATATTAAATACGCATACACACTTAATGAAAAGGGTTGGTATTCTTATAAAGTTGTTGTAAAACAAAACGAACAAGAGTATTATAACGTTTATCTTCCTGGTATAGTCAAAGGTTATCCAGATCAAATAGCAGCGGCTACAAATGTTATTAAGTTTCCAGATGATCCAACTGGTACAGTTTCTAATATAGTATTATTTAATGATAACATAAATAAAATTCCTAGAGATTTAACTGAAGTAGGACCTGAGCAAAAACAATTTAGAAGTTCTGTTCAATTATATGGTAGAGTAGAAAATGAAATGCTTGCGGCTAGCCCAACAACTGACCCAGGAACTGTTAACAATAAACAATTTTTTCCTAGAACAGATACAAATCCTATACCACTGACTGATACAGCTATTAGTATATCTTCAGCTACAAATGCAAACATGGCTTTTGAAGTCTTTCAAGATAACGGAACTAATTTACCAGTTTTATATTCTACGCTAAGCGAAACAGGACAAAATAGCATGTATCAATTAGATTCAAATCCTTTAATAGCAAGAATATCTACGTCTCAACCAATAGGTGCTCCTTCAACAGCTAGTGCAAGTGGGGTTACACCTAGTATGTTACCTGTTTTAGCTGTTTACGAAACAGAACCTGTAGAATCATTGTTAGATATATATTGGGAAACAGCAACAGCAGGTTTAATCGCTGATATTAATGCTGAGATTCTTAGTAATTTTAATGGTCCAGTAGGGTTTGGTTCTTATGCTTGGGTACAACCTGAGGCTCTAGCTGTTGGCGCAAACATATTAACAGTCAATGTTCAGCCCGTAGATAAAGATGGTCTTGTTATAAACAATACAACTTTATTAAACTTTACAGCAACGAATAGCACAGGAAGTGTTGGTATCATACCAGCAAATTATTCAGCCACTACAGGAGGTTATAACTTTAAAATAACCTCTGCTTTTGTTTTCTTAGCTAATAGTAGCGTAACTGGTGCATTCACCCTGACCATGCAGATAAGAGATTCTACTGGTGTAACTTCCGGTAACATGCAGTTAACTGGAAATTTATCTAATACTACTCCTATAATAAATGGTGGAGTTGCTTTACCTGCTATAACTAACAACTCTGGTACTTCAGGAATTATAGCAACTATAACAGGAGTTAATGGATCAATAGATGCAACAAATAATACTCAACAATTACAATGGAGTTTAGTTGGTGCTAATTCTGCTTTCACTATAAACGCTACAACAGGTGCAATAACTCAAACTTCTGCAACAGCATCAGTCTATAGTTTAGTAGTTAGATTAACAGATGCTAATGGAGCAACTGGGTCTACTTTTGTTGATGCACCCTTGCAGGTGACTGTTAGCTCAACTACTGTAGGTTATTTCTTTTATGGAGGTCCTAATGGAACTCTTAGTGATGCATGCCCTGCTTTTGGTGCTCAACCCGCTAATTGTAGTTCTATATTATATTATAGTCAGAGTGTTTTAGTAAATGGAAGACCTACTACTGGATCTGTTATATTACAAGGAAGTGGCGGACCAGGAGTTTCTCCTGTAGCCGTAGCTGGTTTTTATTCAATATATCAATGTGCTACTGGCGCTGATAGATGGCAAATGAGAATAGATAATTCAAATGGAATTGTTGCATCTGGATATCCTAAAGGTTGTAATGAATAGTAATAATACCATAAAATAAGTGATAATAAATTATGTCTACAACACTAGAAGTTAAATATTTTAATACCTTTTGGATCAAAAAGATGAGAGCTGTAGTTGAGGGTACTCCAACCACCCCAACAACTCCATATAATAATGTTCCAAGAAGTTATTCAACTTCTGCAGGAGGAGACTGGTATATAGAAGAGTCTAGAATAAGAGGTGGTTATAATAATTTATCTGTAGATTTTGGAGTCAAAGCCTATATAGTTGAAGAACATCCAGAGCAACAGGATAGAATCAATACAATGATATATTCTGGTATATTTAACTCAAGAACAGGTGTTAATAATACTAATCAATTTTCTGTAGCAGAGAGCATCACTAGATCGGTTGATCCAGCTAATGGTTCAATACAAAGATTATATGCTGAAGATACAAACTTAATTATATTTCAACAAGATAAAGTTAGTAAAGCTTTAATAGATAAAGATGCTATATACTCGGCTGAAGGAAGCGCATCTATAACTTCAACAAGAGAAGTAATAGGCCAAATAATTGCTTTCCCTGGAGAATACGGCATATCTGATGATCCGTTTAGCTTTGCTGTATATGGTTATAGAAAATACTTTACAGACAGAAAACGTAATGCAGTTTTAAGATTAGACACTAACGGTTCTATAACTGAAATATCCTCTTTTGGTATGCATGATTATTTTAGAGATAAACTATCAGCTATCAATAATGAAGGCATATCTATAGTTAATAAAATTAGAGGAGGTTTTGATTTTCATACAAAAAATTATGTATTATCAATTCAAAACACTGGCAATACTTATACTACTGTTAATTTTGATGAAGACGTAAAAGGTTGGACTAGCTTTTTTGATTATAAACCTACTTTTATGACTAGTTTAAATAGTAGTTTTTATAGTTTTAATAGTGGTAAGATCTGGAAACATCATGCAGCTTCTGAAGTTGGTGTAACTGGTTATGGTAATTTTTATACAGTAGTTTACAATTCTGATGTTAGTTTGATATTAAATTCTCAGCCGTCAACAGTTAAGAATTTTAAAACAATAGGTTATGAAGGTGCTATAGGATGGGAAATGGAATCTATGGTAGCAAGTTCATCAGATGCATCATTACCAATAATAGCTTATACATCTCCGTCTTCAACCAATCTACATACTTTAGCAGCGTTAGAAGAAAATATATTTACCCTTAACTTTAAAAGAAAAGAAAATAAGTTTTTTGCAAACTTACAACAACAGTTAAAAGGATCTACTACAACGGCCACAACATTAGGACCAGCTCCTGGTGAGGTTTTATGGGGTAGTTATGTTTCTGGAATTAAAGGTTTTTGGGCTACGGTTAAAATGAAAATAAACAACACAACGTTTAAACTTGATAAAAAAGAATTATTCGCAGTATCTTCAGATATTGATGAATCATCATACTAAATATTATGGAAGAATTATTAATTTATTTATACGAACTATTTTTTGGAAACCTATATGGTGTAAACATGGGTATTGCACCACTTGTAGCGGGTGCTATAATAGGTGGTGTAGGAAAACTAGTTGGTGGACTTTTTGGAGCTGGAAGAGCTAGAAGAGCTGCTAGAGCAGCAGCTGCAGAAAAGAAAAGATTAAGAGGTGAATTAAAAAGTTTAGAGTCAAGCAGACAGTCTGTAATAAATCCTTATGAAAATACAAAAGACTTAAGTTCTTTAGCTAAAGATCTTAGTGGTAATTTAAGTAATCCATTTGCAAATTTAAGTGTAGCAACTGGAGCTGCAGACATGCAAGCGGAACAATCTGATATTGCTTTAGCAAACACATTAGATACTTTAAGAGCTACAGGAGCAGGAGCTGGTGGAGCAACAGCGTTAGCTCAAGCCGCATTACAAAGTAAAAAAGGTGTTGCTGCTAGTATAGAAGGTCAAGAAGCTACAAACGAAAAAATGAGAGCTCAAGGTGAAGAAGCTTTACAGTCTAAAAAAATGCGAGAACAACAAAGAGTTCAAGGGGTTCAAATAGATGAAGGTAGAAGAACACAAACTGCTGATGCACGAGGTAAATCATTTAAGTTCAATGCTCAAGAAAGAAGAGAAGATGGCAAAATTAATTTTACTAGACAACAAATAGGAGGTGCACAAAAAAGAGAACAACAAGCTTACGATCAAGGTACTCGAGCAATGACAGGTGCTATCACTGGAGCTTTTGGAGCTGTTGGAGATATAGCAAGTGCTGGTGGTTTTTATAAAGGACCAGGTGGTTCAGGATCTGCAGCATATGCTCAAGACAGGAAAGCAGGACTAATAATTTAATAATATGGCATTAAAAGAAAAACTACAAGAAAACAAAAAGCAAAATGAAGAAATTCAATTTGCAATAGCTGACTCTCAATCTAAAATGTCTTATCAATTAGGTGAAAGTGATACTAAAGTTAAACCTATTGATTATGCTAGCATGTATGATCCTTTTGTAAAGCAGTATGCTGAGATTCAATTAGACTTAGACAATGGCTCTAACGAAAACCCTAGTCAAGCTAGAAAGTATGCTGATTCAATAATGGGAAGTGTAGAGTCAATAAAATTAGCTTTAGAAAATGTTTTATCTAATACTGAGGTGTGGGGAGAAGTAACTCAATTAGCAGGCTTAATGAAAGGAATAGACATAATGGGTACACCTGTTAGTAGATATATGGGTATGACTGTTTTAGCTGGAGATCTTGGAGGCACTGTTGATATCAATGCTGTAGATGGAGATATAAATAAACTAGCTTGGGAAATTTATGATGAAAATGGTATGTTTATTGAAAGAATGTTCTTAAATAAATTAAACACTTTATCTGAAACACAAGATTTATTTATTACTATTCCAGACACTTCTAAACAAAACCAAGAATTTAAAAAGGCTAGTGATGATATTTTTGAAAAGAAACAACAAGGGTCTGATCCAAAAAATCAAGTTCTAACCGGTGGAGTTACTGAAACTTATAGAAAAACTAAAGCAGATGGAACGCTTGATACATATCAAAAACCTTTACAGGGTGCTTTAGTTCAAGATTTTGTAAAAATAAGTAAAGAGGCTATATCAAACAGCATACAGTTTAATACTGAAATGGATAAAATTACTGCAGGTATGATAGAAGCTTATGAAAGCTCTGATCAAGTAATAGCTTTTAATAATAACATTTTATCTGAAGTTACAGACTTTTACTTAGAACCTGCTAAGGCTTTAAAATCTAATCAAGAAAAGAAATTTCAAGAAGATTACAAAAAATGGTATTTAGAAAAAGAAGTTCCTAACGAAATGCCTGTGGGTGAACCAAGGCTTAAAGAAAAAGCAATAGTAGAAGAATCAGAACAAGTAGTTTAAATTTTTTTTAATGACAAATTGTAAAGAATTACATCCAGACGTTGACGGGCAGCAAACCCAGGCATATAAAGATTGCGTAGCTAAAAACGAAAATAAAAAATCGGAAATTAGTCCAATGCAAAAAGCTATAAATAAAAATAGAGCTGAAGCTAATTTAAAACCTCAAGACAATTCTAATCAAGTTTACAATCCTGAAAAAGATGATGATAAATTAGCAGAAGTAAAACCTTCTATATTTGAAAATTTTATTAAAAAAGCAAAATTTGCAAAAAATATAACAGAAACAGTTCTTGATGTTAAAGAAAACGTTGAGAAAAAAAATATCTTAGAAGGAATTGAAATAAATGATAGTATTTACTTACCTGAAGAATCAGAAAATGTATATGATGATAGTTTCATAGAGGCTATGGGAGCGGGATTAAGTTCAGATAATATAAACGAAATTAGTCCTGAAGAAGATAAACAGTTTGCAAGGCTTGGTTATGATACCGCAATGTATAAGCATAAAGATAATCCAAACTATAAGCCAAGCACTATGGAAATAAATGCTGAAGCCTATCGTTTAAAATCTCTTGCATTAACAAAAGCTTCTGGTGAAAAATCTACTATGGCAGAACAACTGCTTGGCAAAAGTAATCCAGTTGCTGGATTATTTAGTGATGTGTATAGATCAGTAAAAGGAGGTATAAATTCAACATCTGCTTTAGATGGTATATATGGAGTTTATAGTAGTACTGGAACACCTGGAGATCAAGAAGTTATTGATTACGTAAAGTCTTATCAATCAATGTTAGAAGCAAATCAGACTTCAGATGCTATGAAAAGTTATCAGGCTGATGTTGAAAAAGGAGATGGTAGTATAATTTCTTCACTTATAGCAATAGCTAAAAATCCCATGGTTTTACCTGATGTAGGGATTTCTTCAATGACAATGATGGCTAGCTCTGTAATAGAATCTGATTTTGTTAAAGCTAATGCAGCGGCAGGAATGGTTGCAGGCGCAGGAACTGGAGCAGCTGTAGGTTCTATAGGAGGTCCACTTGCGGCTATAACGGCTGGTGGTGGAGCAATTGCCGGAACAATGGGTGGGGTTAGTTATGGTATGGAAGCTCTGTTTACATTTGGTGATGTGATATTAGACGAATTAGGTGGAGATCCAGCTAGTTTAACTGTAGAAAATGTTAAAAAATTATTATCAGATCCTACTAAATTTAAAGAAATAAGAAAAAGAGCGGATTCAAGAGCAAGAAACATTGCTGGAACTGATTTTGCTGTAACTTTATTAACTTTAGGAGCTGGAAAAGCATTACTTGAAACAGGTAAGGTTTCAAAAAAAATAGTTGGTGGTTTAGCAACAGCAGCTGAAATGGCGGGAGGATCTACCGGTGAATATTTAGGTCAAAAAGCATCTGGTTTAGGTTATGATGCATCTGAAATTGTAATGGAAGGTGTAGCAAACCTAGGAACATCAGCACCTGTTACAGTTGCTAAGTTGTTTAATGATTTACAGCAAACAGCTAATGGAGCAAAAATAAATAGAAATGTTAAAGCAAATGGTTTTGCAGACATGTCTGACGCTTTTAAACCTAGTGCAAGTATTAATGATGCTCAGGTTGATGCTATAAACACTCCTATGGCAGAAGATGTTTTAGATAGTCAACTAGAAAATAAAATGCGTAGAAAAATAATTACTACTGCTGAAGCTACAAATATTAAAAACAATTTTAAAGAAACTAAAGTTGCTTTACAAAGAATTAAATCGCTAGGTCTTTCTACAAACCAACAAGCTATTACAGCTGGTTTATTGAAAGAAAAAATAAACTTAGAAAAAACAATAAAACAAGTTAACGATACAAATTTAACCAGTACAGAGAGCGGTAGAATAACTGAGATCAATGATTTATTAAGAAATGTTATTGAAGAGTCTAAAAAGCCACCTAAAGCTCCACCAGCAGGTAACTTAAATGTTGATGAAACTTTACAAGAAGACGGTTTAACCCCAGTAGATAATAAATCTACTGTTAATAATGATGTAGAAGTTGACAATTATAAAACTCCAGATAAAAAACTAAAAGTTAACCCAAAAGAACAAAACAAAAGAGGCAAAGAAATAGATAATTTAGCTGGTCAAAAAAATAAAGATGGTAAATATGAAGTAACTAAAGCTGCTTGGGATGCTGGAAAAGCTGATGAGGTAATTACTGAAATATATAATAATGACATGCTGACTGGTTTAATAGAAAGTAAAATACCTATAGAAAAACCTCCTGGATTTTCAAAACCTGATTTTATAAGTGGAGCTATAACTGAATTAATACCTCACATAAGAAATTTTAACCCTGAAATAAATAATAGTTTAAACGGTTGGATTATACCTCAAGTTAATAATAAGATTGGAAATGTATTTAAAAAAGGAGAAGCAGCAACTAAAAAAAATTTTGAAACATCTTTGCAAACAGGAAAAGTTGATGGTACTTCTATAGATGTAGCTGATACAGATGCTAATACTATTGAAGATAAAATTGATATAAAAGATGCTGAGGTTAAAGCTGAGACTAAAGCTATAGACAAGCTTAGAGATGTTATTGGTATAACACCTGAAGGAACAAAAACTCTTGGTGATAAGATAGTTGGTGGTAACATAAGAACAGAAGCTGTTAAAGGAGTTGCAAATCCTTCGCAAAGAGATGTAGGTAAAACAGGGTCTGTGTTGGAATCTGAAAAAATCATTGAATCAATGGGTGGTAAAATTGGCACCGTTAATAAAAACAACGATTTAGGTAATTATACTACATTTTTAGAAATACAAGGTAAAGATATTTTAACTGTTTTAAACAGTAAAGATCTTAATGAAATTAAAAACACTAAATTAAAAGATTTATATAAACCTAAAAAAGTAGATAGAGCTAGAGGTGTGCAAAATGTTAAAGGAGCTGGAAAAGGAATTTTTGAATATGGTAATGCAAATCCAACTGCACAAGACTTAGTTGATTGGGCAACTAACAAAAATTTACCAGCTACAACTAAAATAGCTAGACAACAAACTTTAGCTGATATACTAGGTAATGCATTAGGTAGAGTTTCTACTGCTGAAACAGCTAGAACAGTGGAAGGTGCTAAAAAGTTTATAGACACTCAAAAAATATTAGGTAATAAAATAGCTCCTGATATTATAGAAAAACTTATTAAAGATATAGACATAAGAATAGCACAAGCAGAAGTTGTTAGCAATAAATATAAAGGCACTTTAGGGTTTGGTTTTAATCCTGGTATTGCAGCAAAAGCACTTGCTTCTGGATTAAAAATATTTAAAAAAATATTAATAAAAACTAAAGATTTTGTTAAAGCATTAAAAGCTTTAATAAAAGAAGTAAGAAGCTTTTTTGATAACAAAATAGAAGCTGATATAGCGGAAAAAGTTATAAGAGAAGAAATTACTGTAGAAAATGCAGATAGTGTTGATATAGACGCAATGATAAATGAAATTGCTGAAAAAATAAATATTAACAGAGGAATTGCTTATGAAAAAGTTGTTTATATAAATGCAAAAGGAGTTAAAAATCCTGGCTTTAAAATAACCGGTACACAAACTGAAATAGGAGGTGCGCCGGACATACAATTTGAAATTGGTGGTCAAGCTTTTAACATAGAAGCTAAGTTAGAAACTGCTAGATATGGTAGTGTTACAGCAACTGTTGGATCAGATGGTAACTTTGTATTTGCTAAAGATTTTAGTTTTAATGATAAACTAAATACTGAGTTAAAGAAAAATAAAAAAGAATGGAATAAATACAAAAACAGAGCTAAAGAGTTAGGTCAAAACATGAATGATTTTGACAAAGGAATTATAAATAAATTAATATATACTCAACTTAAACAAGAAGGATTACAAAAAAATCTTACAACATACATTGAAATGGATCAAGATATGGTTATAGAAATGTATAATAAAAAAGGTGTAAAAGTTCCATATATTAATATAAAAGGCCAAGGGTTATTTTATTTAGGAACAAATCCTTTGGGCTTACCTATATCACAATTAAAATCTAAAGTTAGAGTTTTTGCTGGAATGAGCAGTTCTGGAACAGTTTATAAAACAGTTAATGGAAAAAAAGTTGATACAGGAAACAGACAATTTGGATATAGAATAAAACCTGATCAATTAATTGATTTTAATAAAAAATCTAATTATAGCATCGACACAGCTGCTGGAATAAATAAACTCTTAAACACTCCTGAAGCAAAAAATTTAATTGACATAAATAAAGATAAAGTCAAAGCTAGCGATATTTTAGTTAAAGGAAAAGAATTTGTAAAAAATAATCCCGATGTTATACCTGCAGTAGCTGATCCTGTAATTTTAAATAAAGATATCAATCAAATGATTGAAGATACTAAAGGTATTGCTAAAGATAAGAAGTATTCTGATATTGTTGCCAAA
>Ga0307986_10003179_pt1 | contig 11512 bp, 10 predicted proteins | sample EllFjometageno82_FD_203170 | JGI IMG/M metagenome (GOLD analysis project Ga0307986, IMG submission 203170) | Marine microbial communities from Ellis Fjord, Antarctic Ocean - #82 | ecosystem: Environmental > Aquatic > Marine > Unclassified | place: Southern Ocean | collected 2014-10-09
TAATTAATTTTTTTATTAATAACAGCTACAATAAATTCCTCATTTTCAGGATTGGTAATTCTTATTTTAGTGCCTTTTTTTAATTTATTGTGTGAAATATAGAATTCATTTTCAGTTATAGTGCTAGGTAGAATACTTTCAATAAAAGCAAATCCTTTAGCAGAATGTGTAAAGTTATTTTTACTCATGTATGTGCTGTTAGCACATGATGTTAAAAAAAAAAGTAAAATTATTTTATATTTCATCTTTAAATTTATTTTTTAGAGTACAAACCGCAAGAGCAAATCTCAAGGATCGGTTCCAATTTAAAACTTTTTCATAATTAGAAAACACTAAATAAGCTGGTGAATAGGTATTAGCACCAGGTATTATGTCTATATCAGGTGTAATAATAGCTGCTTCTAAACTTTTATCTATTTTAAGATCGTTATAATTTTTAATATATTTTTTAAAGTATTTAACTTTTTTTTTATTTTTAATATTTCCGGCAGAAGAGTTAAGATATTTATTAGGTATACTTTTATTTAGATTAATTCTTACAAAACACGGGGTGTTTTTTTTCCATCCAATTTTATTAAGATAGTTTGCTGCGGACGCAAAAGAGTCATCTGTTTTTTTTAATTCTATTGTAGTATTTTTATTGTAGTCAATTGCGTAATTTTGAATTGTTCTAGGCATAAACTGGAAATTTCCAAAAGCCCCCGCCCATGAACCGAATAATATTTTTTTATCTATAATTTGTTGATCTACAAGTTTTAATAAAATTATTAATTCTTTTGTAAAAAATTCACTTCGCCTTTTATCAAAACTTAAAGTGGATAATGAAGAAACAATATCCATTTTACCTAAATAGTTACCAAAATTAGTTTCTATACCCATAAGAGCTAACAATAATTCTTTTTCAATTAAAAATTCTTTTTCAATTTTATTTATTATTGCTTTTTCTTTTTTGTATAAAGCTAGTCCCTTTTTAACTTTTTTTTTATTTGTTCTTTTTTTAATGTAAGTATTGGTATCTTCGTAAAATTCAGGCTGAAATCTATCATATCCAATAACCTTAGGTAGAAATACAGCATTTGACATTACGCCTTCTACAACTTTTTCTGAAACTCCAGATTTAATTGCTTGAATTTTAAAATTTTTTACCCATGCATTAAATTCAGAATTACTAGCGATAGCGCTACTGTGTAAAAAAGATAATATTAGTACTATATAAATACTTATTTGTTTTTTAAGCATTTTTTTAAGTAACACAAAAAAAAAGACAAGACTAGATTGAATAAAAATCCATATTGTTATTTGTCACTATTGATAGTATTAAGTTGCTAATTACTTAAGGAGAGGTGGCTGAGCGGTTGAAAGCACTGGTCTTGAAAACCAGCAAAGGGGCAACTCTTTCGTGGGTTCGAATCCGACCCTCTCCGCCACTATTTAATTTTATGTTTAATAAATAAATTTAATATTTTTACATCCTCAAAGGTTGAAATTGGAATTTTGTTTATATAAAAATTACTAATATCTTCATCGTTACAATTTAAAAAAATATCAAGTTTTTTTAATTCACTGAAAGATAGAATATCTACAACACTTGAAGCAAATGAAGTTAGTAATAAATCCATCTCTTTTGTACCTCTATAGGCAGATCGATATTTAATTTTTTTTTTTAATGATTCTAATTCATTCATTGATTTTTTTATTATACATTAAGAAATGAACTTAATTAATAAAAAAAATTTTTTATTTGAAGACGTTTCAGTTATTGATGGTGTTGGTAAAAAATTAACATTATATTTAAAAAAAAAGAAAATAGAAAAAGTGAATGATTTACTTTGGAACTTACCATATTCATTTACAGATAGATCAGAAATAGTAACTTTAAATAAACTTGAAGTTGGAAAAATTTTTACAATTAAAGTTAAAATTATAAAATATAATTTTCCAAGAATTAGAAACTTGCCAAGCAGAGTTTTTTGTAAAGATGAATTTGGAGAAATAGACCTTATTTTTTTTAATAGTAGAGAAGGATATATTCGTAAAATTTTACCATTAAATGAATGGGTTGCAGTAAGTGGAAAAGTTAATTTTTTTAGAAAAAAATATCAAATTACAAACCCTACTTATGTTGAAAAAATTGAACAAATAGAACTAGTAAAAAAAGTTGTACCTAAATATTCGTTAACTGAAGGTTTGTCTGAAAAAATATACTTAAAAATTATTGAAAAAGTATTTAATAAAATACCAAATATAGAAGAATGGCATGAAGAAGAATTTATAAAAGAAATGAATTTTTTAAATTGGAAAGATTCAATAAAAAAATTACATAATTCTGAAATTCAAAAGGATTTAAATTCAAATTATTTAAAAAGACTTGCTTATGATGAAATATTTGCGAATCTACTATTTCATTCTAATAATAGAAATAAAATTAAAAAAATTAAAAAAAATAAAAAACAATTTAATAAAAACTATTCAAATATACTGATTAAGGCACTTCCCTATCAACTTACTAATGGGCAAAAAGAAATAATAAATGAAATCGAAGTTGACTTAAATTCTGCGCAAAGAATGTTTAGAATATTACAGGGCGACGTAGGATCTGGAAAAACAATTATTTCTATTGTAGCAGCCTTAGATACTATTGAGGCTGGATACCAATGTGGATTGATGGCACCTACAGCTATATTAGCAGAACAGCATTATGTGTTATTTAAAAAACTAATTGAAAAAACAGATTTAAAAATAAATTTTTCACTTTTAACAGGTAAAACAGATTTAAAAAAAAGAAAACAAATTTTAGAAGATTTGAAAAATAGAAAAATTAATTTTTTGATTGGTACTCATGCTTTATTCCAAAAAACAATTAATTTTAATAAGCTTGGGCTCGTAATTATTGATGAACAGCATAAATTTGGTGTCCAGCAGAGAATCAATTTTGCTAAAAAAGGTGGTTCAAATTGTGATATTTTGCTGATGTCGGCTACTCCAATACCAAGAACTATGATGATGTCAATTTATGGCGACATGGATACATCAAGACTTATGGAAAAACCAATTCAAAGAAAGAAAATTGTTACATTGAGCAAGCCTGAAAATAAAATTGATGATCTTTGGCCTTTTATAAAAAGAAAAATTAACGAGAAAGAGCAAATATTTTGGGTCTGTCCTCTAATTGAAGATTCTAATAAGTTAGATTTTTCATCTACAGCAAGGTTATATGAGTTGCTAAATAAAAAATTTGATAAAAAAGTGGGAATTATTCATGGAGCTTTAGATCAGGATGAAAAAGAGAAAGTGCTTAAAGAGTTTTTAGATAATAAGATTTCAATTCTTGTTTCTACTACAGTCATAGAGGTTGGAATAGATTTTCCAAATGCCACCGTTATAGTTGTTGAAAATGCTAATAAATTTGGACTTGCTCAACTACATCAATTAAGAGGTCGGATAGGACGTGGAGCCAAAGCTGGAACTTGTATTTTAATGTTTAAAAATCAATTGAGCCAAAATGCCAAAAAAAGAATTCAGATTTTAAAAACATCTGATGATGGGTTTTACATTGCAGAAGAAGACATGAAACTAAGAGGTTATGGAGATATAATTGGTTTTAAACAAAGTGGTACAAAACTATTTAAAATAGCTGACCCAGTTCATCATGAGGATTTATTTAAAATAGCAGAAAAAAATATTAATGAATTGAGCGATGAAGAGTTGAATCAAACTAAATATGATTTCTTGCTAAAATTATTCGATAAAGTCGATCTAGTTAACAAAGAAGGAATTTCTTCCTAAAATTAATTTATAAAGAAGTACCAGCTGACACAATAAATCTTGATGCTTCTTCAAAGCTCATATCTAAGTGTATGAGGTCTTTTTTTGGCAACATTAAAAGAAACCCACTTGTTGGGTTTGGTGTTGTAGGCACAAATACATTCACTAGTTCTTCCCCTGTTTTTTTTGAAATTTCCCCTTTATTTTCTTTTGTAGCAAATCCAACTACCCAAATACCTTTTCTGGGGTATTCTAAAATTACTACACTTTTTTTAATACCATCAGATTGTGTAAAAGACTCAGTTAACTGACCGACCGCAGAGTAGATAGTTCTAAGTATGGGAATTTTTTTTAGTATACTGTTAAAGACTTCTAAAAATTTTTTTCCTAAAAAAGATAGAGATAAACTGCCAATCAGTGTAATTAAAATAATTGTTATTAATATTTCTATTCCCGGAATATCAAATGGTAAGTAGCTATTAGGATTAATTTTTTTTGGTAAGATGCTTGAGGAGATTTTAACAATAAATAATGATAAATAGACAGTAATACCAATGGGTATAAGCACAATGGCACCAGTAATAAAATAATTTCTTAATCTTATTAATATTGATTTTTTAACTGGATCGCTCATTAATGATAACTAGAATAAATAATAAAAACTAATAGTAATATAAAAATTGCAATTAACGTTTTATTATTTAAAATCATAAAAATTATTAATATATGATTTATAACATAAATAGAAGAAAATTTATCACATTATTTAGTTCAAGCTGTTGTGGTTTGATATTACCATCTTGTGCAACAGTACCAATTACTAAAAGACGACAGTTATCAATATATCCTGAAGGAGCTATAAATAATTCAGCTGCAAAGGCTTATGAAAACTTTAAATCAAAAAATAAATTAATTGCTACCGGAAAACAGCTTAATACAATTAAAGAAATTGGTGAAAAAATAGAAACTGCTGTCTCAAGTTTCTTTTTAAATGAAGATGGTAAAGATCCAACTAGTGGTTTTCAGTGGGACTACATCTTGGTAGATAATGATAAGGTAAAAAATGCTTGGTGTATGCCAGGTGGAAAAATTGCAGTTTATACTGGTATTCTAAAAATAACTGAAAATGACAATGCTCTTGCAGCTGTAATGGGTCATGAAATTGCTCATGCTGTAGCTAAACATTCTGTAGAAAGGGCAAGTCAAGCATTAACGGTTAACATAGGTACGCAGGTTGCTGATATATTTTTAGGTGGAGCAATTAGTAAAACTAGAAATACTATAGGAAAAAGTAGTGGAATGGATATTTTTCAATTAGGAATTTTTAATCCTTTTGGGAGGAAACAAGAAACAGAAGCAGATTATCTAGGTTTAATTTTTTCGTCGTTAGCTGGATACGATATTAGAGAAGCAGCTAAACTCTGGGAGAGAATGTCTAAAAGCAACAAAGGTAAAGAGCCACCTCAATTTATGAGTACACACCCATCTAGTAAAAATAGAATAATAAATTTAAATAATTGGGTTAATGAAGTGATTGTTAAGTACCCACCAATAAAAGGAATTTAGTTATGGTGAGCCCTGATGGACTCGAACCATCGACAGCTTCCTTAAAAGGGAAGTGCTCTACCAACTGAGCTAAGGGCCCTAAAGAAAACTGTTTTTATATATAAAATTGAAAGAATTCAAACAAAAATTTTTAATATTTTAAAATTTATCTATGTATTTCTTGTAGAAATTATTAAAGGTGCCTTTTTTTATCTCTTTACGAATTTCAAGCATAAACTGTTGATAAAAATTTATATTATGGAGGGAAATCAGCATAGAAGCTAACATTTCGTTAGTTTTGACTAAATGATTCAAATAACTTTTAGAATATAAGTTTAGATTTCTTATTGATGAATTTCTATCAAGTGGTGATTTATCGTACTGATATTTTGAATTTCTGAGGTTTACTTTACCATTCCATGTAAAAGCAAGACCTGTTCTCCCTGATCTTGTGGGCATAACACAGTCAAACATATCTATGCCACTTTTGACCGCACCAAGAATGTCAGATGGTGTTCCTACACCCATTAAGTACCTAGGTTTGTTTATTGGCATGTATTCTACCGTATCATGTAAAATATTAAACATTTCTATTTGTGTTTCACCTACAGCTAACCCACCCATTGCGTATCCATCGAACCCTATTGAGACAAGCTTTTCTAAACTATCAAGTCTAAGTTTTTTATCTAGTCCACCCTGGACAATGCCAAATAAGGCTTTTTTTCTATTGTTACCAAATTCAACTTTGCATCTTTTTGCCCAGCTGGTTGAAATTTTAATCGCACTAACTAATTTATCTTTATTATTTGTTAAAATAGGACATTCATCTAAAACCATTAAAATATCAGAGTTAATAGATTTTTGTATTTGAATACTTTTTTCTGGGCTTAATACAAATTTTTTTCCATCTAAATGAGAGGAAAAGACTGCTCCAATATTTATATCAATTTTATTAAGTTTAGATAAAGACATTATTTGAAAACCACCTGAGTCAGTTAATATTGGTTTTTGCCAGTTCATAAAATTGTGTAGACCATTAAATTGATCTAAAATTTCAATACCAGGTCTAATCATTAAATGATAAGTGTTGCCTAGTATTATTTGTGAACCAGTTTCAAGAATGTCTTCGGGAAAAATTCCCTTTACTGTACCTAAAGTTCCAACAGGCATGAAGGCAGGTGTATCAATTAGTCCTCTTGGAGTTGTAATTTGCCCTAGTCTTGCTTTTTCGTCTTGAGTTTTTACCTCAAAAGAAAACTGCAAGTTTTTCATCTTGTTTATTTTTTTGATCTAAGACTAATAATTTTATCTGGTGCAGTCACGGAACCATTAGGGCCATCTCCCTTTTTAATTTTGTCAATAATTTCCATACCTTTGACGACCTTACCAAATGCTGTGTAACTCCTGTCTAAATGAGGTGCGGAATCAAAAACTATAAAAAATTGACTATTGGCACTGTTGGGATCAGAAGACCTAGCTGCAGACAACACTCCCCTATTATGTGCTATATCACTAAATTCCGCTTTTAAATCTGGTAGATCAGATCCACCTGTTCCTGCAAGATCTAAATTAAATTCTGGTAAATTAGAATTTCCAAATTTTATATCTCCTGTTTGAGCCATAAATCCATCAATAACTCTATGAAAAACTACTCCATCATATTTACCTTCGTTTGCAAAAGTTTCAAATCTTTTTACATGGTTTGGGGCAATTTTTGGGTAAAGCTCTATTTCTACATCTCCATCTTTTAATTTAAGTATCATTGTGTTCTCCTTTGAGTATGTGTTGCTAATTGTTAACAGTAAAATTGTAAAAATTAATATTATTTTTTTCATTATATTTTTTCTTTTATAGATTTAATAACAGATTTAGTGACAAATTTGTTAATATTTCCTTTTAGTTTAGCTATTTCTTTTACAAATTTTGAAGAAATAATTTGATTTTCAACGTCAGACATTAAAAAAATAGTTTCAATACTTTTATCCAATTTTTTATTCATCCCAGCTAATTGAAACTCATATTCAAAATCAGACACAGCTCTTAGTCCTCTTATAATAATTGAGGCATTGTATTTTTTACATAAGTTGATTGTTAAAGTGTTAAATGGTGTTACAATAATTTTCTTTGAATTCAATTTTAAATCTGTAAAAAGAGACTTCCTTATTATTTTTATTCTTTCATCAATAGGAAAAAAATAATTTTTATTTTTTGTATTTGTGGTAGCCACAATTAATCTATCACAAAGCTTTAATGATTTTTGGATGACGTCAGCATGTCCTAAGGTTATTGGATCAAAAGTTCCTGGATATATAGCTGTTCTCATTTTTCTAATTTATATTGTCTTCAATTTTGATAGCAGAAACAACTTTTTCTGACCCACTTAACTTTTTAATAGTGACACCTTGCGTATTTCTACCAGCTGATCTTATCTCCTTAACGGCACAACGCATAACACTACCTTTGTCAGTAGATAAAATTATTTCATCATTCTCCTCAACAACAAGTGTAGAAGCAACGTCTCCATTTCTCGGCGAATTAATTATGCTAATAATTCCTTTTCCACCCCTGTTTGTTACCCGGTATTCTAAAAAAGAAGTACGTTTACCATAACCATTTTCTGTAATGGATAAAATAAATTTATTTAAACCATTTTTAATTTTTTCATCATTTTTTATTGTCTTTGAATTAATTTTTGGTGAGTCTAAAATTGATAGTGATATTACTTTATCAGAATCTGATAACTGTATACCTCTAATTCCTTTAGAGGATCGTCCTTTAAATAGTCTTAATTTTTTTGCCATAAATCTTATGCATTTACCTTTTTTAGTACTCATCATAATATCCTGGTCATCACTACATATTTTTACACCAACAATTTTATCATTAGTTTCAAGTTTCATTGCTATTTTACCGTTAGCATTAATATTAGCAAAATCATCTAAACTATTTTTTCTTACATTTCCATTTGCAGTTACAAAAACTATAAAAAGCTTTTTCCATTCACTTTCCTTTTCTGGAAGGGGCAATATTGAACTTATAGATTGATGATTTTTTAATGGTAAAATATTAAACAAAGATTTACCTTTTGAACTTGTGCTGCCCTCTGGTATCTTCCAAGCTTTTATTTTGAATGCTAAACCCTCAGAAGAGAAAAATAAAAATGGTGTGTGAGTACTAGCTGTAAAGATTTGTACTACAAAATCTTCGTCTCTTGTTACTATACTTGATTTTCCTCTACCGCCCCTTTTTTGTTGCTTTAGGCCAATAAGAGGACTTCTTTTAATGTAACCTTGATTTGTAATATTAATGACCACTGATTCTTTTTGAATAGTTTCCTCAATACTATAGTTTAATTCAGCATCTGTGATTTTAGTTCTTCTGGGTACTGAAAATCTAGTTTTTATTTCTAATAATTCTTCACTTATCATTTTATAAAGTTCTTTTTTAGATCCTAAAATTTTGTTGTAACCAATTATTAGAGCAGAAAGTTTATTTATTTCAGTTTCAATTTCTCCGATGCCATATGCAGTTAATTTTTGAAGTCTTAATTCAAGAATTGAAACAACCTGTTCTGCTGAGAGTTGATAGCTTGAGGGGCTTTTCTTCTTTTCTATCAAAACGACTAATTTTACACTTTTTTTTATTTTCCATTTTTTATCTAAAAGATTTTTTTTAGCAGTATCTGTGTCTTTTGAATTTTTTATTATTTTAATCACTTCATCGATATTTTCAACAGCGGTTGCTATACCAATTAAGATATGGGCTCTTTCTTCGGCTTTTTTTAAATCAAATTTAATTCTTTTTGTTAATGTTTCTTCTCTAAACTTTACAAATTCAGCTATAAACTCTTTAAGATTAAATATTTTTGGCTTATTGTCGACGATAGCAAGTGTGTTAAAACCAAAAGAACTTTCTATACTTGTTTGTTTATAAAGCTGTCTTCTTATCGTTTCTCCTTCAACACCTCTTCTTAGCTCTACGACAACTCTAATTCCTTCTCTGTTAGACTCGTCTCTTATATCACTAATACCTTCTATTTTTTTCTCTCTAGCCAGCTGGGCAATTCTTTCAACTAAAACAGATTTGTTAACTTGGTATGGTATTGATTTAATTATTAACATCGATCTGTCATTTTTAAGAGTTTCTTCTTCAATCTCTCCTCTAATTTTAAAAGAGCCACGCCCTTTGTTGTATCCTTGTTTAATAATATCAGTTCCAATAATAACACCGCCAGTAGGAAAGTCAGGACCAGGAATATGCTTCATAAGTTGTGCTACTGTGATGTCTTTATTGGCTATATATGCATTAGTTGCGTTTATTACCTCGCCTAAGTTGTGAGGAGGAATACTGGTCGCCATTCCTACTGCGATACCTCCAGCTCCATTAACTAAAAGATTTGGATACTGTGATGGCAGAACTACAGGCTCTCTTTCTGTTTCATCATAATTATTTCTATAAGCTACGGTGTTTTTTTCCAAGTCTTCTGTTAAGAATTGTGAAATTTTTCCTAATTTTGTTTCTGTATAACGCATTGCTGCAGGAGGATCGCCATCTATAGAACCAAAATTTCCTTGTCCCTCAATCAATGGCAGACTCATGGAGAATTCTTGAACTAATCTTACAAGTGCATCATAAACTGACTGGTCACCATGTGGGTGATATTTACCAATAACGTCTCCTACTATTCGTGCAGATTTTCTAAAAGGTTTTGACCAATCATAACCACCTTTGTACATTGCAAAAATTATTCTTCTATGAACAGGTTTAAGACCGTCTCTTACATCGGGTAAAGCTCTACTTACAATAACACTCATAGCGTAAGAAAGATAAGAAGAACTCATCTCATCAGAAACTAATATAGGTTTATAGGAATTGTTATTTTGACTAGCTGTGTTTTCCATGAGATCTAGAAAGGAATTTCGTCATCTAAATCATTGTTTACAGATTGAATATCATCATTCGGTAGAGCACTTTTATTTTCTGAAACTAAATTTGAGGCTTCATTTTTACTTTTTCCATCCAACATGGTTAAGCTTGAATTGTAACCCTGAAGAACTACTTCTGTAGAATATTTATCTTGGCCTGAAGACTCATCTTTCCATTTTCTAGTGGTTAAAGCACCTTCTACGTAAATATTAGCACCTTTTTTTAAATACTGTTGAACTATACTAACTAGTCCTTCGTTAAAAATTACTACTCTGTGCCACTCTGTTTTTTCTTTTCTTTCTCCACTAGATTTGTCTTTCCATGATTGACTTGTAGCAAGACTAAGTCTTGCGACACTTTTACCGTTCACCATTTGCTTAATCTCAGGATCAGCTCCTAGTCTTCCGATTAATAGTACTTTATTTACGCTTCCAGCCATAATTCTAATTGTTAATATGTGATTTACTTTTTAATAACAATTAAATTTATATCATATAAACAACTTAATTATAAGATGAATGTTAATAAGGTAGAATAAAAATGTTGAAAAAAATCATTATAAAAGGTGCAAAAGAACATAATTTAAAAAATGTTTCAGTAGAAGTTCCAAAAGATAAGCTGGTAGTAATTACAGGCCTTTCTGGATCAGGAAAATCATCTTTAGCTTTTGACACCATTTATGCAGAAGGTCAAAGAAGGTATGTGGAAAGTCTATCAGCCTACGCACGTCAATTTTTAGACAAGATGAAAAAACCAAAAGTAGACCTTATTGAAGGATTAAGTCCCGCTATATCGATAGAACAAAAAAATACATCTAAGAACCCGAGATCTACTGTAGCAACTGTTACTGAAATTTATGACTATATGAGAGTCTTGTATGCTAGGGTTGGTGTTCCCTACTCCCCATTCACTGGAAAACCTATTGTGTCTCAATCCGTTAGTGAAATGGTTGACAGAGTTAAAGCGCTGCCAAAAAGTAATACAATTTACCTGCTTGCACCTATAGTTAGAGGAAGAAAAGGTGAATATAAAAAAGAAATTTTAAATTATAAAAAAAGAGGTTTCCAAAAAATTAAAGTAGATGGAAAATATTGTGAAATAAATGATTTTCCAGAATTAAATAAAAAAGTTAAACATGATATTTTAATCGTCGTAGACAGAATAGTAATAAATTCTAGTATTGGAAATCGTTTAGCTGATAGTGTGGAAACTGCATTAAGCATTTCTAATGGCCTTTTAGTCGTTGAATATGAGGACGAAACGATACCGAAAAAAT
>Ga0307986_10003182_pt1 | contig 11504 bp, 12 predicted proteins | sample EllFjometageno82_FD_203170 | JGI IMG/M metagenome (GOLD analysis project Ga0307986, IMG submission 203170) | Marine microbial communities from Ellis Fjord, Antarctic Ocean - #82 | ecosystem: Environmental > Aquatic > Marine > Unclassified | place: Southern Ocean | collected 2014-10-09
GTAAAGGCTTAGGCTCATCTTTGATTGGTTCAGGTTCTTTTAGTAAAGGCTTAGGCTCATCTTTGATTGGTTCAGGTTCTTTTAGTAAAGGCTTAGGCTCATCTTTGATTGGTTCAGGTTCTGGTATTGAAGGTTTATTTTTCTCTTCTATTAAATCTGGTTTTTTTAATTCAGGATTAACAACTTCTTCTATAGATTCAAGCTTTTGAAACTCGGGTTCAACTTTTATGACAGATGATTTCTTTTCAACAATTATGCTACTCTCAACTTGAGTTTTTTTAACTTCTTTGGTGATATTATCTGAATTATTCTTTATATTTCCAACTACGAAATATCCTAATATTATTGCTAAAAATAAACCCATAACTATTTTCATTATAATTCTTTAAATAAGAGAATCTATAGAATTAATTATCTCTAAATAGGTAAATTTAATGGTGTTTAAAGTTGCTTATTTAAGGATTCACTAGCTAATACTGCTGCAGATTTGTCGGTTTTGAGGCTGTTTAGTATTTTTTGGGTTTTGTATGTCTGTTCCTCTAATTTTAAAGGTGATTCTAAATATTCGCACACTGTTTTATAAATGTTTTTGGGGTTACATTGTGATTGTAATAACTCTGGTATCAATTGTTGATTTGCAATAATATTTATAATGTTTGCATATTTAGTCTTAACCAGCATTTTAATTATTAAAAAATTTATAAAGTTCATTTTATAGAGAATGATAGAAGGTATTTTTGCATTACAAACCTCTAATGAAACAGTTCCTGACTTTACAAGAGCAAATATTGATTTTTTAAGTAAATGAAGCTTTATTTTATTGTCACTAATTACCTCACAGTTAGAAAAAATTTTGTTTTTGATATAGGCACGAATTAGATTGTTGTGTTCTCTGTTTGAATGAAAAATATAAGTGATATCATTATACTTGCTGGCCATAAGTTTAACAAAATTAAGTAAAATTGGCATCAATAAAATAATTTCTGATACACGGCTTCCTGGGAAAATTGATATTATAGCCTTATTTTTTCCTACAACTTGGTTAATATCAATTTTATCATTTTTTTTTTCATCTAATAATGGATGACCTACAAAATCACAACTTATTTTTTCTTTTTCAAAATATTTTTTTTCAAAACTAAATAGTAATAAAATATGATCTATAAATTTTTTTATTTTTTTAACTCTACCCTCTCTCCAAACCCATACTTGCGGTGCAACGTAATGAATAGTTTTAATATTAGAATTTTTATTTTTTACTCTCTCTGCTACTCTTAGAGTAAAATCAGGACTATCAACGGTAAAAAGGATATCTGGTTTAAAATCTAAAATTGCTTTTACTGTTTGGTTAATTTTTTTATTGATCTTAAATAAATTTAATAAAACTTTTGTAAAACCTAAATAAGTAATTTCATTTATATCGTAGATGGATTTAAGACCTAGCGCTTTAAGATTATCACCTCCAACACATAAATATTCGATATCTGGGTTGATTTTTTTTAGATGTATTATAACTTTAGAGGCTAATTTGTCTCCAGACAATTCACCAGTTAATATAAATATTTTTTTCATTTTACTAAAATAAACATTTTATATTTATTTGCTGTTTTAACTAATAGTTTTTTGTCTAAGCAAACGTTTTGTTTATTTCTTAAAACTATTCCTTTTAAGTTTGCTTTTTTGCATTGGAATAAAGTTTTTAACCCAATTGTGGGTAAGTCAATTCTAAGATCTTGTTTTTTTTTTGGTAGCTTTACTAGCACACCATCAGGTAATTTATTTTTTTTTATCTTATTTAACATTTTTTGTGTTCCACCAGTTCCTTCTACTGCTAGCACCTTGTTGTCTCTAACAACAGCACCTTGACTAAAACTATAATTGTTTAATTTATTTAAAATTAAAATAGCTTTTTTGATGTCTATTTTATCATTATTATTAGGTTTTGTTTCTGTGCATACACCTTTTTTAAGACTAAGATCCGGAGTAAAGAATAGGGAATTTAAAGTTTTAATTTTTTCTTTTTTAAAAACTTCAATTACTTGCTTTAAAATTGCAGCGTCTCCAATTTTCGATGCTTTAATAATTCTTGGCATATAATAAATACCTTTGAGATCTAATTTAAGCTTAGAAAAATTTGGTTTTTTTACCTTTCCTGCAAAAATTACTTTTTTACACTTGTTGTTTTTTAGAATATTTATTATTTTACCAATTTGTCCAATTGATACAGCATGAGAATTTTTATTTGTTCTAAAAATTTTACTTTTTGTTAGGTCTATAATTAAGTATTTTTTTTTATATTTTTTTATATTTTTGAGGATCTCTTTTGGGAAATTATTTTCTCCAAATACTAAACCTATCATTTTTACTCTTTGTTTAGTGGTGAACAAATTGGTCTTTTTTTATCTTTGGTGATAAAATTAACCACTTCTTTTACGAGCTCATTTTCTTTAAATTCATTGTTAATTTTATCTAAATTTTCGTGTAAATTTTTAGATGAAAAAATTGCTTTGTAAGCTTTATCTAAATCCATTATTTTTTTATTTTCGTAATTGTTTCTTCTAAGGCCTATTAAGTTTAACCCTTGTAGGTAGTTTCTGTTACCAACCGATAATCCAAATGGTATTACATCTTTTAGCACACCGGTCATGCCACCAATCATGGCTAACCTTCCGATTCTTGTAAACTGTTGAACTGCTGAATTTCCACCTATAACAACTGAATCTTCTATTGTTACATGCCCACCTAAAGGTACATTATTTGCTATAATGACATTATTTCCTACTTTGCAATCATGAGCAACATGCGATGAGATCATGAACAGACAATTATTACCTATGATGGTTTGTCCTCCTCCACCTTCTGTCCCTGGGTTGATAGTTACATATTCTCTAATAGTATTATTTTCTCCAATTATTAAATTATTAGGTTCGTTGTTATACTTAAGGTCTTGTGGAGAAGTACCTATACTAGCAAATGGGAAAATTTTTGTTCCTTTTCCTATTCTAGTGTTTCCTTCTATATGTATGTTGGAGATTAATTCAACATTGTCCTCTAATCTTACTAAATCGCCTATATTACAAAATGGACCAATTTTAACATTTTTACCAATTATTGCTTCTTTTGAAATAATACTAGAATTATGAATCATTTTTTATCTACTATTGTTGCTGACCATTCAGCATCAGCCATTCTTTTTTCATCAACTTTAGCTGTACCTTTGTATTTCCAAACTCTGCCATGTGATCTAATAGCTTCAATCTCTAAATGTAATTCACAATCAGGTATAACTGGATTTCTGAATCTAGCTTTATCGACGCCCATCAAAAATACTAATTTATTTTTATATTCTTTGGGGTCAATGCCGTAAGCTGTTAATGCAGCAGCTGCTTGACCAAAAGCTTCTACAATTAATACTCCGGGCATCACAGGTTGTCCTGGAAAGTGACCTTGTACATAAAAATCATCTTTTTTAACGTACATTACAGCTGTAGCTGATTTCAGATGTACAATATTGATAAGTTTATCAATTAGTAGCATTGGCTTTCTGTGAGGCAGTAAATTTTCTATTTGTTTTCTGTCAATTGAATTGTTCATTTTTTTGAATTTTTTATAAAATTTTTTAAAGACACTGCTGGATAACCCATAACTACAGAGCCATCTTTTACATTTTTTACAACACCGCTACCACCACCAATTTTAACGTTGTTACCAATGTTTAGATGTCCGGATATACCAGCTTGACCTCCTATTGAAACATTATTACCAACTACTGTGCTACCTGCAAAACCAACTTGTCCAGCAATCATGCAGTTATTACCTATTTTAGTATTATGTGCAAGGTGAACTTGGTTATCTAAAAAAGTGTTTTCTCCAATAATAGTGTCACCAATTGAACCTCTGTCTATTGTGCAATTAGAACCTAGTTCTGCATTATCTTTTATTATCACTTTTCCTATATGTGGAAATCTCATATTTTTTCCATTTATAGGAATGAAACCAAACCCTTTTAATCCAATTTTACATCCATCTTGTATGACTACTTCATTTTCTATTAGAGAGTTTCTTATAACTACTTGTGAACCAACCAAACAATTTTCTCCAATTGAAACATTGCTTTCTATTATTGTATTGCTAGAAATAATAGTATTTTTTCCAATTTTACAATTTTTTCCAATCAAAACATTATTTCCAAATTTAACTTTTTCGTAATTTTTTTTATTTGGTGATATTAATGATTTATCAGGTCTATCTATGTCAGCATCTGGGTAGAATTTTTTTGTAATTTTGCAAAGATCATAAAGAACATTTTTAACTAATATTGGCTCACAATTTTCTGGTAAGTAAGTTTTAAATTTTTCAGTGGTTAGGCAAAAAGATGCCTTCGTATTTCTTGCTATGTCTAAATAATCAATTTTATCTAAAAATGTTAGATCAGAACTTGTTGCTTCATCTAGACTCTTGATGTCGTATATTTTAACTTTTTTTTTTAACTTTAAATTTTCAAATAATTCGTCTGAGATGAAAGGACCTTCACATATAAAAAATATGTTTTTACTCATTGAAATTATTTGATGTCAATAGATGAAAGATTTTTATTTAAAATAGCTATAATTTGATCTGTGATTTCTAGAGTAGAGTCTCCCATCAAAACACTACTTTTGTCAATAACTAATCTAATATTATTATCTTTCATATATTTTTTTACTATTGGATTAACTGCTTTAAGTAATTTTTTTTTTGCCTCTGTTCGTGACTTAGATAAATTTTCTAAAGAATTAGCTTTACTTTTTTGAAGCTCAGCAACTTTTTTCCTCAACTCTACGACTTTTTTTTTGTACTCTTCTTGAGTTATTAATTTTTTCTGTGAAATAATTTCTTTTTCTTTTTTTATTATTTCGTCTCCTTGTTTTTTAAATTTTTCAGACTCATCTTCAAATTTTTTTTTTAAATACTCTTGCGCAGCTCCCCCGGCTTTACTTTGATTAAGTACTTTAGTGAAATCAATAAAGGAAGGATTTTCAGCAAAAGATGTTGAAAAAAATGACAGTATTAGTACTGTAAATAATAATAATTTTTTCATTTTTTTCTATAATAATTAAAAAGTCGTTCCTAAATTAAAATTAAAACTTTCAGTAACATCTGTACTTGCTTTTGTTATGTTTTTCGAGAAAACAAAAGACATGGGTCCTATTGGGGACTGCCAACTTGCAGCTACACCGGCTGTAGATCTAATTTTATTCGAATCATCCACAGTATCTGAATAGTCTACGCCCCATACGTTTCCAAAATCTAAGAATGTTGTGATATCTGTACGAAAGGCCTCTGGTAAAAGATTTGGTAAAGCCATTTCTAAATTTGTTGTCATGCTATAATTTCCACCCACAAAATCTTTACCATCTACTGGACCAACCTTCCCTGCTTCAAATCCTCTTAAAATCCTTGAAGAAACTTTTGCTCTTTTACTTATTCTTACATCGCTATTATCAAGTCCGTTAATAGCTTGAGTACGAAATTTAAATTTTCCTAAATAGTCTGAAGAGAAGCTTTTATAGGCACTATAACTAAAAGCATTTTTTATATATGGTGAATCTGCATACACAGGTAAGGATTGACTAAAGCCAGTTATATAACCTCCTGTTGGGTCGTAAACTCGATCTCGTTTATCGTAAGAAATGCCGTAATCAAAGTTTAATTCAGAAAAAGCACCTTTTTGTTTCTTTAGTGAGTCTGAAGCTGAGCTTTCAACTTTTAAATCATCGTAAGCAAATGAGAGTCCCGGAGACAGGAAAACATTTTTATACTGTTCAAAAGATGTGCCTATACCGGTCGCAATAATGTTGTTCTTATACCCTGAATCGGATTGATCATTTCTCGTGTTACGCGCATAAAATTTTAAGGAATTGCCAGATAAATTATAATTTGGATTAACTACGTCAAATCCTCCTTCCAAAGTTTTTGCGCTTACATCAAGATTTGTGGAAACATTTATTCCTCTACCCAGCCAATTATTTTCCGTGATATTAAACGCAAAAGAACCTCCATCTGTTCCTAAACCAGCACCAGCACTTATTTCTCCAGTAGGTTTTTCCTCAACTTTAATTTCGATTATATTTTGATCTCTAGTAGTTCCTTCAGAAACTACATTTGTTACTGAGCCAAAAATGTTCCTTGATTTAATTCTAGCTATGGATTGATCAAGTTTTAATGAGTTGAAAGGATCTCCTTCATCCAGTAATAGCTCTGATCTAATTACAGATTCATCCGTGATTATGTTTCCTATAATATTTATTTTTTCAACTAACTTTTTGTCACCTTCGTAAATATTAATTTTTAGTACGATTGAATTGTTTTCTAAAATCTCATTAACAGAATGTTCAATAAACTGTAAGTCGTTATCTATAATTAAAATATCTAGCTCATCTAATAATCTTTTAACTTTGAAAGGTGAATAATATTTACCTACTATCTTTGAAAATTCTTTTTCGAGTGGTAAAAATATATTCTTATCTAACACATCACTGACATTAGTTGAAATTTTATTGATTCTATAGCGCGTACCAGCATTAATACTATAGGTAAGTGTCGTCACATTATTTTCGCTAATTTCTGCATTGTTAGATAAAACTTGAACATCATAGTAACCTAAGGACTTGTAGTAATTTATTAATAATCTTTTATCTAATTCTATGTTGTTGTAATTTAAATAGGTGTTTCTAGATAAAATTTTCCAAAATTTACTCTCTTCGGATACAATTAAATCTCTCAGTCTTTTTTCTCTTATTTTCTTATCACCGATAAAATTAATCTTACTTATATCTGTTTTTTTTCCTTTATCTAAAAAATAAACTAAATTAATTCTATTTTCATCAAATTTTTCAATCTTGGCATCTATGGTCGCAAAGTTATAACCTATAGATGAGTATATTTTTTTTAGAGTAATTATGTCTTCGTCTAATTTATTTTTTATATAACTATTTTTTGATTTTAACTGAAGTTGTTCTAAAATTTTTTTAGTTCTTTCTTTTGATTTTTCACCTTTAAGTTCAATAAAATTAATTATAGCATATTCCTTGACAACAATTCTTAAGATTCCATTGGTTAGAGAAATTTTAACATCTTCAAAAAAATTAGTTTTGAATAAATTTTTTAAAATATTATCTACATCAAATTGAGTATAATTCTCATTCAAATTAATTTCGCCATACACTTTGATGGTTTCTTCGCTTATACGATCATTACCCTTAACTTCTATTTTTTGAATTACTTCAGCAGATAAGTTTAAAGTTAAAAAAAGATAAATTAAAATGAAGTATTTATGCATTATTTGATGTTGCCGTATTTTTGTTTAATATAATCTTAAAAGCAAGGTTTCTTGCCCATTGGTCAATTTTATAAATGTTTTTTATACTATTGGAGGACATATTTGAAGTTTTTATATAGTCTTTATCTTTTAAAACAAGATTCAAATAAGACAAAATATCATTAAAACGTATATTTTTTTTTAAAAATTGATCAACAAATATTTCATTTGCTGCATTTATAATAACAGGTCCAGAAACACTGCTGTTCATTTTGGGTATTAGCCTTAAAGTCAAGAATTTTTTTGTATCAGCTTGAAAAAATTCCAAATTTTGATCAGAGATATCTATTGTATTGTTCGCGCTAAAATATTCTGCATAATTAAATTTGCCATCAAATAAAGCATTAGCGATAGGTATTTTCATGTCAGGTGAATGATACAAAAAATGAGTAGTTCCATTTTTAAACTGGACTATCGCGTGAACAAGTGACTGAGGGTGAATCAAGATTTCATACTTGTCTAAGCTATAGGGAAATAGTTTTAGTGCTTCAGTTAGTTCTAAAACTTTATTCATTAATGTAGCTGAATCAACAGAAATTTTTTTTCCCATTTTCCATTTAGGATGTTTGGTAGCTTCTTCTGGTTTTATGTTTTTAAATTTTTTTTTATCTAAATACAAAAAAGGACCACCCGAAGCTGTAATATAAATTTTTTCTATTTCTTCTTTAGAGTATTGCTTCGTTAATTGTAAAATAGAAAAATGTTCGGAATCGATTGGGATTAATTGCGTCTTATACTTTTTTGCATTTTTTTTTATTAATTGCCAGCCACATACGATGGATTCTTTGTTAGCTAAAAGAACCTTCTTACTTAGTTTTGTAAATATCAATGTTGGTTCAAGACCTGCAATTCCTGGTATAGCAGAAACAGTTATATCAATTTTTTTAATATACTTTTTAATATTAATTAGGTTGTTTAAAATAATAATATTTTTAAATTTTTTAATTTTTTTTGTTTTTAAATAAGTTTTTAAATTATTTATAACAATTACTTTAGGTTTAAAATTTTTAATTTGTGAAATAATTTTTGAAAAATTAGAATTCGCAATAATTAAAATTACTTTGAATTGTTTAGTTTTTTTTATTATTTCTAATGTTGATTGTCCAATAGAACCTGTTGACCCAAGAAGAGCTATAGTTTTTAATTTCATTTAAATTAAACCAATATGTTTTAACACAAAACTAAAAATTAAAACAAAAATTAAACCATCAATACGATCAAGTACACCGCCATGTCCAGGAAGTAGATTGCTAATATTTTTTATATCAATCTTTCTTTTCCAAAATGAAACGTAAAGATCTCCTAATTGGCAAATAACTGAAATTGAAATAGTTAAGATTAAATATTTTAATTGATAAAAGTTAATTAAATTTTCGTTCAGAAATGAGAGTTGAAATAAGTTAAATATGGGCAATGTAATAATACTAAAAAATAAAGATCCCAATGAACCCGAGTATGTTTTGTTGGGACTTATCTTGCTAAGTTTCTTACCTTTAAAAATTCTCCCGAATGTATAGCCACCAATATCAGACAAAAAAGTAGCTGTTAATATCCAACAAATAAGCATCAAAGAGTTGTCTGAATTCCCACGCAGGAAATGAAATGAATATAATGCTAAAATTAATATTGCGCTAGAAGAAATAATAAATAATAATTTATTTGTATTTTTTACTATTTCATAAAAAGATAAAAAAAAAATAAGAATTAAGAATGATATAAAGTACAAACCCGAGAGATATAAACTGAAAAATAGCACAGGTAGAAGCACTAGAGATGTTATTACTCTTTTTATTAATTCGTTCACAATCATTTAAACACCGCCATAATTTCTTTTTATTTTATGATATTTTCTAAGTATATTTTTTAAATCATTTTTAGAAAAATCTGGCCATAATTTGTCTAAAAAAAATAACTCTGTATAAGCTAATTGCCAAAGCATAAAATTGCTTAATCTTTTTTTTCCGCCAGTTCGTATAAGTATATCGGGAAATGGTAAATTCAAATATAGATTATTACTAATATTTTCTTTATTTATCTTTTTAGAGTTTAAATTTAGTTTTTTTATTGAATCTACAATTTCATTTTTTGATCCATAGTTTATAGCTAAATTAACTATCAATTTAGTATTTTTTTTAGTCTTCATTGCTGCTGATGTTAATGTTTTTTTTACTTCTGAAGGGAGGTTGCTGGAACGTCCTAAGATATTAATTTTGATCTTATTTTTTACAATATTATCAATTTCTTTCTTAAAATATATTTTTATTAAATTAAATAAATATTTTATTTCTGACTTTGGCCTCTTCCAATTTTCACTAGAAAATACATAAAATGAAATAATAGGTATTTTAAAAAAAATCGATGCCTCGACCATTTTTTGAACTGTTTTGATGCCCTCTAAATGCCCATAATTTCTACTTCTTTTTTTTTTTATCCCCCATCTTCCATTGCCGTCCATAATGAAGGCAATGTGATTAAGATCACTCATACTTGGAGGATTTCTTTTTCTTTTTCTAATGAAATCTTATCTATATTTGAGATATTATCATCTGTAATTTTTTGTATATTTTTTTCAAATATTTTATTTTCATCTTCACTTACTTTTTTGTCTTTAATGAGTTTTTTTAACTCATCATTCGCTTCTCTTCTTATGTTTCTAATAGAAACTTTATTCTTTTCACTAACATTTTTTAAAACTTTAATTAAATCTTTTCTACGTTCTTCAGTTAAATCTGGAATTCTAATTCTCAAAACAGTACCATCTATTTGTGGGTTAATACCTAAATCAGATTTCTGTATTGCGGCATCAACAGATTTAATATTTGCCTGATCCCAAACCTGAATTGTTATCATTCTTGCTTCAGGAACACTTATGCTGGCTAATTGATTTATTGGCAACATTTGTCCGTAGACATCTACTTTGATCATATCTAACATTGCTGCGTTTGCTCTTCCAGTTCTTAGCGAAGATAAATCTTTTTTGTAAGATAGGATAGTTTTATCCATTTTAACGCCGTAGTTTTTTTCATTAAACTCTGAGCTCATAATTAAACTCCTTCACCAACTTTATATCTTATAAAATCTATTACTTTAATGCTATTATCTTTTAATACATCTGAAACTTTTTTTTTGGAATCCATGATCCATACCTGATTAATTAGAGTGTTTTCAGATATAAATTTATTAATTTTACCTTTTGCTATTTTTTCAATCATTTCAGGTGGCTTCCCTGAGTTTACAAGCTCTGCTTTAATAATCTCTATTTCTTTATCTATAATATCTTTACTTAAATTTTTTTCTTCAAGTGCTATGGGAGATAAAGCTGAAACATGCATCGCAATTTTTTTACCTAGTACGTCTTCTTTAGAGGTTTTAACAATAGATATTATCTTACCGATTTTTTCTTCTAGAGCCGCATGTACATAAAAAGAATTTTTACCGTTGGAGCTATCAAAAAAAACTGATCTTCTTATTGTTATTTTTTCGCCCATTTTTGCAATTAGATCTATTAGGTTTGTTTCTACGGTTAGCCCGTTTTTCATAGTGGCTTTAACAATTTTCGATAAATCAGATTTATTTTCAAAATTTATTAAGGAAATTTCCCTACAAAAAGAAATAAAAACTTCATTTTTAGCTACAAAATCTGTTTCGCTATTAATTTCTATTAAAGACACCTCGCCATCTTTTTCGTGTAAAAGACATAGTCCTTCTGCTGCAGTTCTGCTCATTTTATTTGTGGCTTTTGCTATTCCTTTTTTTCTTAAAAATTCGATAGCTTTTTCAATATCACCACTTGTCTCATCAATCGCAAGCTTACAATCTTTGAAGCCAACACCCGTGACTTCTCTAAGTTTTTTTACACTTTCAAGTAAATCTTTGCTGGACATAAAATATGATTTATTTATTTAAATACTTTTTACTTCAGTTTTTTTTTTAACTGTTTCCGTGTTTAATGATTTTGGTTTTGGTTTTTCTTTATCTTTGTCATCAGTTTTTTTTTCAATAAACTTAGACGCATTAATAATGGTACTTTTTAACAAGTCACAATATAAATTTATTGATCTTCTTGCGTCATCATTTCCTGGAATTGGAAAATGAATATCTGTAGGATCTGAATTAGTGTCAAGAATAGCTGCTATAGGTATTT
>Ga0307986_10003184_pt1 | contig 11503 bp, 14 predicted proteins | sample EllFjometageno82_FD_203170 | JGI IMG/M metagenome (GOLD analysis project Ga0307986, IMG submission 203170) | Marine microbial communities from Ellis Fjord, Antarctic Ocean - #82 | ecosystem: Environmental > Aquatic > Marine > Unclassified | place: Southern Ocean | collected 2014-10-09
GAACGGCAGAAAAAATTTGATTCAAAGGTCTTTAAATAATATAATTGATAATTCTATTAAATATGCAGAAAAAATAAAAATTGGATTATCTAAAAAAAATAACAGCATAATAATTACTATTGATGATGATGGTATTGGTATTCCTATAAAAGAACACCAAAATGTTTTCAAACCTTTTTATAAGCTTGATAAAAGTAGGGGAAATTCAAAATCAAGTGTTGGACTTGGTTTGTCTATTACATCAGATATTATAAAATCACATGGAGGGAATATTTTATTAGAAAAATCTCCTTTAGATGGACTTAGAGTTAAGATTTTTTTGCCTTTGTAACTCTTTTTTTTAATTTACTTTTTTCTAATTTTTCTATCTTTTTTTCAAGACTTTCTACTCTTTTAATTAAAATATCAGTTTCTTCTTTACTTGTTAACTTCATTTTAAAAACTATTTCATCTCTTTTTGATCTCAAAACATTTATAATCTCAGAGCTTAGATCTTTATAAGAAATTAGACCTTGCTCAAATAACTTTGCTAATTTATCAATTACAAATTTTGATTTTGTCATATATTCATTTATAAAATTAATATACTTTATACTCAGTTTTTTAAAAATGTTTATTAATAATTTTGATCCAGTTGCTTTTCAAATCTTTTCATTAGAAATTAGATGGTATTCATTAGCGTATATTATTGGGATTATATTGGGATGGATTTATTGTAAAAAAAAATTAATTAAAGACCAACACATACTAGGTCTATTTGACGATTTTATTACATATCTTATTATAGGAGTAATTCTAGGCGGAAGGTTTGGATATGCCTTATTTTATAATCTAAAATATTATTTAGAAAATCCATTTGAAATTCTAATGGTGTGGAATGGTGGAATGTCTTTTCACGGTGGCTTAATTGGGGTTATTCTAGCTACTCAATTATTTTCAAAGAAACATAATGTTAATTATTTTATATTCTTAGATTTAGTGTCAATAGTGGCACCTATTGGAATTTTTTTTGGTAGAATTTCAAATTTTATCAATTCAGAACTTATTGGTAGAGCAACAGACCTACCCTGGTCTGTGCAATTTATATTGATAGATAATATTAAAAGGCACCCTTCACAGTTATATGAGGCTTTTTTTGAAGGAATAATCTTGTTTCTTTTGCTTAATTGGTTCTTTAGAAAAAATTACATACAATATCCTGGAAAAATATCAGCTTTATTTTTAATTTTTTATTCTTTATTTAGATTTATTTTAGAATTTTTTAGATCTCCTGATCCGCAAATTGGTTATTTAATTTTAAACTTAACACTAGGTCAGTTAATAAGCATTCTTTTTTTAATGGTTGGTACACTTTTATTCTATTCAAAAAATAATGAAAAATAAAAATAATAATTTATTTACTTTAGATAAATTTATAGAGGAATCTCTCTATAATAAAAAACATGGCTACTATATGAAAAAAAATCCTTTTGGAAAAAACGGTGATTTTATAACGGCACCAAACATATCGATATTATTTTCTGAAATGATTGCTATCTGGATAATTTCATTTTGGGAAAAGTTAAATCGTCCTAAGCAATTTAATTTAGTTGAATTGGGGGCTGGTAATGGTGAAATGATGAGGGTATTAGTCAATACATTCAATAAATTTCCTCAGTTTAAGAATTCTTGTAAAATTAATATATTGGAAAAAAGTAAATTACTTCAACGAACACAAAAAACTAATATCAGGAATGTAAAGATTAAATGGTTAAATAATTTAAATGAATTAAATAATTTTCCATGTATTTTTGTTGCTAATGAATTCTTCGATGCTCTGCCTGTTAAGCAGTTCTTGAAAAGAGAGAAAAAATGGTACGAAAGATATATAAGTTTTGCCAATGATAAAAAGTTAGAGTATTTAGATATTCCATTTGATATGCAAAAATTTGAAAAAGAAATCAAATTTAAAATTTCTTACAAACAAACATTTATTGAATACTCCCCACTTGCTGAAGAGTACCTAAAAATTATAATTAACAAGATTAAACTTAATAATGGTGGAATTTTAATAATAGATTATGCGTATCTTGAGAAAAAAATGAAAAATACTCTTCAGGCAGTTTCTAAACATAAATACCTTAATGTTCTAAAAAGTTTTCAAAATTCAGATATAACTTACAATTTAAGCTTTAATTTAATTAATATGATAATTAAAAAATTAGGACCCTGCACATCTCTATCTACAACTCAAAAAAAATTCTTAACAAAACTTGGAATATTGGATAGAGCTGAAATAATATCTAAAAATATGCCGTTTAGCCAAAAAGCTGATATCTATTTTAGGATTAAGAGACTAATTGATGAGGGTCAGATGGGAGATTTATTTAAAGTAATGTTTATAACAAATCTTAAAAATAAATTTAATCTAGGATTTTAACTGATTAAATCAAAAAAACTTTCTAGATTTAAAAACATTAAACACGCTTTCTTCAATAGGTTGGGTGGAGAATCTACCGGAATATTTAAAAGTTTGAACTGTGGACTAGGTTCCTCTGATAAAAAAAAGAATATACTTAAAAATCTTGAGGTCGTTTGCAATAAAATGAAGACTAAACGCAATAAAGTAGTTTTACTAAAGCAAGTTCATAGTAATAAATTTCAATATATAGGTCAGAATTCAAAAATAGATAATAGGTTTGAAGGTGACGCTTTAGTCACTGATAAGAGAAATATACCAATAGCTGTTTTAACGGCTGATTGTGCTCCAATATTAATTCATGATGATAACAAAAAAATGATAGCTGCTATTCACGCAGGGTGGAAAGGTGCCTACAAAGATATTGTAACGCACGTTGTTAAATTTATGATTAAAAAAGGTTGCTCACCACAAAATATGACCGTTGCTATAGGTCCATGCATTTCTGTTAATAATTACCAAGTTAGAAATGATTTTATAAAAAGATTCATTAAAAAAGATAAAAGAAATAAAGTTTTTTTCAAAAAAAATAAGCATAAAAATTACTTTAACTTAAATAAGTATATTTATTTTCAGTTAAAAAGCCTGAATATAAAGAAAATTGACGTTATTAATAAAGATACATTTAATACCAAAAATAATTTTTTTAGCGCAAGAAGATCTATTAGCTGTAATGAGAATGATTATGGTAGAAATATTTCAGTAATTATGATTAATTGATAATATTTCATGAAATTATTAACTGGAAATAGCAATAAACCCTTAAGTAAAAATATTGCAAAATATTTAAAAACTAAACTTATAAATTCTAGTATTAAAAAATTTTCTGATGGTGAGATCTATATAGAGATTAATGAAAATATTAGGGGTAACAGTATTTTTATAATTCAATCAATCTCTTCACCTGCAAATGATAATTTGATGGAATTACTTTTATGTATAGATGCATTAAAGAGATCTTCTGCTAAAAATATAACTGCCGTTATTCCTTATTTTGGCTATGCTAGACAAGACCGAAAAGTGGTACCCAGAACTTCTATATCAGCAAAACTTGTTTCTAATTTGATTACTAAAGCTGGTGCTGACCGAGTGGTTACTGTTGATTTGCATGCAGGTCAAATTCAAGGCTTTTTTGATATTCCTGTAGACAACTTATTTGCTACACCAATTTTTGCAAGGCATGCTAAAAAAAATATTAAAAGTAAAAATGTCATTTGTGTTGCTCCAGATGTTGGGGGAACTGAAAGAGCAAGAGCTCTTAGTAAAATTTTAGATGTCGAGCTTGCAATTGTTGATAAGAGAAGACCTAAACCAGGCCAATCAAAAGTTATGAATGTTATAGGAGATGTTCAAGACAAAACGTGCATTATAGTGGATGATATAATTGATTCTGGTGGCACCATAGTTAATGCTGCTAAAGCCTTAAAAGATAGAGGGGCAAAAGAAGTTTATGTTTACATTACTCATGGCGTTCTAAGTGGTGAAGCTGTAGAAAAAATTAAAAAATCCGTTATAAAAAATTTAGTAATAACTGACACAATTGACAATCAGAATAAAGTTGTCAAAGCTAAAAATATAGAAGTTTTACCTATTTCAACCCTTATGGGAGAGGCAATTAAAAGAATTTCCAACTCAACTTCAGTATCGGATTTATTTAAATAATTATCTTGAGTTATTAAGAAACTTGAGTTAGAAGACTTTTCTTTTTATGAATTTACTTGAAGCAAATACTAGAAACACTAAGTCAAAAGGAGACGTTAGATCTCTTAGATTAGCTGGCAATATTCCAGGCATAATTTATGGTGGAACAGAACAAAATCAAAAAGTTACAGTTTTAAAAAAAACTCTTAAATCTTTAATTGAAAAAGAAAATTTTTTATCAAATATTATAACTCTTAACTTGGATGGTAAGTCTCAAAATGTTTTACCAAGAGAAATCACCTACAACGTAATATCAGATGAGCCAACTCATATTGATTTTCTTAGAGTTGTACCTGGTGTAAAAATTAGAATAGAGGTTCCTGTAAAATTTATTAACCATGAAACATCACCAGGCTTAAAAAGAGGTGGAGTACTAAACATAGTGAGAAGAAAAATTGAGTTGAAAAGTCCAAGTGAGAAAATTCCTGAGGCGATAATAATTGACCTTGACGGAATTGACATTGGTGAAAGCTTTAAAATATCTTCAGTTAAATTAGAAGAAGGAGTTACACCAACAATTTTAGGACGTGATTTTGTAATTGCAACATTGGCTGCACCTACGGTGATGAAAGAGCCAGAAAAACCAGCTGAGGCAGTGGCAGATGAAGCAACAACCGTAGATGGTAAGGATGCACCTTCAGCAGCAGATGGAGATAAAAAAGAAACCGAAGATAAAAAAGCTCCTGAAGAAAAAAAATAATCAACTTATTGTAGTGAAGATTCCTAAATACAATTTAAAAAAATTATGCTTCTATTTGTAGGTTTAGGAAACCCCACACCCAACAGCGAGAATAACAGACACAATATTGGTTTTAAGTTGATAGATGCACTTAACAAAAAATTTGGTCTATCGAAACAAAAACCTAAATTCAAAGGACTACTAACAACCGGAAATATTGAAAATAAAAAAGTTTATGCAATAAAACCTCTGACTTTCATGAATAATTCTGGGATTTGTATAAGAGAATTAATTGAATATTTTAAAATAGATGCAGAAGATGTGACGGTATTTCATGATGATCTTGATATTGAGTTCGGAAAAGTGAAAGCAAAATTTGCAGGCTCAAGTGCAGGACACAATGGAATTGAATCTATAGATAAATTTATAGGAAAAGACTATTCAAGAGTAAGAATAGGAATTGGAAGACCCAAAATTAAAACCGATGTTTCGGATCATGTATTAAAAGATTTTGATGAAGATGAAATGTTGGAACTAGAAAAAATCACAAATAATATTATTAATTCAATGCCTATATTAATTGATAAAAAATTAGATTTATTTGCAAGTACAGTAAATAATAAATAATGAGTTTTAAGTGTGGAATTGTTGGGTTACCTAACGTTGGTAAATCTACATTATTTAATGCACTTACAAACTCTAGCAAAGCACAAGCTGCTAACTTTCCCTTTTGTACAATTGAACCAAATATTGGGGTTGTTCCTGTTCCAGATGAAAGACTAGATAAATTAGTAGAAGTATCTCAGTCAAAAAAAAAAATAAATACTACAATTGAATTTGTAGATATTGCAGGCCTTGTAGAAGGCGCCTCTAAAGGCGAGGGTTTGGGAAATAAGTTTCTATCTCATATTAGAGAAGTTGATGCTGTTATACACATGATAAGATGTTTCGATTCTGATGATATTCAAAATGTAAACCCCACAGTAGATCCCGTAAGAGATTTGGAAATTATTGAAACTGAAATGATGTTAGCTGATCTTGAATCTATTCAAAAAAGATTAGAAAAAAATAATAAAAAGAATGTAGATGAAGAACAGTTAAAGATATTAGAGGTTGCATCAGATTGTATAAATAATTCTAAAGATATCCAAACTCTTTACGACCAATTCGAAAAAAAACTCTTAAACCAATGTGGTTTACTATCTTTAAAACCTAAAATTTTTGTTTGTAATGTTGATGAAGCAAGTGTTCAGAATGGTAACCAATACTCGCAAGCTTTCATTACAAAATTTGGTGAGAGAAACACTCTAATAGTCTCTGCTGATATTGAAAATCAAATTAATCAGTTAGAAAATGATGAAAAAAAAAACTATATGGAGATGATAGGATTAAAAAGAACTGGTTTAAATATGTTAATTCAAAAAGGATACAATGTTTTAGAGCTAGACACTTATTTTACTTCAGGTCCAGAGGAAACTAGGGCATGGACCATTCAAAAAAACTGTACCGCCCCAAAAGCAGCAGGAGAAATTCATACTGATTTTGAGAAAGGCTTTATAAGAGCCGAAACAATTGCTTATGAAGATTTTGTTACTAATAATGGTTGGGTAAACTCAAAGACAAATGGAAAAATGAGACTTGAAGGAAAAGATTATATTGTTAAAGATGGTGATATATTAAACTTCAGATTCAATACGTGACCAAATTTTCTTCATACTAAAATAAACCAATATAGTTAAAATTATCAAATACAAAATCGCTTTAAAGCCCATTTTATGTCTGGCTTCTAAATGAGGTTCTGCAGTCCACATTAAAAAAGTTGTTACATCTTTAGCCATTTGTTCTTTTGATGCAATTGTTCCATCACTGTACTCAACCAAACCATCTGATAGTGGTTCTGACATTTTAATTTTATTTCCGTACATATATTTATTATAATAAACTCCATCATCAAGAGTTACTCCACTAGGTGGGTCTTCGTACCCCAAAAGTACTGAATAAATGTAGTCTACCCCACCACTTCTAGCTTTTGCTAATACAGACATGTCAGGTGGATAAGCCCCTCCATTTGCCGCTTGTGCTGCTTTAACATTTGCAAAAGGCATAACAAACTTATCTGATAACTTTGCAGGCCTTAGAAACATTTCTCCATCGCTATTTGGTCCGTCAGTAACTTCAAAACTCGCTGCTATAGCTTTTGCTTGCCCCTCAGTAAATTCTGGTCCTCCTGGCTCAAATAAGTTTCTATAACTAACGTATTTCATTGAGTGACATGATGCACAAACTTCAGTGTATACCTGATATCCTCTTTGCAGTGACCCTCTATCAAACTTACCAAATAACCCCTTAAAACTCCAATCTGTTTTTAAGAGCTCTACTTTTTCCTCTGCATTAACCTGAGCTGTTCCCACTAGTAAAAAGGTTATTAAATATGCTATTTTAAAAATATTTATCACTAAATTAGTTTAGACTTTCTTTTTTTTTAACTATTGCTGCATTTGGAAAACCACCAAGAACAGGTTCTGTAATACTTAAAGGCAAAGGTATAGTTTTTTCTTTAAATCCTAATACTGGTAAAATTATTAAAAAATGGATAAAATAATAAGCTGTAGCAACTCTAGCAATCAATAAATATAAGCCTTCAGCTGGCATTGCACCAACATAACCAAGTACCAATACATCAATCAATAATATCCAATAAAACTGTTTATAAAGAGGTCTAAATACAGCTGATCTAATTTTTGAAGTATCTAGCCATGGAAGTGCAGCTAATATTAAAATTGCTGATAACATTGCAACTACACCCATTAATTTATCAGGAACTGATCTTAAGATTGCATAAAATGGCAATAGATACCACTCAGGAACAATATGGGCTGGTGTCACCATTGGATTTGCTTCTATATAGTTGTCCGCATGTCCTAAAACATTTGGTGAATAGAATACAAAAAATGCAAAAACAATCGTAAACATTAATAATGCAAAAGCATCTTTAATAACAATATATGGATGGAATGGCACAGTATCTTTAGAAGGTTTTTTAACGTCAATTCCTACTGGATTATTATTTCCAGGAATGTGTAAGGCCCAAATATGAAGAACCACTAATCCTAAAATTAAAAATGGAATTAAATAATGAAGTGTAAAGAACCTTGTTAAGGTTGGGTTGTCTACAGAATAACCACCCCATAACCAATTTACTATTCCCTCTCCCACTAAAGGTATGGCACTAAAAAGATTTGTAATAACGGTTGCACCCCAAAAACTCATTTGGCCCCAAGGAAGGACATAGCCCATAAATGCAGCCGCCATCATTAAAAGGTAAATTATTATTCCAATAATCCAAATTATTTCCCTTGGTGATTTATAAGATCCATAAAATAAAGATCTAAATATGTGAATATACACCGCTAAGAAAAACATCGATGCACCATTTGCATGTATGTATCTTATAAGCCATCCATAATTTACATCTCTCATAATATGCTCAACACTTTCAAAGGCCAAGTCAGCATGCGCAATATAATGCATTGCTAGGGTTAAACCCGTTACGATTTGCGTGAGTAAACAAAAAGTTAATATTCCACCAAATGTCCACCAGTAATTTAAGTTTTTAGGTGTCGGATAATCTGTTAAATGACTAGCAAGCGATAAAAGGGGCAGTCTATCATTAAACCATTTTCCAAATTTCGATTTAGGAACGTATTCGTGATCACTCATAATTACTTATTATCCAATTTTAATTGTGTTGCTATTAACAAATTCATATTTAGGAACTTCCATATTCAATGGAGCTGGACCTTTTCTTATTCTTCCTGATGTATCGTAGTGTGATCCATGACATGGACAAAACCACCCATTATAGTCACCTTTGTCATTTAAGGGAACGCAACCTAAATGCGTACAAACACCAACCATTACCAACCACTCAGGATCTTTTGCTCTATCCTCATCTTTTTGGGGGTCTTTTAAATCTTCCATCTTAACAGCTCTTGCTTCTGCTATCTCCTCAGGTGTTCTTCTTTTAATAAAAACTGGTTTTCCTCTCCAAAGCACGGTGATTGTTTTACCAGGTTGGACCGCACTAACATCAACCTCAGTGCTGGCCAATGCTTTAACTGAAGCATCTGGATTCATTTGATCAATTAAGGGCCACACGACAGCTCCTAGTCCAACAGCTCCCACAGCATATGAGGCTGTAAATAAAAATTCTCTTCTTTCAGGTTTTTTTTCAGACATCTTTTATTTTTTATATATAATTATCTAATATATGACTTCATATAAGAAAAAAGTTTTTTTTCCACTGAAACAATGACACAGAAACTATGCCTATAAGACCTAAAATTGCCTTATATGAGCCGGATATTCCTCAAAATACAGCAGCAATTATCAGAACATGTGCGTGTCTTGGTGCTGACTTAGAAATTATTGAACCATGTGGATTCTTATTTAGTGATAAAAGATTTAAAAGGGTTGTTATGGATTATATGGATGAAAAACTAATAAAATTTTACCGGAGTTCAGAAGAATTTTTTAAATCAAAAGAAGGTCAAAGAGTGATATTGCTAACAACAAAATCAATTAAATCTTATACTGCATTTAAGTTTGAAGGTAATGATACATTGTTATTCGGAAGAGAAAGCGCTGGCGTACCTGATCACGTTCATAATTTAATCAAATATAAATTAAAAATACCCATGATAAACAATAAAAGATCTTTAAATATAGCCTCTTCTGTTGCTATAGTTCTATCTGAAAATTTAAGACAAAATAACTTCACTAAATAAAATGGAAAAAGAAATTAAAAAAAAACTTGCATCTAACTGGTTTAAATTATTACAGAATATTATTTGTAGTGACATTGAAAAATTAGAAAATAAAAAAATAAAGTTTAAATCAAAAACATGGAAAAAAAATAAAATTAAAGATGAGGGTGGTGGTGAATTTAGGATTTTAAAGAATGGTAAAATTTTTGAAAAAGTTGGTGTGAATTTTTCTGAAGTATATGGAAAATTCTCTAAAGAAATGAAAAAAAAAATTCCAGGTGCAGATAAGGATCCAAATTTTTGGGCTTCTGGAATCTCTGTTGTTATGCACATGAATAATCCTTACATTCCTGCAATTCACTTTAACACAAGATTTATCTATACAACACACGGTTGGTTTGGTGGTGGTATGGACGTAACACCATGCATTATAGATAATAAAGAAAAAACTTTTCTTCATAAAGAATTAAAAAAAATGTGTGATCGACATAATAAAAAGTATTATAAAAAATATAAAAAATGGTGTGATGAATATTTTTATCTTCCTCACCGAAAAGAAACTAGAGGCATAGGTGGTATTTTTTTTGATTACAAAAAAGATAATTGGGAAAAAGACTTCAAGTTTATATCTGATTTAGGAGTTACTTTTCAGATGCTGTTTAACTCAATAATAAAAATAAAGTATAAAAAAAAATGGACTGTAAAACAAAAGGAGATACAGTATATTAAAAGAGGAAGGTATGCCGAATTTAATTTGCTCTATGATAGAGGAACAAAATTTGGACTGCAAACTGGAGGTAATGTCGAGGGTATTTTAATGTCTTTACCACCAATAGCAAAATGGAATTAGAATGGAAAAAGAACCAATAACAACTGATGGACTTGAAGTTTTAAAAGAAGAGCTGATTTTTTTAAAAGAAAAAAAGCGTCCAAAGATAGTGGCGGCTATTTCTGAAGCAAGATCTCATGGTGATTTGAAAGAAAATGCTGAGTATCACGCTGCTAAAGAAGAGCAATCACATAATGAAGGAAGAATAGTTCAAATTAACGACATTATCGCAAGAGCAAACGTTATTGATGTTACAAAAATGAGCAATGAAGGAAAGGTTATTTTTGGCTCAACAGTAGATTTAGAAAATTTAGATACTGGTGAAAAGATTGCTTATAAAATTGTAGGAAAAGATGAGGCAGATTTACAAAAAAAATTAATATTTTTTCAATCCCCAATAGGTAAAGGATTAATAGGAAAAAACAAAAATGATTTAGTTGAAATTAAAACTCCAGCAGGTGTAAAAAACTTTGAAATAAAAGATGTAAAGTACGTTTAATTACTTACTAATTTTTTAATTTCTTGCTCTGAAATTTTAAAATCGTTACTAATCCAGACTTCTTCTATTGCTTTTAACTTCTGTCCCAGCTCCCTTCCCTCAGAAACTTGATATTTTTCCATTAACATCTTTGCTTTAACAGGCATTAGTGGAATTTCTTTTTCTTTGAAAATTTTAATCAATTCTATTAATCTGTTATCCACTTTATTTGATTTAAAAATTTTAAAATAAATAACATCCATTAGTGCAACTTTTCCATTAAAATAAAAAATTTTATTTATATCTTTTTCTAAAAAAGTTTTGTTAGTAAGTTTTTTAAAATTAAAACTATTTAAAAATAAGAGGCGTTTTTTATCTTTATTAGATAAATTAAATTTATATATAAAATAATCCACATTATCAGTCCCATCAATAACTAATAGTGATAATAAAAAAATGAAATCCACTTTATTAAAGTTTTTTTTTGCAAAGCTATTTAATTTATTAAATATATATATATTTTTAAGTTGAGGAAAAATTAAATTTATAATTTCTAAACAATCCTGGTCTTTAGTTAGTTTTGAAAAACCTT
>Ga0307986_10003185_pt1 | contig 11502 bp, 13 predicted proteins | sample EllFjometageno82_FD_203170 | JGI IMG/M metagenome (GOLD analysis project Ga0307986, IMG submission 203170) | Marine microbial communities from Ellis Fjord, Antarctic Ocean - #82 | ecosystem: Environmental > Aquatic > Marine > Unclassified | place: Southern Ocean | collected 2014-10-09
AAAATAAATTTAATCTTAATTCAGTAAAGTTTTTTTTATTTAAAATGAAAATTAAATTTTTTTTAAAAAAATTAAACTTTTTTAAGGGACCTTAGCTCAATAGTAGAGCGCTGCATTGACATTGCAGAGGTAGATGGAGCGTAACCATCAGGTCCCACCATAATTAAAGGTATTCTAGAAGAAATTAGTTAACAATTACTCATCTAAAATTTTGTAATGAGAAGACTTTACTTGCGTAGTTAAAAATACTATAAATCTCATGCCTGGTAATTATTGCGAAGGGGCCACACCCGATCCCATACCGAACTCGGAAGTAAAGTCCTTCAGCGCCAATGGTACTTTGTCTTAAGGCACGGAAGAGTAGGACATTGCCAGGCTAAAATAAAAATTATGAAAATAGCAAGCTCACTTAAATCATTACGAAAAAGAGATCTTAACTCTAAGATTGTTAAACGTAGAGGTAAAATCTACGTCATAAATAAAAAAAATCCCAGATATAAAGCACGTCAAGGTTAACTAGATGAGCGAACAAGATCAAAAAAATACCTGGAATGGTTTTACTAAGCTTATTTTATTTGGAACAATAGCAGTAATTTTACTTTTAGTAATTTTAGCGATAACACTACTTTAAATTACCAACCTAAAAAATGATAATTGGATCTATAAAAGAAAACATAAATCTAGAAAAAAGAGTTTCAATTACTCCGGAAACTGCAAAAAATATTACAGCCTTAGGTTTGAATATTAATTTAGAAAAAAATTATGCTGTTCATTTAGGTGTTGAAGACAAGCAATACGAAGAGAATGGAGTAAAATTTTACAACAGTTCAAAAGAAGTAATTAGTAACTCTAGTTTAATATTAAAAGTTAATTGCCCAACAGATGAAGAGATTAAAACTCTAAAAGAAAATACTATACTTGTTGGTATTTTTAACCCATCAAAAAATCATGATAGACTTAAAGAATTATTAAAAAAAAATATAAATGTTTTTTCACTTGAACTTTTACCACGTATTTCGAGAGCTCAATCAATGGATGTTCTTTCTTCACAATCTAATTTAGCCGGATATAGAGCAGTAATAGAATCCATCTATGAATTTGAAAAAGCAATTCCTATGATGATGACAGCTGCAGGAACAGTACCAGCAGCCAAAGTATTAGTTATTGGAGCAGGCGTTGCTGGGCTACAAGCTATTGCAACAGCTAAAAGACTAGGAGCGATAGTGTCAGCAACAGATGTTAGGGCCGCTTCAAAAGAACAGGTAGAAAGCTTGGGAGGAAAATTCTTAACAGTAGAACAAGAAGAAAATTTAGAAACCGAAGGTGGATATGCAAAAGAAGCCAGTGAAGAATTTAAAAAGAAGCAAGCTGACCTTTTAAAAGAAGCAATGATTAAGAATGATATAGTAATTTGTACAGCCCTTATACCTGGAAAACCCGCACCAAGAATCTTAAATGAAGAACTTATAAAATTAATGAAGGCAGGCTCAATTATATATGACTTAGCAGCCGAACAAGGTGGTAATGCAGCCTATTCCGAAGTTGATAAAATTAATATAGTTAATGGAATAAAAATAATTGGTATTAAAAATCTAATGAATAAGTTGCCATCAACAGCCTCAAGTTTATATGCAAAAAATCTGTTTAGTTTTGTGAGAAACCTTTATAGTAAAGAAAAAAAAGAATTTAATATTAACTTAGAAGATGAGATTATATCTAAAACATTAATCAAAAAATAAAATTATGGAAATTGATCCTTTTATATTTAGACTTAGTATTTTTATCCTTTCAATATTTATAGGGTATTTTGTTGTTTGGAGTGTGACGCCATCCCTACACACACCCCTAATGTCAGTAACTAATGCAATTTCTTCTGTAATAATAGTTGGAGCTATTATTGCATCCTTTAGTTCTATAGACGGAAGTAATATATCATTTTCAAACATATTAGGTTTTTTTGCAGTTACGCTAGCTGCTATTAATATTTTTGGTGGATTTCTTGTTACGCAACGAATGTTACAGATGTACAAAAAAAAAGAAAAAAATAATAATAAATAATGTCTGCTAATTTATCATCAATACTATTTTTAATTACTGGTGTATTATTTATTCTAGCTCTAAGAGGATTATCATCTCCCGAAACGTCAAGAATGGGAAATTTTTTTGGTATATCAGGAATGGTACTTGCAATAGTTGTTTCTATTTTATCTGTAGACATTTTTTTTAGCAATCTAGTTTATTTTGTAATTGCCCTTTCTATTGGTGGTATTATAGGTGGTATTATAGCATTCAAAATACCAATGACTGCTATGCCTCAACTTGTTGCTGGATTTCATAGTTTAGTGGGACTTGCTGCGGTATTAGTTGCTGTATCCGCTTACTATAGCCCAGACTCGTTTGGACTTGGTGCTTTTCAAAATATTAAAACTGCAAGCATTATTGAAATGGGTCTAGGAGTATCAATTGGAGCAATAACTTTTACAGGCTCAATAATTGCTTTTATGAAACTTCAAGGTTTAATGTCTGGATCACCAATTACCTTTCCTGGACAACATTATTTAAATGCACTACTAGGAATTTTAATAATATCATTGATCAGTTACTTAATTGTAGATCAATCTTCGCAAATTTTTTGGCTATTAATTATAGCCTCATTACTTATTGGTTTTTTAATTATAATTCCAATTGGTGGAGCAGATATGCCGGTTGTAATATCAATGCTTAATTCCTATTCAGGGTGGGCTGCTGCGGGAATTGGATTTACATTAGAAAATACTGCGTTGATAATAACCGGAGCATTAGTAGGGTCTTCTGGTGCAATTCTTTCTTATATAATGTGTAAGGGTATGAACAGGTCTTTTTTAAACGTTATACTTGGTGGATTTGGAACCGACAACACGTCTAGCAGCACTAAAGAAAAAACAGAACACAAACCAGTTAAAAACGGTAATGCTGAAGACGCAGCCTTTCTAATGAAAAATGCCTCTTCTGTAATAATTGTGCCTGGTTACGGAATGGCCGTAGCACAAGCACAACATGCACTTCGAGAAATGGTAGATAAATTAAAAAAAAATGATGTTAAAGTTAGCTATGCTATTCATCCCGTCGCTGGAAGAATGCCAGGTCATATGAATGTATTGTTAGCAGAAGCAAATGTTCCTTATGATGAAGTTTTCGAACTCGATGATATTAATAATGATTTTGCTAATACAGATGTAGCTTATGTAATCGGAGCAAATGATGTTACTAATCCTATTGCTAAAACAGACCCTAAAAGTCCAATTTTTGGAATGCCAGTATTAGATGTAGAAAAATGTAAATCTGTTCTATTCGTAAAAAGAGGTATGTCCCCAGGTTATGCAGGAGTAGATAATGAGCTCTTTTACAGAGACAATACTTTAATGTTGTTTGCAGATGCAAAAAAAATGACAGAAGATATAGTTAAACATTTAGACTAATGAAAACAAAAATATTCTGTGACAGTGCTGATTACGAAACAATAAAATTTTTTAACAACAAACCTATTGTTGATGGTTTTACAACCAACCCCAGTCTTATGAGAGTATCAGGCGCAAAAAACTATAAAGATTATTCTTTAAAAATATTAAAAATTTGCAAAAAAAAATCAATATCTTTTGAAGTATTTGCAGATGACCAAAAAAGAATGCTTAAGCAAGCTTATCAAATTAATACTTGGGGAAAAAATGTCTACGTAAAAATACCAGTTATAAATTCAAAAGGACAATTTATGGGACCGGTTATAAAAGAGTTAAGCTTAAAAGGAATTAAATTAAATATTACTGCAATTTACTCTCTCGAACAGGTAAAAAAAGTTTTTAAATGTTTAGATAGAAAAACAAAATCCATCATATCTATTTTTGCAGGTAGAATGGCTGATAAAGGTAAAGATCCGTTACCAATATTTAAAAAAAGTATTGCATTAGTAAAAAAAAATAAAAATATAGAAATTCTTTGGGCTAGTACTAGAGAAGCTTACAATTTTATTCAAGCTAAACAATTGAATTGTCATATAATCACAATGCCACCAAAAGTAATTAATCAAATCAGCGCTTTTGGAAAAAGTGCAAAAACAATGACGCTAGAAACTGTGAGAGGATTTTTAGAAGACAGCAGAAAATCTAAATTTAAGCTTTAAGAGGCTTTAGCTTTTCTTTTTCTATCATGTGGATTTAACATAGACTTTCTTAATCTAAGTGATTTAGGAGTAATCTCTAATGCTTCATCTGTATTTAGCATACTCAGTTGTTCAGCAATTGACATCTTTCTTACGGGTGTTAAGACCACATTCTCATCCGTGCCTTGAGTCCTCATATTTGTTAACTGCTTCCCTTTCATAACATTTATTTCTAAATCACCGCTTTTAGATGCCAGCCCTACAATCATACCCTCATACACGGGATCATTGTGGGTAACAAACATTTCCCCTCTTGCTTGAAGATTAAAGATTGCAAAAGCAACTGCTTTTCCAGAAGCCATCGAAATTAAAGCTCCATTTCTTCTACCATCAAGATCACCTGTATATTTTCCAAAAGAATGAAATATTCTATTAATCACTCCATTACCTTTAGTTAGTGTCAAAAATCTACTTGTGTAACCCATTAAACCTCTTGTAGGAGCGTGAAAAATTAAACGTTTTTTATCTTTTCCTGTATCTTTAAGATCAATTAATTGTCCTTTTCTTCTATTCATCGAATCTATAACTTTTGAAGAATATTCTTCGTCTAAGTCCATTGTAATTTCTTCGATTGGTTCTAGTTTTTTCCCATTGCTATCCTTTTGAAATAAAACTTTTGGAGGACTTACAGTCATTTCAAATCCTTCTCTTCTCATTTGAGTTAATAAAATTTCTAGCATCAGTTCACCTCTACCGCTAATAATAAAAGCATCTCTGTTTTCATTCTCTCCAAATGTAATACCTACGTTATTTTGTGCTTCTAAAATCAATCGGTCTCTTATCTGCGTGCTAGTTAATTTTTTCCCTTCAGTCCCCGCCAAAGGAGAGCTATTCACTGTAACAGTAATAGACATTGTTGGAGGATCTATAGGTGTAGCACTGATTGGTGTATCCACTTCTAAATCACAAATAGTATCAGCAACATTAGCCTTTTCTAATCCTGCAATGATAACAATATCTCCTGCTTCACCAACTTCAATTGGAACTCTTTTTGTGCCTTCGTACCTAAAAATTTTTGTTAATCTTCCTTCATCAACTTTTTTACCTTGAAGATCTATAGCCTTTATCTGTTGATTAGCTTTTGCTGTGCCTTGAGAAATTTTCCCGACCAAACTTCTTCCTAGAAAACTATCTGCATACAAAAGAGTAGAAAGCATAGCAAAAGGTTTTTCTTTATCCAATTTAGCAGGTTTAACATGTTCTAGAATTAAGTCTAAAATTGGATGGAGGTTTTCTCTGGGTCCATCCACTTCTTTACTTGCCCATCCAGATCTTCCACTTGCATAAAGAACCGGAAAATCCAGTTGTTCTTCATTAGCATCTAAACTTACAAACAAATCAAAAGTTTCATCCAAAACTTCACTTGCTCTTTGATCGGCTTTATCTAGTTTGTTTATTATTACAATCGGCTTAAGTCCTTGCTTTAAAGCTTTAGACAAAACAAACTTTGTTTGTGGCATTACACCTTCTGCTGAATCTATAAGCAGTAAAGCTCCGTCAGCCATATTTAAAACTCTTTCTACCTCAGCTGCAAAATCTCTGTGACCAGGTGTGTCTATAATATTAATTCTAGAATCTTTCCAATCTACAGAAGCAGGTTTTGCTAGTATTGTAATTCCTCTTTCTTTTTCAAGCTCACCAGAATCCATCACTCTTTCTTCAACAACTTCATTTTCTCTGAAAGAACCACTTTGCTTCATCAAATTATCAATCATAGTAGTCTTACCATGATCAACGTGGGCTATAATTGTGATGTTTCGAATATCTTCAGTCATTTTGTTTGCGGGGGGGTAGAACTTAAATCTACGACCTCTAGTTTATATTTCTGATGTTTGTACTTTTTTGCTTAAAATCATTGTGGTTTAATAACATACAATAGTTAAAAAGCTAGCATAATTTTAACTTTTCAGATTCGCTTTACTATGTGATCGACAAATTATAATGAAGCTAGAAATCTTGATTAAGCATCGTAGTATTTACATAGATAAATGAGCAATTAAAAGAATGGTACCCATAATTCTAAAAAAATGTCCTAAATATTTCCATACATTCGTTTGATAATGTTCTTTTTTTTCTTTATATAATTTTTTAATCTTCCAACACACTCCAAATGCAATGTAAGAATAAATTGAATAAACTAAGTAATTTGTCATTAGTATGTTTTATATGTTTTTAAATAGCTTTAAATTTGAACGGGTGTGGAATCTAATCACATAACCAGTATCTTTTTCAGCCATCTCATTGTTCACAAATGTTTTACAAAAATCCACTTTTTCAAAACTATTAGAAAAAAACTCTCTTGTAAAATAATAGGTATGTGGAGGATTGATATTTTTTCTATAGTAATGATTTGGTACTTCAAAAAAAAATATTGTTTTATCATGAGAAATATCTTGAAATTTTTTCATAGTATTATCTATATTATTTACATGCTCTAAACTATGACTGCCATAGATTAAATCAAATTTAAAATCAATTTTGTCTAATGAGTTAATACTATGCCATCTTTCATCATTCGTATTTTTTTTCGTTGTTTCATAATCATAGTTATAAATTACATGGTTTGCGGCATGAAAAAGATAAGAAGCTCCGCCATGACCAGATCCAAAATTTAAAATTTTTTTTGGTGATTTATTAAATTCTTTATAAAATCCAAGAATCATTTTAAAATGCTCTATATCTCTTGATCTAACTGGATAGTCTAAATCATATCTAGCTAGCCAGTATACCTTCTCGTAGTATTCCTCAAGAAACTTATTGCTGGGCATTGGATCTAAATAATAAAAACCTCTTTTATTATAAGTAAGCTTAGATTTTAAAAATTTTTTTTTATACTTTTCTTTAAAAAATAATGATTTAGCTTTACCTTTATATTGGTCTGGAATTAACCCAAACTTGTATAAAGTTATTGCTATTAAATTTTTAAAATACGAACTATTTACGACTAAATAACTAATTAATTTTTTTAACATTTTATACAAACCTCAAAGAGGTATTTTATTATCATATATCTATAATTTTATTTCAATCATTGATATAGAATTTATTGGCGATAAGGTAATTACAGTTAATCTAAATAAAAGATAACAATTCTAATAATTTATGTCTAGCTTTTAGTATATCAGATTTTTTGGTTGCGGGGGTAGGATTTGAACCTACGACCTTCAGGTTATGAGCCTGACGAGCTACCAGACTGCTCCACCCCGCGATAAAAACTTAAACTTTCTTTAAGTTTATTGCTTGTAGTTTATTATTTTCTTCTTTTATTTCAAACACAAGTTTTTGTTCTTCTTTTAGAGTTTTTAATTTAGATTCTTCCAAAGCCGAAACATGCAAAAAAATATCTTTTTCTGTTCCATCCTCTGTAATAAACCCGTATCCTTTTTTAGAATTAAACCACTTAACTTTACCTGTCGGCATATAAAACCTTATAATTTTTGATTAAAGCTAAAGTCTATTTTTAAGCTTTTGAAGTTTTTTTACCCTTTTGACATTCTCATCGGTAAGTCTTTTTTTTCTTTCAGAGGGTTTTTCATAAGTACTTTTCATTTTTACCACTTTAAAAAAACCTTCTTTTTGAAGTTTTCTTTTTAAAACCCTTAAAGCCTGCTCAATGTTGTTATCTTTTACTTCTATTTTAATAAAATACTCCTGTTAAATTAAGATCGGTACGTAGCATCTTAGTTGTAGATTGTCTAGTTTGAATTGTATTGGTTTTTATGGTTTTATGAAGATTGTTCTGTACTTACTTGCTGAGTAGCTTTTAATTTTTCTGCTTTTACTTTAGCTTTCTTCTCTCTCTCGACTCTTCTTTTTGCCTTTTCTAAAGACTTTTCAAATACATCTTGAGAGCACAACCCCAAAATTACAGGATCTTTTGCTTTTAAATTTGAAAAGTTCCAATAACTTCTTTTTCTAATTAAGGACACAGTTCCTTTAGTACTACCTACTAGCTTTGAAACTTGTCCATCATTAAATTCTGGATAATTTTTTAAAAGCCAAAGTGCTGCATCAGGTCTATCTTGTCTTTTAGATAAAGGTGTGTATTTTGGTTTCTTTCTTTCTTTAACCTGAACCTCTTCAGCACGTTCTACTAAATTTAAATTTCTATTTGAATCTTTTGAAGAAAGATCAATCTCTCCTCTTGTTAACTGTCCAGCAAGAATAGGGTTGTAGGCTTTAATACCTTTGGCAACATCACCGTCTGCTATTCCTTTAACTTCAAGCTCGTGCAAATTACAAAAACTTGCAATTTGTTTAAATGTTAACGTTGTGTTTTCTACAAGCCAAACAGCTGTAGCTTTTGGCATAAATGGTGTTTCAGGCATAAATTATTTTTTACTTCTAAGATCAGCGAATTTTTTATTATATTTACTCACTCTTCCTTTATCTAAAATTTTCTGTGTACCACCTGTCCAAGCAGAGTGAGATTTTGGATCAATATCGAGCTTTAGAACATCATTCTCTTTACCCCAAGTTGATCGTGTTTCAAACTCAGTTCCATCAGTCATCACAACTTTAATTTTATGGTATTTTGGGTGAATTTCTTTTTTCATGGGTGGTCTTTTATCGCATAAGACTCACTTACTCAATATTTTTTTTTACCAAAACTGCTTTAAGTTCTTCATGAATACTAGAGTTAGAGGCAATAATATTCCTTTTAAGTGAAGTTGCGGATCCTGGTTCAATAAAATCAATGAATCCTCCTGCTTCTTTTAGAATAACTATTCCCGCAGCAATATCCCAGTAGTTAAGTTCCCACTCCCAATAAGCATCAAATCTTCCAGCCGCTACATAGCTAAGATTTAAAGCTGCACTACCAAATTTTCTTATATTAGCTTCTGTCAAATTAGAAACATTAATATATTCTTGAAAAATATCATTTTTTCTAGGGCTGTTGAATTTAGGTCCTCCTGTAACCAAAATAGAGTTTTTTAGTCTATTCTTTTTTGTAACTCTTATTCTAGAGTTATTGAAAAAAGCACCAGATCCTTTTTCTGCAAAAAATATTTCATCTTTAATTGGGTCAAATATTAAACCACAAACTATTTCACCTTTTTCTTCATATCCAACAGAAATAGCGAAATGGGGAATTCCATTTAAAAAATTGAGCGTTCCATCTATAGGGTCTATAATCCATCTATGATCTTTATTTTCTTTATTAATTTCACCAATCTCTTCACTTAATATTCCATAATCAGGGTGAGCCTTTAATAGTTCTTCTATAATTATTTTTTCTGTTCTTTTATCAGCAGCTGTTACAAAATCAGCTGGTCCTTTACTAGAAACTTGGAGTTTTTCAATTTCTCCAAAATCCCTAATCAACGATTTTGATGCCTTTACACAAGCATTATAAATTACCGTCATACGAGGAGAGTTAAGTCTCATTAATTAATCTTTTTTACGTACTCAAGCGTTCTCGTATCAAGAATTATTCTATCACCAGTGCCAACAAAAGGAGGTACACTAATTTTTAAACCATTATCTAGAGTAGCAGGCTTATAAGAAGAGGCTGCTGTTTGACCTTTTATTGCAGCATCCGTAATGTCTATAATGCACTCTACATTGTTAGGTAGTTCGACAGACAAAGGTTTTTCATCCATAAAAGAAATACTGACTTCTAAATTTTCTTTTAAAAGTTTATATTTTTCTTGTATTAAGGTTTTTGTAATTGATATTTGTTCAAATGTTTTATTATCCATAAAGTGACAATTTTCGTCATCTAAATACAAAAAGTTAAATTTTTTTTCTTCTAATTCCGCTTTTTCAATATTTTCGCTTGATCGGAATCGTTCATTTAATTTTGTACCCTTGGTAATACTTTTAAGTTCCACCTGGTTGAAAGCTCCGCCTTTACCAGGTTTTACATGTTGTGCTTTTAAAACATTCCAGTAATCATTTTTATGTTCAATGATCATTCCAGGTTTAACTTCTACTGCTGATATTTTCATCTATTTAAATTTTTTAATTGCAACGTATGGCTTCAAAAATGGGTTATTCCAAATAAAAGTTGATATTGCAATATAATTCGCTCCAGCTTTAATTAACTTTTTATAATTTTTATCAGTAATACCACCTATTACAACGATTGGTTTTTTTATATTTTTTTTAGCCCAAAATAATATTTTTAAATCTGCTTTTTTAGCATTTGGCTTGAGTCTTGATTTAAAAAAAGATCCAAAAGCTAGATAATCAGCTTTGTCTGCAGAGGCTTTTAATGCAAGTTTTTTAGAGCTATGACAAGTAACCCCTATAATTTTTTTTTTAATATCTTTTCTGGCTAGACTCACTGTATTATCTAGCTGACCGATGTGGCATCCGTCAGCTCTAACTATTTTTGTTAATTTTGAGTCATCATTAATTATAAACTTAACTTTATATTTTTTAGTAATTTTTTTTATTTTTTTAGCAATTTTTATAATTAAATTTTTAGGTTTTTTTTTTAGTCTTAACTGAAAAAAAGATACTTTTTTTGATGATAAAACTTTTTCTAAATCTTTGTAAAAATTTGAATAAATTTTATTAGGTGATATTAAATAAACTAATCGTCTCACACTTCTAGTGCTTGAGACCATTGACCCTTGGAAGCTAATCCATTCATTTTTGCTCTGTGATTAAAAACATCATGAATAGCTTTTGTGTTACTCATTTCTTTTGACCATATTTTTAAAGCACTTTGCTGCAAAGCTCTTCCATAAGAATAAGTGATAAGAAAACTAGTATCATTTATTTTATTAATGGAGTTTAAATTTTTTGTTGCCTCTTGCTCTGATTGGCCACCAGACAAAAATGCTACTCCCGGCACATCACTTGGAACATTTTTTTTTATGCAATCCAGAGTTTTCTTCGCTACCTCATCTGTGTCAGTTTTTTTTGAACTTCTAAAGCCTGGTACAATCATATTTGGTTTTAATACAATGCCTTTAAGCAAAACTTTTTGAGCAGATAATTCATTGAAGCATTCATTTAAAACATTGGTTGTCACTTTGTAACACGTGTCAATATCATGATCTCCTTCCATTAAAACTTCTGGCTCAACAATTGGAACCATATTAGCTTCCTGAACCAATGCAGCATATCTAGCTAACGTGTGAGCATTAGATTTTATACTTTGAGATGAAGGATAATTTTTTCCAATACTGTACACGGCTCTCCATTTAGTAAATCTTGCACCAAGTTTGTAATATTCACTTAATCTTTCTCTTAGCCCATCTAATCCCTCGGTAATTGTTTCCTCGGGTGAACCAGCTAATTTTTTTGCTCCTTTATCTACTTTAATACCTACGACAGAGTTATTTTTTTCAAGT
>Ga0307986_10003186_pt1 | contig 11499 bp, 10 predicted proteins | sample EllFjometageno82_FD_203170 | JGI IMG/M metagenome (GOLD analysis project Ga0307986, IMG submission 203170) | Marine microbial communities from Ellis Fjord, Antarctic Ocean - #82 | ecosystem: Environmental > Aquatic > Marine > Unclassified | place: Southern Ocean | collected 2014-10-09
CACAAATCAGATACAATCTATACTGCTTTTCCAGTTATAAAATCTAAATTAAAAGAACTTGAAGGAACAGAGGTTATTATATGGACAACAACACCCTGGACAATACCTGCAAATAAAGCCTTAGCTTATAATGAGGCACTAGATTATTTAATAATTCAATTAAATGATGAGGGTGATTTTAAAGATAAAAAAATAGTAATTGCACAAGCGTTGTTAGATTCTGTTATTAAAGACTGTGATATCAAAAATTACAAAGAGATTAAAAAATTTAAAGGAAAGGAATTAAAAGATACTGTTTGCAGTCACCCATTTTTAGACCTTGGATATAGTTATGAAATTCCTATGCTTGAGGCAAGATTTGTTACAACAGAACAAGGAACAGGCATTGTACATTGTGCACCCAGTCATGGCCCTGATGATTTTAACCTTTGCCTAAAGTATGGCATTAAAGCTTTAGAGACAGTTGATGGTGATGGAAAATATACAAAAAATATTCCTTTATTTGAAGGAACACATATTTTTAAAGCAAACCCTATTATAATTGAAAAATTAAAGGAAAAAAAAAAATTAATGTCAAATGGTGAATTAATTCATTCATACCCACATTCCTGGAGATCAAAAGCACCACTTGTCCATAGAGCAACCCCTCAATGGTTTATTTCGATGGAAAGCCATGGTCTTAGAAAAAAAGCATTAAAGGCTTTAGATGATACAACGTTTTATCCAAGTAAAGGTAAGCAAAGAATTAAAGCAATGATCGAAACAAGACCTGACTGGTGCGTATCCAGACAAAGAGTGTGGGGAGTTCCACTTCCAATATTTGTCCATAAAACTACAAAAAAAATTTTAGTAGATAGTGAGGTAAATGAAAATATTGCAAACATTTATGAAAAAGAGGGTTCTGATTGTTGGTTTTCTGATGATCCTCAGAGATTTTTAGGAGATAAATACAAAGCAGAAGATTATGATAAAACAAGTGATATTGTCGAAGTTTGGTTTGATAGTGGGTGTACCCATTCATTTGTTTTAGAAAAAAGAGAAGACCTTCAATGGCCTGCATCAATGTACTTAGAGGGGTCAGATCAACACAGGGGGTGGTTTCATTCATCATTACTAGAGTCATGCGGGACAAGAGGTAGAGCTCCATATGAATCAATTTTATCTCATGGTTTTGTAGTAGATGGTAAAGGTCTTAAGATGTCTAAGTCGGTTGGAAATGTAATTGCACCTGAAGACATATTAAAAAAATATGGGGCTGATATTTTAAGAATATGGGTAGCTTCCTCAAACTATGAAGAAGACTTGAGAATTGATTATTCAATCCTAGAACAACACGCAGATTCATATAGAAAAATTAGAAATACATTTAGATATTTATTAGGAAATCTTAATGATGATTTTAAAAAGATTGACATTGAAGAGTTAGATTTGAGTCAATTACCTGAGTTAGAGCAATACATGCTTCATAGAGTTTATGACTTAAATGAAAATTATAAAAACTATTTTAAATCATATGATTTTCATAATCTCTATAAAGAACTTTTAAATTTTTGCACAGTAGACCTTTCAGCTTTTTATTTTGATATAAGAAAAGACACCTTATATTGCGATTCAATAGAATCCAAAAAAAGAAAAAATAGTATAATTGTGTTAAATATTATACTCGAATCTTTAATAAAATGGTTTGCACCCATTCTTTCATTTACGACAGAAGAAATTTTTATGCTAATAAATAAAAATGACAAAAGTATTCACTTGGAAAAATTTATGAAGTTTCCAAAATCATTTGAAAATATAAAATTAAATGAAAAATGGATTGAATTAAAAAAAATTAGAGATATTTGTAACATTAGCATTGAAGAAAAAAGATCTAGCAAGGAAATAGGATCAAGCTTAGAAGCTTGTTTGACTATAGACCTAAATAAAAGATTATTTAAAATTTCAAGTAATATTGATTTTTCTGAGTTATGCATCACATCAGGGGCAATAGTTGAACAATCTGATTTAGAAGATGTAAAAGTAGAAACCAAAAAAGCTGAAGGTAACAAATGTCCAGTTTGTTGGAAAATTAATAAAATCAGATGTGAAAGGCATCCAATTTAAGTCAATTTGAATGTTTAAAATAAATTTAAAAAAAATAATATCAAATACTTTTATTATTTTAATTATTTTTTTGATAGACAGGTTTTCTAAGATTTATATCCTTAAAATAGCTGAATTAGAAGCCAATGTGGATATTTATATAAACTCGTACTTGAATTTATATCTTATTTGGAACAAGGGAATTGCATTTGGATTATTCTCATTTGAGGAAACTATTATTTATCAAATAATAAGTTTAGTTATTTTTATAGTAAGCATTGTAATTATTTTCATGATTGTAAAATCACAAGGATTAAAAAAATATTCATTAATTTCAATATTAGGAGGAGCCATCGGCAATCTTTTTGACAGAATTTATTATTCAGCAGTGCCTGATTTTATTGACCTTCATATTAATGATTTTCACTGGTTTATTTTTAATCTAGCAGATATATTCATCACAATAGGTGTAATATGCCTTATTTTAGATGAAATGATTTTTTATAAAAAAAATAATGAAATTAAGTAAATATATAACAGTCATTTTATTGTGTGCTATTTTTATATCAGGCTGTAATTCAGTAAAAGAAACTCTATCACTTAAGAAGAAAGATAGTACAGACGAATTTTTAGTCAAAAAAAAAAATCCATTGATTCTACCACCAAACTTTGATGATTTACCAAAGCCAGAAAAAGAAATTAGTGGAGATAATAATAAAGATAAAGATTTAGATTTTTCAAATATTTTAAAAGGATCTAAAGTTAAAAAAAAAGCAATTAAAGAAAAAGATAAAACATTAGAAAGATCAATTTCAAAAATATTAAATAGCAACTAATGTTTTCTAAAAATATCAATTTTAGGAGTTTTGATCATAAATCTAAAAATCTAAAAATCAAAAAAGATTTAAAAAATATTTTAAATCAAAGCAGTGAAATACTACAATCACTCACCAAAGCTTATAAATATCAATACAATAAAAGCTTAATAAAAAAAATTAAAAAAGAAAAGATCTTAAAAATTATTGGTATGGGTGGCTCTATACTGGGTGCGCGTGCAATTCATGATTTTTTAAAACATAAAATTAAGAAAAAAATTATTTTTTATGACAATTTAGAATCAAACATAAAAAATAAAAGTAAAGGGACAAATATAATCATTTCAAAATCAGGCAATACACTTGAAACCATAGCTAATGCAAATATTTTGATAAAACAAAATGAAAAGAATATTTTTATAACAGAGTATAAAGATAGCTATTTAAGATCACTAGCGTTAAAACTCAAAGCGGAAATTATAAATCATAATAATTTTATAGGTGGAAGATATTCAGTAATGTCAGAGGTAGGTATGCTACCTGCAGAACTAATGGGATTGAATGAAAGTAAATTTAAACAACTAAATAATTTAATTAAAAATAAAAATTTTATTAATTTACTAGTTTCAAATGTTTCTAGCACATTATTTTTTATGAAAAATAAAAAATTTAATTCAATAATATTAAATTATGATGATTCCTCAAATAATTTATTTAGATGGTATCAACAGTTAATAGCGGAAAGTTTGGGAAAAAAAGGAAAAGGAATTTTACCAATTATTTCATCAATGCCAAAAGATAACCATAGTCTTATGCAACTTTATTTGGATGGTCCAAAAAATAATTTTTTTACTTTTTTCCATGCAAAAGAAAAAAACACTTCAAAAATAAATGATAGTGAGATTCTTAAATCACATAGTTATTTACAAAATAAGACTTTAGAGAAAATAAAATTTTCACAAAAATTAGCTACCGAAAATGTGTTTTTAAAAAAAAATATACCTTTTAGAAGTTTTGAAGTTATTAATAAAAATGAGAAATCACTTGGTGAACTTTTTTGTTTTTTTATTTTAGAGACTATATTGCTTGGAAAAGCATTAAAAGTTAACCCATATGATCAACCATCTGTTGAATTAATAAAAGAAGAAACTAAAAAAATTTTAGTTAAAAAAATTTTCCGAAAATAATTTTTGAAATACCGTAGCTTTTTTTCTCTATTATATTAAACAATTCATGAAACTCATCATTTTCATTTTTATGTCTATGAATAATTATTATGCCTTCTTTATTTAGGATTTTTGCTTCAAAAATTTTTTTTAATAATTCATATAAAAATTTCTCTTTATATGGTGGATCAATAAAAATTATGTCAAACTTATCTCTAAAAGTATAAAAATCTAATTCATTAAATATATCTTTTTCGATTACTTTAGTTTTTTTTAAATAATTAAGACTAATTATATTTTTTTTTAAAATAGGTATTACTTCTTTATAGTTTTCAATAAAAGTAACAAATGAGGCATCGCGCGACAAGCATTCTAAGCCAAATGAACCAACACCAGAAAATAAATCTAGGACATTAGAAGTTTTTATTTTAACATTAAATTTATTTGAATGTAAGATTATATTAAATAAAGATTCTTTAGTTAAATCTTTAAGCGGTCTAGTAGACCTGTCACCAGGTTCAAGAATTTTTTTACCTTTGAAGTTACCAGATATAATTCTCATTCATCAATTACCTTGTAACCAATGTCTTTACGAAAAAAACCTTTATCCCATTTTAAAAAACTTATTTTTTGTAAAATTTTTTTTCTGCTCTCCTTAAAGTTATCGGATATGCAAACAAAGTTTAATACTCTACCGCTCACAGCACAAACTTCATTTTTAATTAATTTGGTACCTGCGTGGTAACAATATTCATCATTATCTAAATTAATTTTATCAATGTTTGCAATAGGTAAGTTTTTCTCAAATTCACCAGGATATCCTTTAGAGCACAAAACTACACACAGGCTTTTTTTATTGTGCCAATTAATTTTTGTTTCTTTTAATGTTTCATTACAACAGGATATAAATATGTCCAGCAAATCAGTTTTAAGCATAGGTAAAATAGTTTGGCATTCTGGATCACCCATCCTAACGTTGTATTCAATTAGATATGGTTCATTATCAATAATCATGAGGCCAACATATAAAAAACCTTTATATGTCGTACCAAGATCACTAAGACCTTTTATTGTTGGTATTATTATTTTGTTTAATATTTTTTTCTCCAATTCATTATTAATTAATCTAGACGGGGAATAAGCACCCATGCCACCAGTATTTTTTCCAAGATCACCCTCAAGAACTCTCTTATGATCTTGGGCTGTGCCAAAGTTTTTTATCATTTTACCATCACTAATAATAAAATAGCTCATTTCTTCACCGTCAAGAAACTCTTCTATTAGTAAGTTTTTTGCAAAACCAAATTTTCCATTAAATATTTCATTTATTGCATCTGTTGCATCATTTTTTTTTTCACATATGTAAACACCTTTGCCAGAAGCTAATCCATCTGCTTTTATAACCAGAGGATAATTAGAGTTATCTGTAAAAGTAAATGCTGTTTCTTTATTTGTAAAAACCCCAAACTTAGCAGTTGGAATTTTATATTTTTTACAAAGATTCTTCGTAAAAATTTTAGAACCTTCAAGTTGTGCAGCTATTCGATTTGGGCCAAAAACTTTAATATTACTTTTTTGTAAAAAGTCTACAATTCCATCCACAAGTGGCTTTTCTGGACCAATTATTACCAAATCAATTTTTTCCAAGATAAAAAATTCTTTAAGTGCGCTAAAATTATCTAGATCAATTGTAATATTTTTTGCTATTTTAGCTGTTCCTGCATTTCCAGGAAAACAATAGATTTCTTTAACTTTATCAGATTTTTTTAAAGCATGACATATGGCATGCTCACGACCTCCACTTCCTATTATTCCAACTTTCATGTATTAATATATAAACTAAAAATGAATAAAAAATTAGCCAAAATAAAATATTTAGCGAATAATTTTCAAATTATTGAAAATGGAGATTATGTACTGTGTGCCATTTCTGGTAAATCAATTAGATTAGAGGAGCTAAACTATTGGAATGTTGATCTGCAAGAGGCTTACTATTCGTATAAGGAAGCTTTTATAAAAAGAGAAACCCTAGATAAGAAATAAATTACTTCCATCTATTGTGAGACCATATCCATTGTTCAGGATTTTTTAAGATCATTTTTTCAATAATCTGATTCAAGTCGAGTGTTATATCCTCAAGAGTCCTTTCATTTGAGTATTTGAGAGGCTTACTAATTGTTAATTTGAAATTAATCTTATTAATTCTTTCTATATAAATTGGAACAACCTTACAGTTAAATTTTTTTACAAACTGGGCTGGTATTGTTGTTGTATAAGCTGCTTGTTTGAAAAAATTTGATTTAATACCTTGTGATACTCTTTGGTCAATCATTAAAGCAATAGAATGATTTGTTTTAAAAAATGAGAGTAATTGTCTAGTTCCAGCTATGCCTTTTTTAATTTGATATTTACAGATATATTTTTTTCTTATTTTTTCCATTGTCAAATTCAAAAATTTATTATTTAATGGTCTATAAATCACAGCTAAGTCAACACCAGATTTTTCAATGTGCATAGCCATCAGTTCAAAGTTGTTAAAGTGTCCAGAAATAAATATTACTGGTTTGCCTTCTTTTTTAATTTCTTCTAAAAAATCTTGACCAACAATTTCTAAATTATCTTTAAATTGTGATCCTCTAAAATTTTTTAAAAAAACATATTCAGATAATATTCGTCCATAATTACCCCACATATCTGTAATTATCTTTTTTAAATCTTTGTGATTTATTGTTGGAAATGCTTTGAGAATATTTTTTTCTATAATTTTTTTAGATCTAAAAAAGGGCCCAAAAATTTTTAAAAGCCAACTTGAAAAATTTGAGGCAAGTTTTAAACCTAGAATTTTAAAAATTATAAAAAGAAAAAAAATTATAAAAAACTGTAAAAAATATTTTATAGTGTTCATATTTTTGATTTAATAAAAGTAATTAATTCATCCTCTTTTTTGATAACAAGGTCAATTTCTAAAAAATTAATGTTAGTTGAACTTTGTTGAGAAAATTTTACGTAGTCTTTTTCTGTTGTTATAACTTTAGCATTTAAGTCAATCGCTAATAATTTTATCTTTTCTATATCTTTATTTGTGTATTGATGATGATCTGGAAATATTATTTCTTTAATTATTTTAAAATTATTTTTTAATAAAGTTTTTTTAAAACTATTAGGATTACCAATTCCAGAAAATATTAGATAATTTTCTTCAATATCTAATTTGTGAATATTAATTGGTTTATAGTATGTTTCAAAAACTCTCATATTTATATCAATTTTCTTTATTAAATTTTTGATTTCTGAATTATCTTCTTCATTACCGTTAAGAAATATAGCATCATATTTATAAATGTTTTTTAGTTTTTCTCTAAGCGGCCCCGATGGTATTAAAAAACCATTACCGACCCAATTAACACTGTTGAAACAAACAAAGCTAAGATCATAATCCAAAAAGGGATCTTGTAAGCCATCATCAAATATTGCTATATCGACATTATCCTCTAGAGCATTTTTAAGAGCATCAACCCTTTTCTTTGTGCAATACAATCTCGACTTACTTGCGAGCAATTTTTGCTCATCAATTTGCTCTTTATAAAATTTTTTTATGGCAGCTGTTTTAAAATTTAATTTATTTAAAATTTGATTTAATTTAATCGTAAGTGGTGTTTTGGCTGTACCACCAACATAAATATTACCTACACAAATAGTTTTGATATCTTTATATTTTATATTTTTTTTTATGCTTAAAAAAAAGTTATTGATAATAATGGGTAAAGTAAATGGCAGTAACAAATATGATATATAATTTGGTTTCTTAAGATCCCAAAATTTAGGTTTATTTACTTTCATTTTTAAATAAATTTTTTAAGTTCAATCAATGTATTACTAAGAATTTTTTCTCCTATTAGTTTAATTTTATTACCAACATGTTTTGATCTTATATCTTTTTTTAATAATTCATTAATTTTTTTAATTAGTTGATTTTGATTATTTACTTTAAAGGAAATTTTGTTTTTTCCTAAAAGTTTATAAATTTCATAAAAGTTTGATACTTTAGGGCCATGAACTATATTACAATTGTATCGTGCAGCCTCCAGTGGGTTTTGACCACCTTGAACTGTTAGAGATTTACCAAGAAAAATAACTTTACAGGTTTTAAAAAATATTTTTGTTTCCCCATATGTATCAACTATATAAATTTGAGTATTTTTAAGTATCTTTTTGTCTATACTGTGAACATGTGTCCTTAAACCTAGTCGTGAAAATATATTAATGATTTCTTGAGTTCTTTGAATTTTTCTTGGAATTATAATTGTAACTAAATTTCTAAATTTTTTTTGAAGACTTAAATGAACATTAGCAGCAATAACCTCTTCTCCCTCATGTGTGCTTGCGGCACACCAATATTTTTTATTATTTAAAAATTTTTGTAAATCTAAATTAGTCGATTTATTTGAATCTGAGGTACTTTCTGAAAATTTTAAGTTACCAATTTTTTTTATTTTTTTAACACGAAGGTATTTAAGATATTTTGCTGTTTCATCATTTTGTGGATATGTATAATCAAAACCTTTAAATAAATTTTCAGCAAATGAGCCCAAAGAACACCATCTTTTGAAGGATTTTTTAGTGATTCTAGCATTTAGCAAAATATGACTGATTGATTTCTTTTTTAAATTAGTAAGCATATTCGGCCAAATTTCTGAGTCTATAAAAATTGCCAAATTAGGTTTCCAGTAACTTAAGAATTTTTTGCTCAAGTAATTTGTATCAACAGGAAAAAATTGATGAATTGTTTTTTTAAACTTAAACCTATTAAATATCTTTGCTGAGCTTAAGGTTGAAGTTGTAACTAAAATTTGCTTTATATCTCTTTTTTTTTCTAATTTTTCAATAAGAGGAATAACACTCATTAACTCGCCAACACTTGCACCGTGAAACCATACCAAGTTTCCTCTAGTTCTTTTTTTTGAAAAAAATGCAAATTTTTCTTTAAATCTTATAAAATGCTCTTTTTTTTTGATTAGTCGAATTATAACTATTAAAGGTGAAAAGATTACAATTAAATTTATTAATAATCTGTAAACTAAAATCATTAACTTTTCTTTAACTGTTTTTCATAAAAATTTTTATATGTTTCAGAGTTTATGAGAAGGTTTGTATGTGTCCCGTTTGTAATAATTTCACCTCCTTTGACAACATAAATCATATTCGCGTTAAGAATCGTTGAAAGTCGATGAGCAATAACAACAGTTGTTTTATTTTTTGTCAATAAAGTTATAGCGTTTTGTATTTTTTCCTCAGTATCTGAATCTAAAGAGGAAGTTGCTTCATCTAAAAGTATAATAGTACTTTTTTTAAGCATAGCTCGGGCAATTGATAATCTTTGCTTTTCTCCACCTGATAATCTAACACCATTTTCTCCAATAATAGTTTCATAACCATTTGGTAATTTTTGTATAAATTCGTCTGCGTGTGAATTTTTTGCTGCTAACATTATTTCCTCATGGGATGCATCAAGTTTTGCGTAAGCAATATTATTTCTAACTGTGTCATCAAATAAAGTTGTTTCTTGACTAACTAATGAAATATTTTTTCTTAAAGAATAAATATTCGCGTCATGTATTGATTGGTTATCTATTAATATACTTCCTGAACTAGGATCATAGAATCTTGGTATTAAATTTAGTATTGTTGATTTTCCAGCACCACTTAAGCCAACTAGAGCAGTCATTTTTCCTCCTTTAATACTTAAATTTGCAGATTTCAAAACTTTTTTTTCTTCATTTCCATATTTAAAATCAACATCTTTAAAAGTTATATTTCCATCTTTTATATCTATGCTAGGTAGGTTTGGGTCGTCTATTACTTTATTAACTAGATCAACAATTGGAAGTACTCTCTTTGCACCAGTAACTCCTTGGTTGATTGCAATATTAAGTCCAGCAAGAGATTTGACAGGCTGGTAAGCAAGCATCATAGCCGCTAGAAATGAAAAAAAATTATTAATTTCTAATTCTCCATTTTCAATTAAAATTCCAGAATAAAAAAGAAGTGTTGCTATCATTATGCCAGTTAAAATTTCCATTATTGGAGTATTTCGATTAAAAATAATCATCATTTTAATAACTCTATCCCTTAGTCCATCAACATCTTTGGTTGATCTATCATTTTCATAGTTTTCTCTTTGGAAAATTTTTATTAATTTATGATTTTTAAAAACTTCGACTAATCTGGTTGTAAAAATACTTGATTGATCCATTGTTTGGACGGTAGCTTTATTTATTCTTTTTCCTAATGCCCTAGCTACGAAAGATGCGAGTGGAATCATTATTATCGCAATCATTGAAAGTTTCCAATTTTGATAAAACATTACTGAAAGCAAACCAACTAAACTTAAGGTGTCTTTAAAAATATTAAGAAGTGCAACACTAATTAAGTTAACAAGCATATTCACATCATTAGTAAGGTTTGAAATAAATTTACCAGTATGTGCGCTATCAATAAAACTTGTATCAGATGAAATTAATGATTTAAGCATGTCTTTTTGCACACCAGCCTTAAGTTCTTGAGAAACAGAAATCATTATTATTTTTGCTAAATAGAGAGATATCCCCTTTGTAGAAAAGGCTAAAATAATTAGAAGAGGAATTAAATACATTAGAGTTCTATCTTTTTCGATAAAAATTTTATCTATTGCGGGATCCAATAAATACGCAATGCCTGAGGTGCTGCCAGCAACTAAAACTGAAAACAGAATTGCAATACCAATTTTTTTTAAATGTTTTGCTGTATAGTCTCTATAAAGTCTTTTAATAATATCAATATCACTAATCATTAAAAAATTTTCCCTATTAAAATATTAGTTAAAATTAAAAAACCTAAAAAATTATTGCTTTTAAATGTCTTCAAACAATTTATTGGATCTTCTATTCTAAAATTTTTTATTTGAGAAAAAAGCATATGAAAAGTTGGCGCAAGTAAAAAAATAAAAAAAGGATATTTAAATTTCATAAAAATACCGACTGTTAATAGTGTCATTATAAAGATTGAGTAACATATAACTAAAAATAATTTTGGATTTCTTTTAAACTTTATTGATGTTGATTTCACTCCTATTATTTCATCATCTTTGATATCTTGATACCCATATATTGTGTCGAAACCTAATGTCCAAAATATGGCCCCCACATAAAGAATTATTGGCAATAATTCTATTTGATTTGTTATACAAACCCACCCAAGAATTAAACCATAGTTAAAAGTAATACCTAGAAACAATTGAGGCCAGTATGTATATCTTTTCATCAAAGGATAGCTAAATGCTAGAGGCATAGATCCTAAGGCTAGAATAATGGTAAACGTATTAAAATTTAATAAAATCAATAAAGCTAAAAAACATAAAAAAATTCCATAGATCAACCCAAGTTTAATAGATATTTTTC
>Ga0307986_10003187_pt1 | contig 11488 bp, 8 predicted proteins | sample EllFjometageno82_FD_203170 | JGI IMG/M metagenome (GOLD analysis project Ga0307986, IMG submission 203170) | Marine microbial communities from Ellis Fjord, Antarctic Ocean - #82 | ecosystem: Environmental > Aquatic > Marine > Unclassified | place: Southern Ocean | collected 2014-10-09
GGTTGGCTTTTTTTAGTTCTTTTGCAGTAAAAATGCCTATGTGGCCAGTCCATACTTGGTTGCCAGATGCTCACGTTGAAGCACCTACAGCAGGCTCAGTTATTCTTGCAGCTATTTTACTTAAAATGGCTGGCTATGGTTTTTTAAGATTTTCAATTGGTATGTTTCCCATTGCTTCAGAATACTTTGTGCCTCTAATTTACACTTTAAGTATTATCGCAATCATCTACACATCTTTAGTTGCTTTAATGCAAGAAGATATGAAGAAACTTATTGCATACTCTTCTGTTGCGCACATGGGATTTGTAACACTTGGTATTTTTACTTTTACAAAGCAAGGAATTGAAGGAAGTATTTTTCAAATGCTAAGTCACGGTCTTATATCAGCGGCTCTCTTTTTGTGTGTTGGCGTTGTTTACGATAGATTTCATTCAAGGTTAATAAGTTCTTATGGAGGGTTAGTTAACATCCTTCCTAAATATTCACTAGTATTTGCGGTATTTATGTTAGGAGCTATTGGTCTTCCAGGAACTAGTGGATTTGTAGGAGAAATATTAATTTTATTAGGAGCTTTTCAAAAAAATTTTTTAGTCGCTATACTTGCTGCTATTGGAGTTATTCTTGGAGCAGCATATATGCTCTGGATGTATAAAAGAGTAATTTTTGGAAAACTAGAAAAAAAAGAATTAAGTGAATTAAAAGATTTAAATTTATCTGAAGGCTCAATATTATTCATACTTGCGGGGTTAATTTTATTTCTTGGCTTTTATCCAAATATAATTTTAGATACCATTCATATTTCGGTAAACAAATTAATTAATGACTATCAAATGAGTTTAATCTTAAACACTGTTAAATAATGGAAAATATAAATTTATTCCTACCTGAAATATTTTTAACAGTGTCAATACTATTAACTTTAATGATTGGTGTTTTTTTTAAAAATAGCTACGTTCTTGTAACTAGTATTATCTGTGGAACAATAATTGTTTTAATCTTAATTATTTTAAATTCTTTTAATGAGTCATTTAAGTTATTTTCTGAAAGTTTTGTCTCTAATTCATTTACAAATTTTTTTAAAATCTTAATTCTTATGGGAACTTTTTTTATATTAATAATTACACAAAACTTTATAAAAGAAACTAAAATAAATTATTTTGAATATTCTTTATTATTACTTCTTTCAGTTTTAGGTATGTTCATCATGATTAGTGCAAATGATTTAATACTTTTCTACCTAGGATTAGAATTACAATCGTTATCATTATATATCTTAGCGTCACTGGATAGAGATAATTTAAAATCTAATGAGTCAGGGTTAAAATACTTTATTTTAAGCTCATTGGCTTCAGGATTATTACTTTACGGATGTTCTATTCTTTATGGCTTTAGTGGCTCAACAAACTTTGAGACTATTAGATTAAACACAAACACTGAAAATATAGGAACAGTATTTGCTATGGTTTTTATTTTAGTAGGTTTAGCCTTTAAAGTTTCCGCTGTCCCATTTCACATGTGGACTCCAGATGTTTACGAAGGTGCGCCAAGTTCTGTTACAAGTTTTTTCGCAGTAGTTCCTAAAGTTGCAGGCATCGCTGTTTTCATAAGATTTATGCAAATACCTTTTGGGGATATAGCAGATCAATGGCAGCCTATCTTAATTTTTATTTCTTTATCTTCTATGATCTTGGGCGCGGTAGCTGCAATAGGTCAATCAAATATTAAAAGACTTATAGCTTATAGTTCTATCGGTCACATAGGTTTTGCATTGGCGGGAATTTCCACTGACACGACATTGGGTTATAGTAGTAGCATTACTTATATTTCTATATATGTAATTATGAATCTCGGAATGTTTGCTTGTATTTTTTCAATGAAAAGAGATGGAAGATATTGTGAGAATTTAGATGATCTATCAGGTATTTCTAAGCATCATCCAATTCTTTCAATTTCATTGTTAATTATTTTATTTTCATTAGCAGGTATACCTCCGCTAGCTGGGTTTTTTGCTAAATTTTATGTTTTTGTTGCTGTGATAGAAAATAAAATGTACACGCTAGCAATCATAGGATTACTAAGCACGGTAATATCTGCTTTTTATTATTTAAGAATTATAAAAATTATTTATTTTGATGATGCAAATAAATTTTTTGATAAGATTAAAAATTTAGGAATATCAACCACTTTATTTTTGAGTTGCTCACTACTAATAACTTTTTTTATTTATCCGTCATTTTTAAACACCATCGTAGAGAAATTGATTATTAATTAATGATACTGAAAATAACTAAATTTAAAAGTGTAAAAAGCACTAATGATAAAGCTATAGAATTAATTCAAAAGTTAAACCATGTTTCTGGTTTAGTTGTGTCTAATACACAATCAAAGGGCAGAGGAACTATGGGCAAGAAATGGATTTCAAAAAAAGGAAATATTTTTATTTCAATATTCTATAAAGTTAATTTTACTAATCTTAAAATTGAAAGTTTTTTAAAGATAAATGCAAATATTATAAAAAAAATTCTTAATAGCTATACAAAAAAAAATATTACTATTAAAAAACCAAATGATTTATTGATTGAAAATAAAAAAATTTGTGGAATTTTACAAGAAGTTATTGAACAGAATAATGAAAAATTTTTAATTACTGGCATAGGTATAAATACTTTAACAGCACCTCATAATAATAAATTTATTTCAACTTGTTTGAGCAAACATACCAAAAAAAATATCAAAAACTTTGAATTTATCAGAAAAGTAAAAAATATTTATGAAAAATTGATCAATGATTTGGATCATAATAATTTTACTTACGTTAAAAAAAAATATATTTAAAAAAAATGAACTATTTAGTAGGTGACATAGGAAACACACTAACTAAAATTTGCCTAGTTAATGAAAATTCTAAAATTTTAAAGGAATATAGTATTGAAACAAAAGATTTACTTGTAAGAAATAATATTTATAAACTTTTTAATTCTGTTTTAAAAAAAAATATTAACAAAAAAATTTTATTTTCAAGTGTAGTCCCAAATATTTATAATAGAATTAATAAATTTTTAGTTAAAAAAAACTTTAAATCTTTTGAAATTAAGAACTTATCTTTAAAAAAAATTTTAAAAATTAATATAGACAGCTACAAACAACTTGGTTCTGACAGAATTGCAAATGCAATTGGTGCTTTTGACTTATATAAAACGAATTGTTTAATTATAGATTTTGGTACAGCTACTACCTTTGATATCATAATAAAACCTGGCGTTTACGAAGGTGGTGTTATTGCTCCTGGTATTATGTTGTCTATCTTAAATTTAAGCAAATCTACTGCTGCTTTACCGGAATTTAAATTGAAGTCTAATTCAAAAGTATTTGGTAAAAATACTAAAGATGCTTTAAACGCAGGTTTTCTTTGGGGTTATCAAGGTTTAATAATCAATATTATTAAAAAAATTAACTTAAAATTTAAAAGAAAATTTAAAATAATTCTGACAGGCGGTTTCGCAGATATATTTGCTAAATTTATCCATAATAAGTCAACAATTGATAAACATATTACTATAAAAGGAATTATGTATATTTATAAAAAATTAATTAAATGACTCAAAAACAACTTTTATTTTGTCCTCTAGGTGGATCTGGTGAGATTGGCATGAATTTAAATCTTTACGCCTATGGAGAGGAAAACGATGAAAAATGGATAGCCGTAGATATGGGAGTTACTTTTGCAGATGACTCTATTCCAGGCATAGACCTAATTTATCCTGACCCAGGTTTCCTACTGGAAAAAAAAAAAAATCTTCTTGGAATTGTACTTACTCACGCCCATGAAGACCACATAGGTTCAGTAGCAATTATATGGCCCGAACTAAGATGTAAAATATATGCAACACCTTTTACGGCTGAACTAGTTAGTCAGAAATTTAAAGAAAAAAAAATTGACATAACAAATTATCTTGAAATTGTTCAATTAAATGGAAAGATTAAATTAAATGAATTTGAAATAGAATTTATTACATTGACTCACTCAATTTTAGAACCAAATGGATTAAGTATAAAAACGCCAGCTGGAATTATTTTACACACAGGTGATTGGAAATGTGATCCAAACCCTTTAATAGGTGAAAAAGTTGATGAAAAAAAATTAAAAGAAATTGGAAATCAAAATGTATTAGCAATGATATGTGACTCTACTAATGTTTTCAATGAAGGAAGAGCAGGATCAGAATCTGATGTTAGAGAAAGTCTATTAAATATAATAGCAAATCAAAAAAAAAAAATAATCGTAACAACATTTGCTTCTAACGTAGCACGCATGGAAACAATTTTTTATTGCGCAAAAAAAACAAATAGACAAATATCATTAGTAGGTAGATCTATGCATAGAATCTATAAAGCGGCTAGAAAATGTGGTTACTTACAAAACTTAATAGAGCCAATTGATCCTCGTGACGCAAAAAAAATTGCTCGTGAAAAGATTATTTACTTAAGCACAGGTAGCCAGGGTGAGCCTATGGGCGCCACTAAACGAATAGTTAATGGTACTCATCCTGATGTTTATTTAGAAAAAGGTGATACCATAATTTTTTCTTCTAAAATAATACCTGGTAATGAAAAAAAACTTTATGCTATGCATAATGAAATAGTAAGAAGTGGAATTGAAATTATTACAGAAGAAAATTCTTTTGTACATGTTTCGGGCCACCCTAATAGAGACGACTTAAAAGATATGTACGAGTGGGTAAAGCCTAAATCAATCATACCTGTTCATGGTGAACACAGACATATGCAGGAACAAGCTAAGTTTGCCAAAGAAATGAAAGTTCCACACACACTGCAAGTAGAAAATGGAGATATTATAAGAATAGCACCTAGTAATAATCCTCAAATAATTGATAAAGCTCCTTCAGGCAGAATGTATTTGGATGGTTTTATAGGTGTTCGAGAGGACTCTAGCTCTATAAAAGAGAGAAAAAACATATCTGTTAATGGTTATCTAGAGGTCACATTGTTAATTGGCAATAATGGAAAAATAAAAAAACCTATTATTTCTTTTAAAGGCATCCCAACGGAAGAGATTTCTGATACTTTTATCTTTGATATGGAAGATGAAGTAGATAATATTTGTAGAACATTTTCTATCCAAAGTAAAAATCAAGAACAAAATTTAATGGAATCTCTAAAACGGAATTGTAAAAAAATAGTAAAAGATAAAACAGGAAAAAAACCTTATACAACAATTAATATATCTAGACTTTAATGGGAACAACAGGAGCTATCATAGTTTATATTTGTATATGGTGGATAGTTTTTTTTTCAGTTTTACCAATAGGAATAAAATCACAAAATATTGAGTTTAGAGATGACCTTAAAGGAAATGATCCTGGAGCGCCAAAAAACCCAAGAATTTTTAAAAAATTTTTAATAACAACTTTAATTACTTCAATAATCTTTGCAGTAATATACTATCTAACAATCAATAATTATTTAAATTTAAGAGAGTATTTATAATAATGCTACTATCAAAGCTTTTTCTACCTTTGGCTAAAGACCTTCCTGCTGATGCAAAGATAAAGTCCCACCAGCTTATGCTCAGAACGGGCATGATAAAACAATCGGCTGCTGGAATATACTCATGGTTACCTCTAGGATTTAAAATTATGAAAAAAATTGAGTCTATCGTTAGAAATGAACAAAATAAAATTGGCGCTCAAGAAATGTTGATGCCCACAATTCAATCAGCTGACATCTGGAAAGAAAGTGGAAGGTACAATGATTACGGTGAAGAAATGTTAAGAATTAAAGACCGTCAAGGAAGAGAAATGCTCTACGGACCTACAAACGAAGAACTGATAACTGAAATCTTTAGATCAAGTATTAAATCTTATAAATCATTACCTCAAATGCTTTATCACATCCAGTGGAAGTTTAGAGATGAAATAAGACCAAGATTTGGAATAATGAGGTGTAGAGAATTTTATATGAAAGACGCTTATTCTTTTGATATCAATGACGAAGAAGCTAAGCAATCATATAATAAAATGTTTTATGCTTATCTTAAAACATTTAACAAACTAGAACTTCAAGCAATACCAATGGCGGCAGATACAGGCCCGATTGGTGGCGACTTATCACATGAATTTATTATCTTAGCAGAAACTGGAGAAAGCAATGTTTATACAGATAAAAAAATTTTTGACATCAATTTAAGCAGTTATAGTTTTAACAAAAATTCATTAGAAAAAATGAGAAATGATTTTTCTTCACTGTATGCAGTGACAGATGAAAAATTTAATAAAGGAAACTTTGAAAAAAAAGTTGAAAAGAACAACCAAATTGCTACTAAAGGAATAGAAGTTGGACATATTTTCTACTTTGGCGACAAATACTCTAAGCCTTTAAACTGTTTAGTCGATCATCCTGACGGTAAAAAAATAGCCGTCAAAATGGGCTCATACGGAATAGGTGTGTCAAGATTAGTAGGAGCTATTATTGAGGCAAAATTGGAAAATGAAATAATGAAATGGCCTAGATCAGTGTCTCCTTTTGACGTAGTTATTATTCCAAGCATAAATAAAAACAATACAGAGAATTTAGAAAAATCTTTTAAAATCTATAAAGAATTAAAGGATGATAAAATAGATGTTCTACTAGACGATGTTAATGAGAATATTTCGTCAAAGTTCAAAAAGCATGATCTATTAGGAATACCTTTTCAAATTATAATTGGATCAAAATCAGAAGGTGATAAATTTGAATTTAAAGAAGTTGGTAACGATGCCGTAATGTCAAACTTAAAAGAAATAAAAGAAAAATTAAAAAAATAAATTGTTCAGCTCAGTAGAAAAATTAATAGCATTAAGAAATTTAAGGCCCAAAAAAAAAGAGGGTTTCTTAAAAGTTATCTCAACATTCTCATTTATTGGAATCATGTTGGGTGTAGCTATCTTAATAATAGTAATGTCGGTAATGAATGGTTTTAGAACAGATCTTACAAATAAAATTCTAGGATTTAATCCTCATCTAATTATCAAGCCTTATGATAATAAAAAAATTGATGATAATTTTAAAAAACAACTTAATAAAAATTTTAAAGAGATAGAGTATTTAGATTCTTTTAGTGGAGAAGGAGTGGTAATGAAAACTGAAAGCACTAAAGGAGTCATAATTAAGGGACTTGATCAAAACAATAAAAAAAATTTAGCTTTTTTGAAAAAAATTTTAGTAGAAGGTGATAAATTTAAGATTAAAAACAATGAAGTGGTTGTTGGAAAAGAATTAGCAATAGATTTGAATTTACAAGTGGGCGATAAAATAAACTTACTTTCTTCAGCATTTATAAGTACACCGTTTGGTGGATTGCCCAAACAAGAGACTTATATTGTACAAGGTATATTTAGTAGTGGCTTTTATGAGTTTGATCAAAATGTAATTTTTTTGAATCTTAATGAAACTTTGAATTTTTTTAATAAAACTGAAGAGAGTATATATTTAGAAATTTACCTTCAAAATCCGCTTGATGCCGAAATCATAAAAGAAGAAATACAAAAAATTGAAAGTAATTATTTTATTTATAGCTGGATTGATTTAAATAAATCTTTTTTTGGTGCTTTAAAAATAGAGCGAAATGTAATGTTTATTATTTTGACGCTCATTATAATCGTTGCAGCTTTTAATATTATTTCTGGATTAACAATTTTAATAAAAAATAAAACTAAAGAAATAGCAATTCTTAAGACTCTAGGTTTGAGTAATAAGTCTATTGTCAGATCCTTTTTTTTAACTGGTTTTACAATTGGTTTAACAGCTACAATTACAGGATTAATCCTAGGAACATTATTCGCTTCATATATAGAACCTATCAGAATATTTTTATCTAATATTTTTAATATAGAAATTTTTCCAGCAGATATTTATTTTTTAGATAAAATGCCAAGTGAAATTAATCCTATTTCAATATTAGTTATTTTTTTCCTGTCCTTAGTTACAACAACAATTGCCTCACTAGTACCCGCGCTAGCAATAACCAAGATGAACACAATTCAGGCCTTAAAATATGAATAAGATTATTCTTAAAGTAAATAAAATTAAAAAAACTTTTAACCATAAAAATGGAAAAGTTAAAATTTTTAACGATGTTTCCCTAGTAGTTAAAAAAGGTGATCTTGTTGCTTTGGTAGGGCCATCAGGATCGGGCAAGTCTACTTTTTTAAATATGATATCTCTCTTAGACAAAGCTGACTCTGGCGAGATATTCTTTAACAATATTAATTTAAAAAAATTGAATGAGAATGAAAAAGATGATGTCAGAAAAAAAAATATTTCTGTAATATTTCAGAATAATAATCTTCTTAGTGATTTTACCGCTTTAGAAAATGTCCTAATGCCACTAGTTATAAGAAACGAAAATAAAACAAAGTCTAATGAAAAAGCTAAAAATATTTTAAATAATTTTAATTTATCAAATCGATATGACCATTTTCCACATGAGTTATCTGGAGGAGAACAGCAAAGAGTAGCAATAGCACGAGCCTTAATTTCAGAAACTGATCTTATTTTAGCAGATGAGCCCACAGGGAATTTAGACTACAAAACATCTCTTGAAATTTTTTCTTACTTTTTAAAATTAAAAAAATTAAATAAAACTATAATTTTTGCAACCCATAATAGAGAACTTGCTAATAAAGCAGATTACAAGTTGAGTATTTTAAAAGGTAATATAAAAAGAACAAATGTCTAATGTTAGTACATTTAATAATATAAAAGTTCACACCCAATACTCCGTTTGTGAAGGTGCTATAAAAATAGAAGATTTAACTAATTACTGCAAAAACAATAAGATCCAAAATATTGGGATATGTGATAGTTATAATTTGTGCGGTGCTCTAGAGTTTGCTGAAAAAATAAGTAAATCAGGTACACAACCAATAATTGGAACTCAGATCAATTTTCTTTTAGAAGGTGTCATTGGCAGACTTCCTTTATTTAGCCCTTCGTCGTTAGGATATAAAAATTTAATTACAATATCTTCTAAAAGCTATCTAGATTCTGATGAAAAAAGTGACCCTCATTGCAATATTAATGAACTAAAAAACAACAATCAAGATTTAATCTTACTCAGTGGTAATCTTTACGGCCTTTTTGGAAAATTATTTAAACTTAATAAAACAAAACAAATAGAAAAATCTGTTAATGAATTAAAAAATATTTTTAAAGATAGATTTTATCTTGAAATACAAAGACACAATGAATTAGGTGAAGAAAATTTTGAAAATTTTATAATTGAACTATCTATAAAACATCAGATCCCACTAATAGCTACACAAGAAGTTTTTTATTTAACTAAAGACATGCACGAAGCCCATGATGCGCTAGTGTGTATAGGTCAAAAGAATTTTGTTAACGAAACAAATAGAATAAAATATACCGATCAACATTATTTAAAAAAAAATGAAGAAATTGTTGAATTATTTAAAGATATACCGGAAGCATTAGAAAATAATTATAATTTTCCTTATAGATTTAATTTTAAACCTAAAAAATCTGCACCAGTTCTGCCAACAATTGAGACTAAGAAAAATGTTACAGTTGAGCAAGAATTATTAGTTCAGGCAAAAGAGGGATTAAAAAATCGTATAGAAAAATTTATTTTAAAAAAAAACAAGAACAAAGAAGCTAAGGATATATTTAAATTATATGAAGATAGATTAATTCATGAAATTAACATTATTAACTCAATGAATTATTCTGGTTATTTTCTTATTGTCTCTGATTACATACGCTGGTCTAAAAAAAATAATATCCCCGTAGGACCAGGAAGAGGATCTGGAGCTGGATCACTAGTTGCTTATTGTTTAGATATTACAGATATTGACCCTATTGAATTTGATCTAATATTTGAAAGATTTTTAAATCCAGATAGAATTTCAATGCCAGATTTCGATATAGATTTTTGTGAAGAGAAAAGAAATTTAGTTTTTGAATATTTAAAATCTAAATATAAGAATGGAGTGGCGCACATAATAACTTTTGGTAAATTAAAGGCCAGAATGGCTTTAAGAGATGTAGGTAGAGTTTTAGGTTTGCCTTATGGGCACGTCGACAGAATAAGTAAGATGATACCTTTTGATCCTTCACGACCTTTATCACTTCAAGAGTCTATAGATCGCGAACCAAGATTTAAAGAAGAAATTAGAAGTAATAAAAAGGTTCAAAAATTAATAGAACTTTCACTTAAATTAGAAGGTCTAAATAGAAACATGGCAACACATGCTGCAGGAGTCGTTATTGCAGGAGAAAACTTGTCAGAACAAGTTCCTCTGTACAAAGATCATTCTGCTAATTTAGTTTTACCTTCTACACAATTTGATATGCATTCTTCTGAAAACGCTGGTTTAGTTAAATTTGATATTCTAGGTCTTACTGCACTCACTGTGATTGATAAAACAATAAAAATGTTATCACAAAAAAATATTAATCTTGATATCAGTAAAATCGATCTTCAAGATCAAAATGTTTTTAAGCTATTAACTACTGGCGAGACAACTGGACTTTTTCAATTAGAGAGCACCGGAGTAAGGGAAACATTACGCCAAATGAAACCAAACGAATTTAATGATATTGTAGCTCTAGTTGCATTGTACAGACCGGGACCAATGAGTAATATTCCCATGTATAATGATTGTAAAAATGGTTTAAAAACACCAGATTATATACATGAAACGTTAGAACAAATTCTAAAACCTACATACGGCATTATTATTTACCAAGAACAGGTAATGCAAATAGCTCAAAAACTTGCATTATTTACAGCCGGAGAAGCAGACATTCTTAGAAGAGCTATGGGAAAAAAGAAAAGGATCGAGCTTGAAAAACAAAAAGAAAAATTTGTTGCTGGAGCTATTAAAAACGGCATCAAGAAAGATGTTGCTAATTATGTGTTTACTAAAATAGAACCTTTTGCTGATTATGGCTTTAATAAAAGTCACGCTGTAGCTTATGCGTTTATTGCATTTCAAACCGCATATTTAAAAACTTATCACAAAGAAGAATTTATAGCTGCTTCTATGTCAACTACATTAACTAATACTAGTAAATTACGTGAATATGTTGAGGAGTTAAAAAGGCTAAAAATAGAAGTAATAAGACCATCAATCAATGATTGTTTTGCAGAATTTAAAGCAGAAACAAATAAAATATTTTATGGCCTAGGTGCAATCAAGAGCGTTGGTTATGAAGCAATTTCAAATATTGTAAAAGAAAGAAAAAAAAATGGAAAGTTCAAATCATTTACCGATTTTATAAATCGTGTAAACCCTAAAGATATAAATAAACTTCAATTAGAAGGATTGGTAAAAGCAGGAGCGTTTGATGGTATTGACACCAATAGAAGAAAACTTATGGAGTCCATACCAAAAATTATATTAACTATTAAAAGTAAATATGATGAAAAAGTTAGCAATCAGAACAATCTTTTTGATGAAGCAAATAA
>Ga0307986_10003188_pt1 | contig 11485 bp, 12 predicted proteins | sample EllFjometageno82_FD_203170 | JGI IMG/M metagenome (GOLD analysis project Ga0307986, IMG submission 203170) | Marine microbial communities from Ellis Fjord, Antarctic Ocean - #82 | ecosystem: Environmental > Aquatic > Marine > Unclassified | place: Southern Ocean | collected 2014-10-09
TAAAGCAGAAGCTCCAAAAGCAGAAGCTCCAAAAGCAGAAGCTCCAAAAGCAGAAGCTCCAAAAGCAGAAGCTCCAAAAGCAGAAGCTCCAAAAGCAGAAGCTCCTAAAGCAGAAGCTCCTAAAGTGGAGGTCAAAAAAGACTAATTTACTAAGAAAAAATAAATGTTGAATGTAAAAATATTTACTCTTTATCCGGAATTATTTCCAGGCCCTTTAGATATTGGACTTTATAAAAAAGCTAAGAGTAAAAAAATATGGTCTTTAAAAGTAATAAATATTAGAAATTATTCTAAAGATAAACATAAAACAGTAGATGACACTCCTTATGGTGGTGGAAATGGTATGTTAATGCGAGCGGACATTTTAGCAAATGCATTAGATAAAAACATAAATAATAAAAAAAAAGAAAAAATTATTTATTTGTCTCCAAAAGGAAAGATTTTTGATCAAGTAATTGCTAAAAAATTTAGCAAGCTAAAAAATATCAATATTATTTGTGGTCACTTTGAGGGTGTAGATCAAAGAGTTCTAGAAACAAGAAATATAGAAGAAATAAGTTTAGGTGACTACATTTTGTCTGGAGGTGAAACAGCATCGATTGTTTTTCTAGATGCAATAATACGTTTATTACCAGGTGTTCTAGGAAATAAACTCTCTACCCAAGACGAAAGCTTTGAAAACTCTTTATTAGAATACCCTCAGTACACGAAACCTCAAAAATGGGAAAAAAAAAGCCTCCCAGAGGTACTTTTATCAGGGGATCACGCAAAAATTAAAGAGTGGCGTTTAGCTCAATCTGAGGCTATAACACGTCGCCGAAGACCAGATATGTGGCAAAAATACATTATTAAAAGTAAAAAATGAAAAATATTGAAGATATAAATAAAGCGGCAGTTGCTAAAATACTTACAACTAAAAAAATTACAGATTTTAGTCCAGGTGATACAATTAAGGTTGGAGTAAGAATTGTTGAGGGGAAAAAAGAGCGTATTCAATTTTTCGAGGGTGTTTGTATTGCAAGAAAAAACAGAGATATCAATTCATCTTTTACCGTAAGAAAAATATCTTTTGGAGAGGGAGTAGAGAGAACTTTTGCTTTATACAGTCCCGTAGTTGATTCAATCAAAGTTATTAGATCAGGTAGAGTAAGAAGAGCTAAATTATATTATCTTAGAGACAGAACAGGTAAGTCAGCAAGAATAGCGGAGAAGATTAAGAAAAAAGCAGGAGCTGATGCGACCGCAAAACAAGTTAAAATGGTTACACCTCAAACAGAAAAAATTATTGCAGAATCCACAAAAGAAGTTCTAGAAAAAAAAGAAACTGAGCTTAAAGAAACAAAATAATTCATTTTCATGGGTAAAACTTTATACGACAAGATCTGGGATGATCATATGGTTCATCAACAAAGTGATGGCACCGAGCTAGTATATGTTGATCGTCATTTAATACATGAAGTTACTAGCCCGCAGGCTTTTGAGGGACTAAGATTAAACAAGAGGAAAGTAAGGAGACCTGATTTAACTTTAGCTGTCGCTGATCATAATGTCCCAACTACGGATCGTGACAAAGAAATAGCAGACAAAGAATCCAGAATCCAGGTTGATACTCTAAGAAATAATTGTAAAGAATTTTCTGTGGAATTATTTGACATGAACGATAAGAGACAAGGTATTGTCCATATTATTGGTCCAGAACAGGGATTTACTCAACCAGGCACAGTCATTGTCTGCGGAGACAGTCATACAGCCACACATGGTGCTTTTGGTGCACTTGCTTTTGGAATTGGAACTTCAGAAGTTGAACATGTTTTAGCTACTCAAACTTTAATTCAAAAGAAATCTAAAAATTTCAGAATTAATGTAACTGGAAAATTACCTTTAGGAGTTACGGCTAAAGATGTAATTTTAAAAATTATAGGAACCATAGGCACTGCAGGAGGCACAGGTTATGTTATTGAATTCGCGGGAGAAGTAATTAGAAACTTAAGCATCGAAGAAAGAATGACTGTTTGTAATATGACAATTGAAGCAGGAGCAAGAGCAGGACTAATAGCTCCAGATCAGAAAACATTTGATTATTTAAAAGGAAAACCAAAATCTCCAAAAGAGGAAAATTGGGATAAGGCCTTAACTTTTTGGAAGACACTTTATTCAGACAAAGATTGTAAGTTTGACAAGGAAATTAATATCAGTGCCACTGAAATTGAACCTTTAGTTACATGGGGAACTTCACCACAGGATATAGCATCTATTACAGGAAAGATTCCAGACCCTGAAAGAGAAAGCGATGAAGATAGAAAAATCGCTATGTATAGATCTTTAGAATATATGGGCCTTCAACCTAACACTAAAATTAGTGATATAAAAATTGATAAAGTTTTCATAGGTAGCTGTACTAACGGTAGAATTGAGGACTTAAGAAATGCAGCAAGAATAATTGAGGGAAAAAAAATTGCTAGTAATGTAAGTGCGATGATTGTACCTGGCTCCGGTTTAGTTAAAATTCAGGCTGAAAAAGAAGGACTAGATAAAATATTTATTCAGGCAGGTTTTGAATGGAGAGAACCAGGTTGTTCGATGTGTCTCGCTATGAATGCAGATAAATTAAATCCTAAAGAAAGATGTGCATCAACTTCAAATAGAAATTTTGAGGGCAGACAAGGTCGAGGAGGACGAACACACCTTGTTAGCCCCGCTATGGCAGCGGCTGCTGCAATAGACGGCCGTTTAACTGATGTAAGAAAATTTCAATAATATGGACAAATTTAACTCATTAAAAAGTATACCAGCTCATATGTCGCTATCAAACATTGATACCGACATGATTATTCCAAAACAATTTCTGAAGACAATTAAAAGAACAGGTTTAGGAAAAAATTTGTTTTATGAAATGAGATACGATGAAAAAGAAAATCTAATAAAAGATTTTATTTTAAATAAAAAACCTTTTACAGATTCTAGAATTCTTATTGGTGGAAAAAACTTTGGTTGTGGTTCGTCGCGTGAACACGCGCCATGGGCATTATTAGACTTTGGAATTAAATGTGTAATTAGTTCTAGTTTTGCAGATATTTTCTACAACAATTGCTTTAAAAATGGAATCTTACCAATTGTATTAGACGAAAAAATTATTCAAGAATTAACTGAATATTCAAAAAGAGAGGCTGAAATTGAGATTAAAATCGAATCACAAGAAATTATTTATGGAAATAAGGCCGCTAAATTTAACCTAGATCCCTTTAAAAAAAAATGTCTCATGGAAGGAATAGATGATATTGATCTATCGTTAGAAAAATCTAAAAATATTAATGATTACGAAAATAAAATAAAAAATAATAAGCCGTGGTTAATTAATAATGATTAAAGTTAAAAAAAGAAAAATATTACTATTACCAGGAGATGGAATTGGTCCGGAAGTTATTGCTGAGGTTAGAAAGACTATTGAATGGTTTAATAAAAATAAATCTTTAGATTTCGAATTAGAAGAAGGATTAGTGGGAGGTGCGTCTTTCGAAAAACATAAAAGCCCAATTACTGATGAAGTTTTCTACAAAGCCCTAGAAAGTGAGGCTGTTATTCTAGGGGCTGTAGGTGGACCTAAATGGGATAATTTAGAATTTTCTAAAAGACCAGAAAGAGCGCTGTTAAAATTAAGAAAAGAATTAAAATTATTTGCTAACTTAAGACCAGCAATATGTTTTAAACAATTAGTAGATGCATCATCTTTAAAACCGGAAATTATATCAGGCTTAGATATTATGATTGTTAGAGAGCTAACTGGTGGAATCTATTTTGGAGAACCAAGAGGAATAGTGCCTATAGAAAATGGTGAACGTAAAGGAATAAATACTCACACTTATTCGACTAGCGAGATACATAGAGTAGCCCGTGTTGCATTTGAGCTGGCTAAAAAAAGAAAAAATACAGTTACTTCTTGCGAAAAATCAAATGTAATGGAAGCTGGGGTACTTTGGAGAGAGGAAGTTCAGGTATTAAGAGATAAAGAATTTAAAAAAGTAGAGCTTAAACATATGTTAGCAGACAATTGTGCTATGCAGCTTCTAAAAGACCCTAAACAGTTTGATATTATCCTAACTGATAATTTATTTGGTGACATGCTATCAGACGAAGCAGCTATGCTTACCGGCTCTTTAGGTTTATTACCTTCAGCATCTCTTGGTGCTAAAGACAAAAATGGCAAAATGAGATCAATGTACGAACCTATACATGGCTCCGCACCTGATATAGCAGGTAAAGATATTGCAAACCCTATTGCAAGCATCCTAAGTTTATCTATGGCCTTAAGATATTCACTAGAACTTGACGCTGAAGCAGATTTACTAGATTTAGCTGTTCAACAAGTGCTTGATGATGGTCTTAGAACAAAAGACATCATGTCTACAGGTAAAAAAGAAGTTGGTACTGCCGTAATGGGTGATGCAATTATATCTAAATTAAAATAAGTTATTATATTATGAATTTTGCAATAGTTGGGGCAACAGGAAATGTCGGTCGGAAAACTATAGATATTTTAGAAAAATCAAAGCTTAGAATTGACAATCTTTTTTTAGTGGCATCTAAAAAAAGTTCAGGAAAAAAAATATCTTTTAAAAAAAAAAAAATTAAAATTATCCCTTTAGAAAATTATGATTTTTCTAAAGCGCTGATTACTTTTTTTGCAGCAGGTAGTAGTGTAGCTAGAAAATGGGCCCCTATTGCAGCAAGAAAAACAATTGTAATTGATAATTCAAAATATTTTAGGATGCATAAAGACATTTCTTTAGTAGTTCCTGAGGTTAATGAAAAAACTTTAAAAAATTATAAAAAAACTAATATTATTGCTAATCCAAATTGTTCAACAGCACAATTAGTTGTGGCACTAAAACCATTACACGATAAATTTAAAATTATAAGAATTGTAGTTTCAACTTACCAAGCTGTATCTGGTGCAGGTAAGGCTTCTACAGATGAATTATTTAGTCAAACAAAAAATTTTCTAAGTGGTAAAAAAATTAAATCTAAAAATTTTACTAAACAGATAGCTTTTAATCTTATTCCTCATATAGATAAATTTGCAAAAGATGGGTATACAGAAGAAGAATGGAAAATGGAAAATGAAACAAGAAAGATTCTTGGTTCAGATATAAAAATGACAGCTACATGTGTTAGGGTTCCTGTTAAAACATCACATTCTGAGTCTATAAATATTGAGTTTAAAAAACCTTATAGCTTGCAGAAAGTTAAAGCTTTATTAAAAAAAGCTCCTGGTTGCAAAGTTGTCGACACGCAAACAAATGGTGGATACATAACACCCTTTGAGGCAGAAGGAAGTTATTTGACTTATATTTCTCGAATTAGAAAAGATAATTCAAACAAAAAAGCTTTAAATTTATGGGTTGTCTCAGATAATTTGCTAAAAGGTGCCGCGTTAAATACAGTGCAAATTGCTGAAGCTTTAATAAAAAAATATATTAAATAAAATGTACGAAAAAAATCCCTTATCACCGCATCTGCAAATTTATAGATGGCATTTATCCATGATACTTTCAATAACCCATCGAATTATTGGGGTAGTAAATAGTGTAGCTATAATATTGATTTGTTTATGGACCATCTCCCTCCTTTTTGGCGAAGAAAACTATGAGATTATAAAAATTCTTTTTCAATCTTTTTTTGGTAAATTGCTTATTACAAGCTTGAGTTGGTCATTCAGTTTTCACATACTAAGTGAAATTAGACATTTAATTTGGGATCTAGGTTACGGTTTTGATCTAAAAATTGCAAAAATTACGGGAGTAATAACTATAATTGGCTCTTTAGCTTTAACTGTTTTAATCTATATACTTGGAAATTTTTTTATTTAACATGCATCATTCTACGAAAAAATGGCTAGTAATAAAATTTAGTTCAATTATTTTAATTCCATTGATGTTTTGGTTTATAGTTAATTTAGCATCAATTTATGATGAAAGTTATATAGAAATAGTCAATTTTTTTGCCAAAAATTCATCAAAAGCCTTATATTCTTTATTTCTAATTACTGCTTTTTCCTTTTTTAGCTTAACGATTAGTGAAGTTTTTGAGGATTATATAAATAATGAAAAAATTAAAAATGTCGCAACTAAAATACTGTATGTATTTGCTATAGTTATGCCATTAATAACAATATCAAGTATACTTAATTTAAATTAATGCGTTCTTATAAAATTATAGATCATGAATACGACGTTGTAGTTCTTGGAGCAGGTGGTTCTGGATTAAGAGCTGCGGTGGGCTTGTCGGAAGCAGGATTAAAAACGGCTTGCATCTCGAAAGTTTTTCCAACACGCAGTCACACATCAGCTGCCCAAGGTGGTATATCTGCTGCTTTAGGAAACATGGGTGAGGACGATTGGCGATGGCACATGTATGATACTGTAAAAGGAGCTGACTGGTTAGGCGATCAAGATGCAATTGAATATTTATGTAAAGAAGCTCCGAGAGCAGTTGTTGAGCTCGAAAGATATGGAGTTCCTTTTAGCAGAACCGAAGACGGTAAAATTTATCAAAGACCATTTGGCGGTATGACAAAAAACTACGGCAATGGAACAGTGCAAAGAACTTGTGCAGCAGCAGACAGAACAGGTCACGCCATACTTCATACGCTTTATGGACAAGCATTAAAACACAATACGGAATTTTTTATAGAATATTTTGCTTTAGATTTAATAATGAAAAATGGTGAATGCAAAGGTATCATTGCTTGGAATTTATTAGATGGAACTATTCATAGATTTCGATCACACATTACAATTATTGCTACTGGAGGTTATGGAAAAGTATATCAAACAGCAACCTCAGCACACACTTGTACTGGAGACGGAAACGCTATGATATTAAGAGCAGGATTACCACTTCAAGATATGGAATTTGTTCAATTTCACCCTACAGGAATTTACGGTGTTGGAACTTTAATAACAGAAGGAGTAAGAGGAGAAGGTGGATTTCTTGTAAACAGTGAAGGTGAAAGATTTATGGAAAGGTACGCACCTAACGCTAAAGATTTAGCCTCAAGAGATGTTGTTAGCAGATCAATGGAAATTGAAATAAATGAAGGACGTGGAGCAGGAAAAGACAAGGATCATATCTACTTACATTTAGATCACCTTGATTCTAAGGTTATAGAAGAAAGACTTCCTGGCATATCTGATGCAGCTAAAACTTTTGCCAATATAGACGTAAGCAAGCAACCGATACCAGTTGTGCCAACAGTTCACTATAACATGGGAGGAATACCCACAAACTACAAAGCAGAAGTTTTAACACTTAATGGTTCAGAAAAAACTGTACCAGGATTAATGGCTATTGGAGAAGCTGCATGTGTGTCTGTACACGGAGCTAATAGACTCGGTTCAAACTCGTTAATAGATCTTGTCGTTTTCGGAAGAGCTGCCGCAAAAAGGGCAGCAGAGCTTGTCAAACCAGGAACAGCACATGAAGAAGTTTCTCAAAGTGAAACAGACAAGTGTCTAGATAGATTTGATAAAATACGTAATTCAAATGGTAACACAAAAGCATCAGATCTTAGATCTTCAATGCAAAAAACTATGCAAACTAAATGCGCAGTATTTAGAACTGAAAAAACTTTAAAACAAGGAATCGACGAAATTAGAAAGCCCCTTGATGGTATGAGTGACTTATCTGTACAAGATAAATCATTAATATTTAATACTGATCTAGTTGAAACTTTAGAATTTGATAACTTAATTAGTCAAGCTTTAACAACAATGGAATCAGCATATCACAGAAAAGAAAGTAGAGGAGCTCACGCAAGAGAAGATTTTACAAAACGTGATGATAAAAATTTTATGAAACACACTTTAGCCTGGCAAGATGGAGATAAAGTTACTCTAAAATATAGAGATGTTCATGCCAGAACATTAACAAATGATGTGCAATATTTTCCACCTAAAGAAAGAGTCTACTAAAAGTGGTACAGTTCAACTTACCGCAAAATTCTAAAATCCTCAAAGGCAAATATTACGAAGATAAAACTAATTCTTCTAATTTAAAAAAAGTAAATATTTATAGGTGGGAACCATCTAATGACCAGAATCCAAGAATTGACACTTTTGAAGTTGATATGGAAAATTGCGGCCCTAAAGTTTTGGATATATTGTTTAAAATAAAAAATGAAATTGATTCTTCTCTAACTTTTAGAAGATCCTGTGCCCATGGAGTTTGTGGTTCTTGCGCAATGAATGTTGACGGTGTGAATACATTATCTTGCATTAAGTCTCACACAGATATTAAAGGTGAATTAAATATTTATCCTCTTCCTCATTTAAAAGTCATTAAAGATTTGATTGGTGATTTAACCGGTCTTTACAAACAGTATGCATCTATTCAACCTTGGTTAAAAACAACACAAACAGGACAAGAGAAACAAGAGATTCTACAATCTGAGAAAGATAGATCAAAATTGGATGGTCATTACGAATGCATACTTTGTGCGTGCTGCTCTACATCTTGCCCTAGTTATTGGTGGAATGGAGACAAATATTTAGGCCCAGCAGTTTTATTGCAAGCTTATAGATGGATAAACGATAGTAGAGATGAAGAAAAAAAAGAAAGGTTAAAAAAAGTTGCAGATGAACTTAAGCTTTACAGGTGTCATACTATTATGAATTGTACCAATTCATGCCCAAAAGGCCTGAATCCCGCAAAAGCTATAGGTTCAATTAAGAAAATGCTTGCAACAACCTAAAAGCTTAATTATTCCATTACACCTATGAATATCATTGATCACTTTGTAAACGGAAAAAAATTTTCAGGAGATTCGAAAAGAACATCAAAAGTTTTTAATCCCGCAACTGGCGAACAAACTGCTGAAGTAAAACTTGCATCAACTCAAGACCTAGATAACGCCGTAAAAAGTAGTAAAGCAGCATTTGTTTCTTGGTCAAAAAAACCTCCTCTTCAAAGAGCAAGAGTGATGTTTAAGTTTAAAGAATTAATAGAAAAAAATTTTGAAGAATTAACTAAGATTATAGTCTCAGAGCATGGAAAAGTATTTGATGATGCGAAAGGTGAAGTCACAAGAGGACTAGAAGTTGTGGAATTTGCTTGTGGAATACCACAGTTATTAAAAGGGGAGTTTACTGAAAATGTTGGAACGGATGTTGATAGCTGGTCTTTAAGACAGCCCCTTGGAGTTTGTGTTGGCATCACCCCTTTTAATTTTCCTGCAATGGTTCCAATGTGGATGTTTCCAGTTGCTATAGCGTGTGGAAATACTTTTATTTTAAAACCATCAGAAAAAGATCCATCTTGCCCAGTCAGATTAGCAGAATTACTTCTAGAAGCGGGATTGCCAGAGGGAGTATTCAATGTTGTAAATGGAGATAAAGAAGCTGTTGATGCTATAATTAACAATAAAGACATAGCAGCTGTTAGTTTTGTTGGATCAACACCAATTGCAAAATATATTTATGAAAATTGTGCTAAAAATGAAAAAAGAGTTCAAGCATTAGGTGGAGCAAAAAATCATGCTGTTATTATGCCTGACTGTGATTTAGACCAAGCAGTAAATGGTTTGATGGGAGCTGCCTACGGATCAGCTGGAGAACGGTGTATGGCTCAATCAGTCGCTGTCGCTGTTGGAGGTATAGGAGATAAATTAGTTAAAAATTTAGCTAAAAAAGTCGAAGCCTTAAAAGTAGGATCGGGTATGGATAAAAAATCCGAAATGGGACCGCTCGTTACTAAAGAACATTTAGAAAAAGTAAAAAATTATGTTGATATTGGTATCAAAGAAGGTGCTAAAATAGTTATAGATGGTAGAAATTTAAAATTACAAGGTTATGAAAATGGATATTATATAGGTGGTTGTTTGTTTGACCATGTTAAAAAAGATATGAGAATTTACAAAGAAGAAATTTTTGGGCCTGTTTTATCAGTAGTTAGAGTAAAAAACTTTGAAGAGGCTTTAGCCCTTGTTAACGAACATGAATTTGGAAATGGCGTAGCAATTTTTACAAGAGACGGAGACTCCGGTAGATCATTTGCTAGCAAAGTTCAGGTAGGAATGGTTGGTATTAATATTCCAATACCTGTGCCCATGGCTTTTCATAGTTTCGGAGGATGGAAAAGATCTTTATTTGGAGACCAGCACATGCATGGTCCAGAAGGTGTTAGATTCTACACAAAGTTAAAAACTGTCACATCAAGATGGCCATCAGGCTTAAGGTCAGATCCAGAATTTGTGATGCCAACAATGAAATAAAAAATGAGAAAAAAAATATCACTCATAGGAGCCGGGCAAATAGGGGGTACGCTCGCACATTTAATAGCATTAAAGGAATTAGCAGATGTAGTTTTATTTGATGTAGCTGAAGGGATAGCAAAAGGTAAAGCTTTAGATATATCACAATCATCTTCAGTTGAAGGTTTTAATGTTAGTATAAGTGGAACAAACGACTACAAAGATACAAAAAACTCCGATGTTATAATTATAACGGCCGGCGTTCCTAGAAAATCAGGCATGACAAGAGATGATTTGCTAGAGATAAATTTAAAAATAATTAAACAGGTTGCAATAGGAATAAAAAATACATCTCCCAATGCCTTTGTAATATGTATAACAAACCCATTAGATGTAATAGTAATGGCACTACAAAAATATTCAGGTTTATCAAAAAATAAAGTAGTAGGTATGGCTGGTATTCTTGACACATCTAGATTTAAATATTTTCTATCACAAGAATTAAACGTTCCAGTAAATAAAATAGACTCTTTAGTTTTAGGTGGACACGGAGATACAATGGTGTCAATGCTAAATCACACGTTAGTAGATGGCAAACCAGTGCTTGATTTAGTAAAAGAAGGAAAATTAAACAAAATCTCTTTAGAGAATATAGTTAATAGAACTAAAACTGGTGGAGCCGAAATAGTTAAATTGCTAGAAAGAGGTTCAGCCTTTTATGCACCTGCTGCGTCAGGAGTAGAAATGGCAGAGAGTTATTTAAAAGATTTAAAAAAACAATTACCGTGTGCAGCATATTTAAATGGTGAGTATGGAGTAAAAAATTTATACGCTGGTGTCCCAGTAATAATTAGCGCAAATGGAGTAGAAAAAATAGTTGAATTAACACTATCACCAGAAGAAAAAAAAGATTTTAATAAATCTATTGCTGCAGTTCAAGACTTATTTAGTGCCGCCAAAAAAATTGACTCAACACTTAGTTAACATAAACATTAAGTCGTTATTAAAAAATAAAAAATTTTATTTTTTTTTAATAATTTTAAATTCTCTTTTATTTCCAATTTACTATGGTTACAGAGGAGTCTTGCCTCTTGATAGTTTTTTAATTTTTGACGGAGGATTTAAAGTTCTTAATAATATTCACCCATTCAGAGATTATTGGACAATAACAGGTCCATTATTAGATTATATACAGTCAGTTTTATTTTTTTTATTTAGCGTTAATTGGTTCAGTTATGT
>Ga0307986_10003190_pt1 | contig 11483 bp, 16 predicted proteins | sample EllFjometageno82_FD_203170 | JGI IMG/M metagenome (GOLD analysis project Ga0307986, IMG submission 203170) | Marine microbial communities from Ellis Fjord, Antarctic Ocean - #82 | ecosystem: Environmental > Aquatic > Marine > Unclassified | place: Southern Ocean | collected 2014-10-09
TGAACACCGCGTCGGATTGACTTCCCTTAAACTGATCTCGGGCACTGGGGAAAAGATTCAAATCCAGACCACCCTGTGTAGATACTCTATCATCAGCCCATACACCTCTAGCCGCCGCAGCCATCGCCGGTCCAGTGCGCGCCACCTTTGTAGCGCCTGATATTGCTTTTCCTTTCATTTTAGTAGCATTGGTAGCAACAGATTCGGATACACCTTGATATATATTACTCACCTTATCTTTAACCGCACCCGTGAGACCACTTGCACGACCCGCTACATTAGACCCTAGTTCCGTTATCGCTTTTAACCCACCCATATCTAACCCTCCCACATCTACATCCATTACACCAATGGATCCAATTATCGCTGCTGGTAACATCGTTGCCCAATAAAAATCACCAATATCCAATCCACCTTTTTGTTTTCTTTTCTTGGTTCTGTTCTTGGTTCTTTTCTTGGTTCTGTTCTTGGTTCTTTTCTTGGTTCTTTTCTTGGTTCTTTTCTTAGTTCTCTTGGTTCTTCTACCTCCTTGTTTACGCCTTTTTATTTCTGCATCTCTAATGATTTTTACTAATTTCCTTGATGTTCTTTCCCGTGCTTCTTTATGCCGAGATTCTTTTATAAATTTTTGCCGTCTCTGTTGTTTTTGTTCTAATTCTTTTGCTTCTTGTTTTACGCCTTCTTCAAGAAATTGTCGCCGTCTCTGTAGTTCTATTGCTTCTTGTTTCAGTCTCTGTTCTGTTTGTTCTGGTTCTATTGCGGCAGGGTATATTCCGTCAAGGATTGTCTCAAAATCATCTGCCTTTTTAAAAAACATACCACCTTTCATTCTAGTGCCCCGTTTAGTCCTAGTGCTCCGTTTAGTCTTCTTTTTTCTTTTTCTTCTGACTGTTCTTTTTCTAGACATATATATATATATATAAAATATATAAATATAAAAAATAAGTATATACAATGAATAATTTTGAAACTATCTTAAAAAATAATACAAACGAATATTCTAACTTATATTTAGATTTACCTGAAGATCTACAATACACAATATATACCATTCTTAAAAATGACGTCAATAAAGAAAAATATAAAATAAATAAACATAGAGTGCTCAAACAAATTAAACGCGACATCTGTCATTTGAATATGACTGATTATGGCGGACATAGCGGTGGCGCCTGGGAACTACTCTTTCACAAAAGAAATTTATGGACTAACTCTTATATAAACCCTGAAGCAAATAATTTACTAAACGAAAGTCTGTCTAGTAGTGCCACTCAATTCTGTAGAAATGAATTTCTATTTAATCCATAATAGCAAGCGAACTATCCAATATATCACTGAAATCACAAGACTCAAATATACCAGATCGCTTCAGATTAGAATTTTCTATCTTTTTTTCATAATATTCAACCATTTCTTTGAATATGTCATATGTATTGCAAAAACTTATCATCTCAGGATAATCTTTCTTCAATATTACATTTTCAAATATCTCTCTATTGTCTTCTATTTTCTTATTATTAACATCAGTCTCAGTGTTCAATAGATATTCATCAAATATACATTTCGTCTGTTCCATTAGTATCGCCATAGATACAAAATGACCCTTTAATATAAACCCGTTATTCTTACACACTGATATCACATTCATTATTAAATTTTCATTACTTACAGGTCTTGTTAATGTAGAGAATAACTTCTCACTTATTATTTTCTTACAGAATTCATCCGGTCTTGAATATATGTCTGTTGCTATCACTGGTAACGATTCTATTATCTTGTCTATATCATTCTCTTCCAATGATTCATACAACTTATCAATCTTGTCTATCGTAAAACAAAAGCCCATATCATATAAGACCAATCTATATTTACATTTAAGGTCGCTATTATCTACTATAACTTTCCAATTCCCTTTATGTAAATCACCGTGAATAAACTGATCTATTATTATCATCTTCTTTATAGAGAGAAACAACAACATACACACCTTATATCTCTCTATAGTTGATATATCCAAATCTTGATATTTTACTGCCTCTATATAATCCATAACTATTATATCATCACTATTCTCATATAATTCTGGTATTATAATATACTTTTCATCCTTAAATTTCTGACCCATCTTTATGATATTTTCAGATTCATTACTCAAATATACCTGTGTTGTTAACGAATCATAAAATGCCTCCAATTCTATAGGAAATATTCTATAATGTATCCTTTTTACTTTCGTCAAAAAATATGAAAAAAACCTGATGGTAAATATACTCAGGATATACTGCATATTTGTTCCAGGGTGTTTACATTTTAGTGCCTTTATCTCACCCGTCAATTTGTCCCTAATTTTATGCACCTGACCTATACTTCCCGATGCCACAACATCTTCTAATTCATATTTACTATCAAAATCTGATCCCATGGTTAAATTATATATCTCTTTTGTATATCCATCGGGATGAACATTACATTCATCATACACTTTCTCTAATTCCTTATACCATTCTACTCCATTTAAATCATACATAATATTTAATCTAGGTAATGACCATTGACATAATTTTATAACCACGAATCCACTATTTATAATCTGCTCTCTACATCTTTTTACTAGACCAATATCAATCTTACCGTAACGTTTATAATTCATCCATGTCCGTACACTCAATAGTTGTAAATTTGCAATATGATACAAAAAACTAAACATATTTAATAAAATAACACTTATGTGTTTAAATAAGAATTTTATTTTCAATAAATATACAAATGGCATTACAAAAAACCATTAAAGAACTTATTGAATTTTATGTAAAGATTAACTATGAAAATCATCTTAAACAATGTAACATCACACATATCAATGAATCTCAAATCCATGAGGTTATTAATAAATTTTACGACGGTGAGCCCCGCAAACAACACATTAAAACATTTGTTCTCAGTGGTATAAATAAACTAACTATGGAGAAAAAATTAGATCCGTACGATCTAACTAAAGTCTCTTTACTCTTAGATGAAATTATGAATGATGAGGGCATTGTAAAATCAAGAGTATATACTGAAATAACCCTCTTTCAAAAGCATAAACTTAAGTAAAATTGAAACTGATAATAACTTTTAATAATATCTATTTACCATGACTTCTATGGATATTCTCACAAATGACGAAATTGCCTTTGGCAACTCCTTCTTCACCGACTCCAACGTCCAGCACAATCGTGCTCTCGCTGGATATGACACTGACTATAAACTTGTCGATGAGGACGGAGTCATCACTGCATATGGTCTGGAATACACCAAAGTACTCACCAAGTATGGGGAGGTTTACATTCCCTGGCAGGTCACGGGATCCGTTAAAGGTCTCCTTTCTCCTATCTACGACTTCATTGGCGTCGGTGTCCCGGTATCTGTCTGTGCCAATCGCAATCTGAAGGGAGCATACTCTTGGTGTGGCACTAGCATGAAGCTGGACGTCTGTGACAAAACAAAGTCCCACTATTTCCCATACGATACCCGTCTATTCTCTGGATTTGACGATAAGAAGCTCCGCTTTTCAGAGTGGTCTCAGTGGTGCGGTAACTCCAGTAAGGAGGTAGGTAAATTCATTGGTAAGGGTGGATGGAATCTCCGCAAACTTCTCGAGGATAACAATATTGACAATACGCATTTTGAATTCCACGACGAGTGTGATGGAGAGAAAACCCTGTATGTCTTCACCATGCACATTCACAAAGTGAAGATCCAGAAACTTATCCGGGATAATCTCATGGTATCAAATCTATAAATTTCCTGTTGCTCTGTTGCTCTGTTGCTCTGTTGCTCTGTGAATAATACTTTTTTTACATCCTCGTAAATACAAAAATTGAAACTGATTATAACTTTTTTATATCATCCTTTATAACTATGAGTTCTACCAAGATTAACAACACCACTGAGATTCCTTCCACTACCCCCATGATCGTCCGCGACTATGAGAAACAAATCACTAAGATGCTTCGCAAAGAGTTCAAGAAGGTATGCCAGGCAATTTCATCCAATGAAGATTCTACTCTTACAGATACCGAACTATTTGAAAAATACATTAACATTCTTACAAATGATAGCGGTAAATCCAACAAGAGTTCGGGGGACGGAGCTAAACCCAAGCGTCCCATCGATATTTGGAGCAATATCCCCGAACACAATGCCAATATTAAGAAGTGGTGCAAAGACAACCCAGGCGAGAATGGTAAGGATGCCCGTTTCCTTAAAGGGCGTGCTGCTCTATGGAAGAATGTATCAGATGAAGATAAAGCAAAAATCACCCAGTAAATAACTCGTTTAATTCCACAAATAATATTATTATTTTTTATCATATGGATGACATAAATAAACACGAATTTACTCTATTTAAAGAGTATGTAGCCGAATGGATCAAGACTGATAATGAAATCAAAGAGCATCAACAGAAGATTAAAACCCTTCAACAATCAAAGGATACCAAACTAAAACCTATCCTGGAGTTCATGGAAAAAAACAATATTAGCGAACTAAATACCGAAAAATCTGGTAAAATATCTCTTGAAAAAACCAAGAAAAGAAGCGGTGTTACCAAAAAAACTATCCGCGAAAAACTATTCCTTGAACTAGACGATACCGTGGCAGAAAAGATATTCAAGGATATCTACGACTCAAGAACTGTCAAAGAAAATACCTCCCTAAAACGTAAATAATTTTTCTCAGTTATATATATATAAAAATGTCTAGAACCAGAAGAGTTTCACGCAAAAGATCCAGAAGAGTTTCACGCAAAAGATCCAGAAGAGTTTCACGCAAAAGATCCAGAAGAGTTTCACGCAAAAGAACCAGAAGAAATAGAAGAGTTTCGCGTAGAAGAAATAGAATGAAAGGTGGTAGTTGGGGCAATTGGTTCGGATTTGGGCAAGAGGACTCTAATGAAGAAGAGGAAAAGTATGCGCAATACGAGTCAGCAATGCTAGCAGCACCGGACAAACAGGTAGTGACACCAGAGCAGTTGCGTCTAGAGAAGGAGGTGGAAGCAGCAGCACCGAGCGACGACAGTGAACAGCAGCTACAGCGGCGGCAACGACAGCGACAGGATCGCAACAGAGCAGCAGATGAGGCGCAACGCCTTCGCGACCTAAATCTCACACCTTACGGACCACCGGCATCAGCCCCGACACGCGTTCGGAGGCAGGATGGGTGGACCCGGGTTCTAAACTACGGGAAACCATACTATTTTAACCCAAAGTCCAGCGAACACAGTAGTAATGTTCCACGGGGAGCACGAGGTGAAATTCAAACATTTCAAACAAGGGACGATGCCCGCAGACACATGTTTGAAGAAGATAAAGGGGCAACGGGGGACGAGCGCGATTCGTTACACCAAACCGCCCTCATGGGGCATATAGAGAGGAATGCTCGACCGACTCGCGGTAGGTCCCGGTCGCGCTCAGCCCGTAGACGTGCTGATGCAGATAGGGCGGCGACGGTGCGCCAGCGCGGTCGGTGAGCAGGGCAGACAGAGGGATGCTAGACCGTAATCGCAAAACATATGTATAAATTATTTTTAATACTAAAAAATAATTATAAAAGATGACACCATGTCAATATGATAATTTACTGTATCTATTTTCTTCTTCCTGTGTATTTCGCCAACGTTTTAGCTGCATTTCTTTCTCGGGTAGATTTATCTCTCGATCTTTGTTTATTCTGGAAAATAACAGTTTTCCATGGCTTTTTACTACATTTATGTGACGACCACATAAGTCACCTTCTTTTGCTTTGCTTTTACATTGACCACCATACCAATCATTACATATACGTGCCATACATCTTTTTGAATCTTCCACTGTTCTATAAGATGATTTTCTCTGCGAATATACATGACTCGATCGTGTAGGCATTTTCCAATTGTCAAACTTTATCCGGTTGTTATTTATTTTCATACATTTATCACTTTCTTCAAATCCCGCTTTTCTTTCTATATCTTCTTTAGTCCATTCTGGATGCTTCTTAATTACCCTTTCAACAGCAACGTCATAAAATGCTCTTTTAATACTATCTGTTAGGGACATCTATTAGTATTTTTTTCTTATTATATTCAATTTTTATTTCTTATCGCCATTATTATCTGATGCATATCATTATCAGATAAAGAGCATTTAGAACATTTCTCTAACATCATTTTACATAATTCCATTTGCTGTCGTTTATCGTCAATATTATACATTAGTCTTTTAATTTCTGTATATGATTCATCCCCTATATTACTATCCCTCTTTGAACATTTTTTAGTATTCATAAGTAAATCAATTCCCAATGGATCCATTTTCATTAACTATTTATTTTATTTTAATTATATAAACTATATATAAATATGGCAAACTTTAATACTAGCACACCTTATTGGACTATTAAATTTATTATTGCATTATTATTGATTATTGGATTTTTTGTCTATGCTACATACGGAATTACCCCTAACCTCTATGGGATGACGGATGTTCCACCAGCAATTTACTTTGCTGCGATATTATTAGCACTCGCGGGAGGGGCAGCAGCAGCAGAGTCTAACAGTTCTGATGCAGACGAGAATCAACCTATCGTTATGTACGTAAAAACATAATAATTAATCACCCAACGCTACTAATCTCCATGAAATACCTGCATTATATTCGTTTATCCAAATATAATTAAATGCCATCACTAAATTAACACTTTTATCCATTTGTAATTTTTGTAAATCATATTTACCTTTATCAATATCATATATTGTAAATCCATTATACATATCCTTATACAAATCTATATTTATCTTATTATTATGATATTTATCGCAAATACTCCTGTTTAAATTAATATTCATAGATGAATTTAAATAATCACTACAATTTTTTTCTATAGATCTTATTGTATTCATGATTTTATTACTACAATAAAATCCTACACTGTATTTATTCTTTTTTATTATACTATCCTGTAAGTCATCTACACATTTAACTTTACCAAAATGAATATAAATATCATTCACAATTGATTTTTCCATTTTATACACTATTTTTACGTATTTTTTATTCTTCTTTATCTTCTTATTAAAACATAAATCTTCTATATTAAATTTCTCATACGGGATTATTACATACATATTTAAGTATATATATCATAATATATACAATTATTAAACTCTATGCACGATAAGAATTTAGGATTTCTTAAAAAACATTTTGAACACGAGAATTATAATAATCTTCTCGTCTTCGGACCACCCGGTTCTGGTAAAAAAACCCTCATTGAAAAATCATTAAATATTGAATCATTAACAAATAAATCTTTTAATAATCTCCAATATAAACATACCTCAAATAACTATGTTTTACACTCTGACCACATAAATAGACACAAGAAAGATTTCAATAATTTTATAAATGATATTGTTTCTAGTAATATAAATATGGCATGTCATAAAAATATCATTATTTCCAATTCACACAAAATACATAATAATATCTTCATATCCCTTCAAAAATTTATAGAAACTTCCATGTCCACCACAAGATTCATCTTTATTACGAATTCTTGTTCAGGTATCATGAAAATTCTTATGTCTAAATGTAATTTCATTAGAATCCCATATGAAACAGAAATTAACTATATACAATTTATTACAGAACAATGTAAATTATACAATACCCCGTATAACGATAACTTTTTAAAATACAAACACATAGGAACTCTAATAGACGCGATTCTACTTGATAGTTTAGGTGAAACCTACATAGAACCTATCCCACAATTTTGTTGTGAAGTTAACAAAAACATTTCTAATTTTACATTAGTAAAAAATCTATTACACGCTATTATCAAAATGGGATATAACCCCTCCATAATTATGAGTGAATACGCCCGTACTTGTAATGATCCAAAAATAATATCCATTATTGCCGATCATGAACAGAAATCCTGCAACGGATATCGTGAACTAATTTACCTTGAATCTCTATTTTATAATATTCATATATTAAAGAAATAGCTCTAATAAAACGGATTCCATGACATCGCATTTTCGGCAGTCTGTCGCGCTACTATTTCATCTTTTATGCGTTTGTCCTCTGCTATAAAATATGCGGCGTCGTGCATCTCTTGTGTATTCATATCTTTCACTTTCTTGAACACGATCGGTCTTACTGGAACCCGTTCTACTTTGGATGCTGCTACCCGGGCAGCATCTTTCATCAAATCTCTTGATATCAATGCTTGGATCCGGATTTGTTCTTTATCATGATGGTCCTGTTTTCTTTTTCTCTCAGAGGCGACGTATATTTCATGTCTTCTCAACCAGTTTGCTTCTCTCCTCTCTTTCTCTACTGCTTCTTCTGCTGCTTCTTCTGCTACCATTGCTCTTCTTTTTTCTCCTGCTGATCTTCTTGTTTCTTCCACCGCTGTTCTTTTTTCTTCTACCGCTTCTTCTGCTACCACTGCTCTTCTTTTTTCTTTTACGACTGTTCTTTTTTCTACGGCTCTTCTTTTTTCTTTTACTGCTGTTCTTTTTTCTACGGCTCTTCTTTTTTCTTTTACTGCTGTTCTTTTTTCTTCTGCTGCTCTTCTTTTTTCTTCTACTGCTGCTCTTTCGTATTCAGCCTCCTCCTTGGCCCACCTCCTTTTGCTATTAGCTATAGCGACGTCAGTTGGGGACGGTTCATATCGCTCCCCCAACCCGGTGCCGTAAGATGACACATCACTGTATCGCTGCATATCGTCGTTAGTTAATGGTTCAGGTGACTTGGACCGGTCCATTAATTTTTTTGCTGCCACAGATCCTGCCCCGAGAAGTGCCAGTGCCCCCAATCCAATTACTGGGAAGGCTCCACCTTTTATTTTTCTTCTTGAACGCTTAACTCTACGGACCCTTCTTGAACGCTTTACTTGACGTGTTCTTCTTGAACGCTTAACTCTACGGGTTCTTCTTCTTGAACGCTTTACTTGACGTGTTCTTCTTGAACGCTTAACTCTACGGGTTCTTCTTCTTGAACGCTTTACTTGACGTGTCTTTCTCATTGAACGCGAACGCTTAATCTTACGGGTTTTTCTTGCCATTTATTATAACATTATATTTTAATATGTGTATGGTAAAAAAATCTACATATTTATTAAATATGTTTCAGGAAAGAGCATTTTATAGTATTTTATGGACAATGTTTTCTTTGGATATAATATTTGTCTACTACATTCATATATTAAAAAAGAAAAATAAAATATTATCAAGACAACTTAGTCGTATAACCGTTCAAAATAATGGTCTAATAGTAGACGCCAATCCCCTAATAACAATAGTAGCAGAAGAAGTTTCGTAATTAATGATGGACACGTTCACTGCACTGGTGTGATGATATTAACTAGAACATATACATATCATGCGGTATATGTTCAAATGCAGAGGGTGGTAGATCAATACGAGTGAAGTCTTCTATGACAGCATCCATCCTTTCTCCAATGTTCATCTCCGCGAACTTCCTTTCCCCCACCCTTTCTACCGCAGCGTTCAACGCGAACATTGCCCCCGCCTTCTCTGCTGACTGGATAAACTGCTCGTGCCCCGGCGCCTGTGTGCCTGCCCCTGCCCCTTCCTCCACGCGGTGAAACACCGCCACCTCCCCCGCGGTGGGGAAACCAGGGTATTTAGATTCATGTGGATGCAACGTATCCGACAAGTGCTCCCGTAATATCGCGTCATATTCTCCTGTAGATTTAGATTGGTTTATCTCAGATAGTATCTCATCCGGTGTCATTTTATCTAGATCATCTATGCGCTGTAGTCTGTTTGGGTTGTCGCCACCATAATCCTTACGTGTTGTCCAAGGAAAACTTGATTCTGCTCCACCTCTCATTCTTTTACGTCTAGTTCTTCTAACCTTTCTGCTTCTGCTTCTGCTTTTCTTAACTTTTCTAGATTTCTTAACCTTTCTAGATTTCTTAACCTTTCTAGATTTCCGTGAAACTCTACGATTTAAACGTGAACGTTTTATCTTACGGGTTATTCTTGTCATTTATAATATAAACTTATATTTTTTTATTTAAAGCATTAAATCTACAATAAAATGGGGGGAATCCCGTCTTATTTTAGAATACTATCAATAACTCCACACGCTGTTTTTACGAATGATGCGATTCCCCTCTGCCCATCTTGCTTTATGTCTATCCCTCGCTTCTTTGTCTAATGCCCTTTCTTTATTTTTCGCTCTTATTAATTCTTTTTGTGTTTCTTTCATTTCAACTGCTTCTTCCCGTGCCAAATATTGTGCATGTCCGCGTTCAGCGTAGGGTAGTTTTGCTATTCTCCGTTGTGTTGTCGCTTGTGCTTCTACCTGTGCTGCCCGTGACATTTCTGCAGTTCTTCTATTTTCTCTTTGTGTGTCTGTTTCTGCTGCTGCTTTTGCTGCTGCTGCTTCTACTTCTGCTGCTGCTTCTGCTGCTTCTGCTGCTTCCCTTTTCGGTGTATCTACTATATATTGTTCATTCTCTTTCAGACCAAGATCCATCTCAATTTCCAATATCTTGGACATTGCTACCTTTTGCGATTCCATGTCCGCATTTTTTACCGCGGTCTTGTGAGCGTCTTTCGCGTTCTCTAATTTCTTATCGTCTAGCAATGCTTTGATATAATCGGTGGCAGATTCATCCCTGTTACGTGGTCTAAAATCTTCCATATTCATACCGCCTCTTATTCTTCTTCTAGTTCTTCTTCTAGTTCTTCTAGATTTTCTTCTAGATTTTCTTGTTTTCCTTCTGGTACGCCGTGTGGTTTTTCTTGATTTTCTTCTAGTGCTCCGCGTAGTTCTTCTTGTTCTTCTGGTTCTTCTTGTCATTTATAATATAAACTTATATTTTTATATAAAATATATCATGGTCCTTTACCGGTCCGTCGACCAACCGAATTCGCGCTTCTTCGAACTATTAGGATTAATCGTAAGAAAATATTCTTTCTTTGCTTGTCTTTCCTGTCTATCCTGCTCATTTATCTCGTCTCTTGCTGCTGCTGCTGCTGCTGCTGCTGCTGCTGCTGCTGTTATTGCTGCTGCTGCTGCTTTTGCTTTCCTCTCTATCTCTGCAGCAGGGATATTCTCCGCGATTTTCAGTATCACATCCCAGTCTGCGTTGGCAATAGATGAATCTGAACCTGATATATGACCCTTGACCAACGCCAGTCGCTTCTGTGCCTGTTTCAGTTCCTCCTTCTCATTATCCATCTGTTGTATAATACTTTGTATAGTTATACCATTATCATTTCCTTTAGCATCATCTTCCGTTTTATAAACATGAGACCATACCCTCGTCCCATCCCCCATTATTGCGAGCTCTGTTCGTGTAATCTCCTTAATAGTTCCTTTTAGTATAGAATAGTCTCCTTTTTCTGGTTGCCAAGCTGCGCGATCGTTAAAGTAATATTCTTTTCCTATTCCTTCGGCGCCACCTTTCATTTTTCT
>Ga0307986_10003192_pt1 | contig 11478 bp, 7 predicted proteins | sample EllFjometageno82_FD_203170 | JGI IMG/M metagenome (GOLD analysis project Ga0307986, IMG submission 203170) | Marine microbial communities from Ellis Fjord, Antarctic Ocean - #82 | ecosystem: Environmental > Aquatic > Marine > Unclassified | place: Southern Ocean | collected 2014-10-09
AAAGAGGTTAAGATTGGAATGTCTCACAGAGGTAGACTTAATGTGTTAGCAAATGTTTTACAAAAATCTTACAAAAGAATATTTAATGAATTTGCTGGAGATGTTCAAACAACAGGAGAGGAGGGAGCGGGAGATGTAAAATATCATTTAGGAGCATCATCAGATAGAAAATTTGATGGAAATTCCATACATGTTGGTCTTACGGATAACCCTTCTCACTTAGAGGCGGTTAATCCCGTTGTATTAGGACAGACTAGAGGAAAGCAATTTTTTCACCTAGATAAAGATAGAAATAAGGTTTTACCTATTTTAATACATGGTGATGCAGCATTTGCTGGCCAAGGTGTTGTTGCAGAATGTTTTGCTATGTCAGGTTTGCCAGGTCATAATACTGGTGGAACAATTCATTTTATAGTTAATAATCAGATAGGTTTTACAACAAGCCCAAGGTTTGCAAGATCATCTCCATATCCATCAGATGTTGCAAAAATGGTGGATGCCCCAATACTTCATGTTAATGGAGACGACCCAGAAGCAGTTGTTTATGCGACAAGAATTGCAACAGAATTTAGGCTAAAATTTAATAGAGATGTTGTAGTTGATATAATTTGTTACAGAAGGTTTGGCCACAATGAAGGAGATGAGCCTTCTTTTACGCAGCCATTAATGTATAAAAAAATTAGATCTCACCCAACACCAGTAGAAGTTTATGGAAGCAAACTAGTAAACGAAAGTACACTATCAGAAGATGAGCTTAAAAAATTTAAAGCTGATTTTAAAAACTTACTGGATGATCAATATAAAAATGCAAAAGATTATAAACCGAAAATTGAATGGTATGAGGGAACCTGGTCAAGATATAGACCAGAAAAAGGAAAAGATAAAAGAGGTATAAGTGGTTTTGATCATAAAAAGCTTTTAGAAATTTCTGAAAAAATTAATTCAACACCAGAAGAATTAAATTTACACAAAACCATAATTAAAATTTTGAATGCTAGAAAAACATCGGTAGCAAATGGAAAAGGTATAGATTGGTCAACAGCTGAGGCTTTGGCATTTGGTTCGTTACTAGAAGAAGGTTACCCTGTAAGATTAGTTGGACAAGATTCAGGAAGAGGAACATTCAGTCAAAGACATTCAGTTTTAAGAAATCAAGAGACTAACTCTAGATATGTTCCCCTAAATAATATTTCAAAAAATCAAAAACGATATGAAATAGTGGATAGTTTTTTATCAGAATTAGCAGTTTTAGGTTTTGAATATGGCTATAGTTTAGTTCAACCAAACACTCTAACTATGTGGGAAGCACAATTTGGTGATTTCGCAAATGGTGCACAAGTAGTCATAGATCAATTTATTGCATCAGGAGAAAGAAAATGGACAAGAGCATCAGGATTAGTAATGCTTTTACCACATGGATATGAGGGTCAAGGGCCAGAACATTCTTCTGCAAGACTAGAAAGATTTTTACAATTATGTGCTAATGATAATATGCAGGTAGTAAATTGCACGACACCAGCAAATTATTTTCACGCTTTAAGACGTCAAATGCATAGAGAATTTAGGAAGCCGCTAATAATAATGACTCCAAAATCATTATTAAGAAATAAACATTGTGTTTCAAATATGGATGACTTTGATAAAGACACATTTTTCCACAGAATTTTATGGGATCATGCTCTAGATGATGAAAGTGGATTTATAAAATTAAAAGAAAGCTCAGAAATTAAAAAAGTGATTCTATGCTCAGGAAAGGTTTACTTTGATCTGCTGGATGCTAGAGAAAAATTGAAAAAAGACGATGTAGTATTGTACAGAGTTGAACAGCTTTACCCTTTCCCGGTTAAAAGTTTAGTTAAAGAAATCAAGAAGTATGCAAAAAATGCTAAATTTTATTGGTGTCAGGAAGAACCTAAAAATATGGGTGCATGGTTTTCTGTAAGAGACTATATACAATGGACATTAGAAACTATTAAAGCTAATAATAAAGAAATTTCTTATATAGGAAGAAGTCCAGATGCATCGCCAGCGACAGGATATGCAAAAAGACACATTTCACAACAACAAGAAATTATTAACAAGGTTTTTGAATAAAAATGAATGAAAAAATTTTAGTACCAGTTTTAGGCGAGAGTATAACTGAAGCAACAGTTTCTAAGTGGCTTAAAAAAGAAGGTGACAGTGTTGAAACAGATGAGGCTATTGTAGAACTAGAAACTGATAAGGTTAATTTAGAAGTTCCATCTCCAATAGATGGAGTATTGACTGAAATAAAATCTAAAGATGGTGAAACTGTAGAAGTTGGAGCCTTACTTGGCACAATAAGTAAAAATGCAACTCAAATAACTGCAAAAGAAGTAATTACAAAAATTCAAAGTAAAAAAATAGAAAATAACATTGTTAATTTAGAAATTAAAAAAGAAAAACCTAAAGTTTTCACGGAATCTGAAGAAAAAGAACCATTGGTATTAATTAATGAAATTAAAGAAGACAAGCATAGTTTATTAAATAAAAATAACGAAGTACTTTCACCAGCAGTAAGGAAGATCGTTGTTGAAAACAAGGTTGATTTAGAAAAAGTTAAAGGTTCGGGCAAAGAAGGTAGAATACTCAAAGGTGACTTAATTAATATGATGGGGATTAACCCACAACCATCAGAGAGAAAAATTAAACATGGTCAAGAAGAGCGAATTAAAATGTCTAGGCTTAGACAAACAATTGCAAAAAGATTAAAACAAGCACAAGAAAATGCTGCTCTGTTAACAACATTTAATGAAGTTGACATGACCAACATAATGGAAATGAGAAAAGAAAATCAAGAAGATTTTCAAAGCAGATATGGCATTAAATTAGGATTTATGTCTTTTTTTGTTAAGGCGTGTGTTGCTGCTTTAAAAACGTTTCCATCTGTTAATGCTGAAATTGATGGAGATGAAATTATTTATAAAAATTATTATAATATAAGTTTTGCAGTAGGAACTGAAAAAGGATTAGTTGTTCCAGTATTAAGAGATGCAGATCAATTATCATTTGCTGATATTGAAAAAAATATTAAAACTATTTCTGAAAAAGCAAGAGATGGAAAAATAACTATTGAAGATCTACAGGGTGGAACTTTTACTATCAGTAATGGAGGCGTTTATGGCTCAATGCTATCTACTCCAATATTAAATCTACCACAATCTGGAGTGTTAGGAATGCACAATATAGTTGAAAGACCAATGGTAGTTGATAGTGAAATTAAGATTAGACCTATCATGTATCTTGCGTTATCTTATGATCATAGAATTATTGACGGAAAAGAATCAGTTTCATTTTTAAAGATGGTTAAAGAAAACTTAGAAGATCCAAGAAGGTTATTTTTAAATATTTAAATGTCAGATAAATTTCAAGCAGTTGTAATAGGTGGTGGTCCAGGTGGTTATGTGTGTGCAATAAGATTAGCACAATTAGGACTTAAAATAGCATGTATAGAATCAAGAGGCTCTTTAGGCGGAACTTGTTTAAATGTTGGATGCATACCTTCTAAAAATTTATTAAATATTTCTGAAAATTATCATAAAGCACAAAATTTTTCTAAACTTGGCATAGAAGTGGGTGAGGTAAAACTTAATCTTCAAAAAATGATGCAAAATAAGGATAAAGCAGTAACAATATTGACTAAGGGTGTAGAGTTTTTATTTAAGAAAAATAAAATCACTTATTTTAAGGGCACTGGAAGCTTTAAATCTGCAAATAAAATCTCAATATTAGACGATCAAAACAAAGAAACTATAATTGAAACAGATAAAACGGTAATTAGCACAGGATCGGTACCAGTAGAATTGCCAGGAATGGAATTTGATGAAAAAATAGTTGTATCTTCAACAGGTGCATTAACTCTGCAATCTGTTCCAAAAAAAATGGTTGTAGTTGGTGGAGGCTATATAGGATTAGAGATGGGGTCTGTTTGGTCTAGATTAGGCGCTGAAGTTCATGTAGTAGAATTTCTTGATCATATCACGCCAGGAATGGATAGAGAAATATCTTCAGAATTTATGAAAATTTTAAGGAAGCAAGGAATTAACTTCCACATGCAAACTAAAGTAGAGGGAATTACTAAAAACATTAATGGAGCTAGTGTTTCAACATCTGACAAAGATGGAAAAAAAATCAATTTTGATTGTGATGTTGTTCTTATATCTGTTGGCAGAAAACCTAACACCAATAATTTAAATTTAGAAGCAATCGGTGTTGAATTGGATGAAAAGAAAAGAATTAAAACAAATAAAAGCTTTCAAACAAATATAAGTAATGTTTATGCAATTGGTGATGTAATAGATGGACCGATGTTAGCGCACAAAGCTGAAGATGAAGGTATTGCAGTAGCAGAAAATATAGCAGGACAATCAGGACATGTAAATTATGATATTATTCCAGGTGTTATTTATACAACTCCAGAAGTTGCTTCAATTGGAAAAACTGAGGAGCAATTAAAAGAATCAAATATAAAATACAAAATTGGTAAATTTTCGTTTATGGCAAACTCAAGAGCCAAAGCAATTGATGAAGCAGAAGGGTTTGTTAAAATTTTAGCTGACGAAAAAACAGATAAAGTTTTAGGAGCACATATTATTGGGCCTCACGCTGGGGAATTAATTGGGGAAATTGGAGTTGCAATGGAATTTGGGGCAAGTGCTGAAGATATTGCAAGAACGTGTCATGCACATCCAACATTCTCAGAAGCAGTAAAAGAAGCTGCGTTATCGGTGGATAAAAGAGCTATCCACTCTTAGATATTATAATCAAATTTCAATAGCTTTATAATATTAATAAAAAACTTTCATGGTAATAAAGTTGATAATCGTTGTAGTGGTCACGTATAATTCAATTTATTTGATAAATGAGACCGAATTCAATGGGTTTATTTGATTAGACTTGTAGAGTATTTAAAGTTTAAACAATGGTAAGCATGTGTTGAAATAACAGTTGAATCTGTTAATTATTTTTACGGTGTTTAAATATTTATAGTCTAAAAAAAATATATATTGAAATAAAATAAATTAATAGAAATCTAGAACAAAAATTAATGTTAAAATAATGTATAATGTAAAAAACAAAAAAATATTACTAATAGGTGCAGCCGGCGTTTTGGGATCTAAGTATGCGGAGAGCTTAAATAATAATGGAGCAAAACTCATAATGTCAGATTTAAAAAATAACAAGTTTGCTAATATTATAAAAAAAAATAAAAAAGCTAAATATTTATTTTGTGATCTAGCAAATGAAAATGAAATTATCCAGATGGTAAAAAAAGCATCTATTTTTTATAATGGTTTAGATGGAGTAATTTTTAATGCAGCAGCCACACAAGAAAGTTTTATGTCGAAAAGTAAAAATAATTTTCCTAAATTTGAAAAATATCCCTTAGCACTTTGGGAAAAAAGTATTAAGATTAATTTGACTGCAGCCTTTTTAGTTGCTAGGGAGGCAAGTAATCACTTAAAAAAAAGTAAAGGTAGTCTAGTTTTCGCTTCAAGCACTTATGGGATAGTTGCCCCTGATCATCGAATTTATAAAGGTGAAAAATTTAAATCTATATCAGCTTACTCGGCAACAAAAGCAGGAGTAATTGGGTTAGCTAGGTGGTTGGCAACCTGGCTTGGGGAATATTCAGTTAGAGTAAATGTTGTAACACCTGGTGGTGTGTTTAACGGTCATACAAATAAGTTTAATAAAAAATATTCCAATAGAACACCGTTAAATAGAATGGCAAAACCAGAAGATCTAGCTGGCATAATGTTATTTTTAATGAGTGATGCATCTAATTATGCAACAGGTCAAAATTTTATTATTGATGGTGGTTATACAGCCTGGTAAGGAATTAATGCAAAATAAACTTAAAATTAAAAATAGAGTCATTGGAGACAATGAACCGCCCATCGTTATCGCAGAATTAGGAATTAATCATAATGGCTCACTAGACAAAGCTATCTCAATTGCAGAGTCAGCAATTAGTTGTGGTGCAGAGATAATTAAACACCAAACCCATATTGTAGAAGATGAAATGATAGATGCTGCAAAAAAAATTAAGCCAGGTAATTCGAATAAGTCAATTTATGAAATTATTTCTAAATGCACATTAAATGAAAATGAAGAAAAGAAACTAATGCAACATATAGAGAAATTAAAAGCTATTTTTATTAGCACACCATTTTCAAGAGCTGCAGCAAATAGATTAAAAAAATTTGATATACCAGCTTTTAAGATCGGTTCAGGTGAATGTAACAATTACCCTCTAATTGAGCATATTGCTAAATTTAAAAAACCGATAATTTTAAGTACAGGGATGAACTCAATAAAAACAATTGAACCAGCTGTTAAGATATTAAGAAAAAATAAAATTAAATATGCGTTAATGCATTGCACAAACATATATCCAACACCACCTGAATTAGTAAGGCTTGATTGCATAAATACACTGAGAAAAAGTTTCCCTGATGCTGTTATTGGTTTTTCAGACCATACTGTTGATAATTTTACAAGTTATGGAGCCTTAGCCTTAGGTGCAAAAATAATTGAAAGGCATTACGTAAAAGATATCAATTCTAGAGGCCCAGATGTTTCCTGCTCAATGTCACCAAGAGATTTAAAAAATCTGATAAATGCAAGTCTAACAATTTATAAAGCGATGCAATTAAAAGAAAAAAAACCTCTAAAGGGTGAACAAAAAACAATAGATTTTGCATTTGCATCAGTTGTTTCCATTAAAGACATATGTGTTGGTGAAAAACTAAATGAAAAAAATATTTGGGTAAAGAGACCAGGAAAAGGTGACTATTTAGCTAAAGATTATTTTAAATTACTTGGAAAAAAAGTGAAAAAAAAGATCTTATCTGGCACATATATAAAAAAAAGTTCTATTTAAATCATGAGAAAAAAAATTTTATTCATAACAGCTACAAGAGCAGACTTTGGGAAATTAAAATCCCTAATACAAATTGCAGAAAAAAATAAAAAATTTACAATCTACAAAGTTGTAACTGGCATGCATATGTTGCCTAAGTTTGGTGATACATATCAAGAAGTTGAAAAGGTATTTAAGTCAAATATAATAAAATTTAAAAATCAAAATAGGTCAAATATACTTGATGAAATTTTGAATAACACAGTAAGAAAATTTTCAAATATTGTCAAATCACTAAAACCTGACATGATTATAATTCATGGAGACAGAATAGAGTCTCTTGCATGTGCATTAGTGGGTTCATTAAACCATATATTGACAGCACATATTGAGGGTGGTGAAATATCTGGAAATATTGATGACACGATTCGTCATGCCATTACTAAACTAAGCCATATTCACTTTGTAGGAAATAAAAAAGCACGTCTAAGAGTGTTAAGTATGGGTGAAAAGAAACAGTCCATATTTACAATAGGCTCACCAGACATGGATATATTGTTGTCCAAAAAATTGCCCTCACTAAGTCTTGTAAAAACAAGATATAATATTAATTTTAAAGAGTATGGTATTTTATTATGGCATCCAGTAACTTCAGGTATTAAGAATTTAAAAACAGATACTACAAAATTAATTAATTTTATAAATAGATACAATCAAAATTTTATAGTTATCTATCCCAATAATGACAAAGGAACAAAAATAATTGTTGAAGGCTATCGAAAACTTTTAGATAAATCTCAGTGTAAAATATTTAGGAGCATAAGGTTTGAAAATTTTGTAACACTTTTAAAGCATTCAAAGTTTATTATAGGAAATTCTAGTACAGGAGTGTATGAGGCACCAATTCTAGGAATTCCTACAGTAAATATTGGAAACCGACAACACAAGAGATTAGATGCAAAAAATATCAATAATATAAATATAAAAAACCTTAATGAGAAAAATATTAATCTGTATTTAAAAAACTATAAAGTTACTAAAAAAAAGTATTATGGCAATGGAAAATCAGATGATAAATTTCTTAAAATTATAAATAAAGATTCATTTTGGAATACTTCAAAACAGAAATATTTCTCTGATATAAAATTAGGAAATAAATAAAAAATTAAGATATCATTACAAATATGGTTGTGCTTAACAAAAATTTAAAACTAAGATATTCAAAGTTTATTCAATTAATTAGAAATTTTAGCCTTTAGATAATGTATTAAATACAAAGCTTTTAGATTGATATAATTTCTAGTCATATAACTTAAAAAAAACAATACATTCTTAATGTATTTTCATACTATGAATATATGAAAGTTCCGATTCTTATACCAAATATATTTAATCACCCATTTACTTATGACTCTGATTTAAAACTTAAAGTAGGTGACTATGTTGTTGTGCCATTTGGAAAATCTGAGTTAACAGGAGTAGTTTGGGATGAATTTGAAAAAAAAACAAATAAAAATTTTGCAATTAGAAAAGTTTCTAGAAAACTAGATGTTCCATCTTTAAAAAAAAATATCATTAAGTTTTTAAATTGGTTCTCAGAATATAATATGATCCCCAAAGGGATGGCCTTAAAACTTCTATTATCAAGTAGTAACGCGATAGAGAAAATTTCAAGTGAAGTTTATGAACAATTTAAAATTGATATTAAACAAAACAAAATTGAACTTTCAAAAGAACAAAAAAATTGCTTAAAAAAGATGAATGTTTCTAATCAAAAATTTAGAGTGCATGTTCTGCAGGGTACAACAGGATCTGGCAAAACGATGGTTTATTTTGAGGCCTTAAAAGAGATAATTAAAAAGGGTTTTCAAGGGTTAATTCTATTACCAGAAATTGGATTAACAGGGCAATTTCAAAATAAATTTATAGAATTCTTTGGATTTAAGCCGGCTATATGGCACTCAGGTGTTACAAAGAAAAATAAGGAAATTATTTGGAGTGGAATTGCAAATGATAAAATTAAAGTTGTAATTGGTGCTCGGTCCTCATTGTTTTTACCTTTTAAAAAACTAGGATTAATTATTGTTGATGAAGAACATGATCAATCTTATAAACAAGACGAGGGAGTAACTTACAATGCAAGAGACATGGCAATTTCTAGAGCATCTTTTGAAAATATTCCAATCAATTTAATAACAGCTGTTCCCTCTATTGAAACTTATGACAATATTAAAAAAGGCAAGTATAGTTTATCAAAACTCGATCAAAGATATCTAAATGCATCTTTACCAAAATATGAAATAATTAATCTTAATAATTCAAAGCTAGAAGCTCAATCATGGATATCAAAAGAAATAATTGAGAAAGTAAAATTTCATCTTGAAAAAAAAGATCAAGTATTATTTTTTTTAAATAGAAGAGGTTTTTCACCTTATGTATTATGCAAAAAATGTTTTAATAGTTATTCATGTCCAAATTGTTCAATAAATTTGGTTTATCACAAAAACAAAAAAAATTTATTATGTCACTACTGTGGATACAAAGCTTTACTGAATAGAGACTGTTCAAAAAATGGAAGATGTGATTTTATTTTTAGTGGACCAGGAGTTGAAAGAATATCAGAAGAGGTAAAAAAAATTTTTCCTAATAAAGAAACAACTATTTTTTCTAGCGATACTATGAATAAAAAAAGTTCATCAGAGATTCTAAAAAAAATTATAAATAATGAAATTCAAATTTTAATTGGGACTCAATTAATCTCAAAAGGATTTCATTTTCCAAGTTTAAATTGTATTGTTGTGGTTGATATCGATTTATCATCACAAGGTCATGATTTAAGGGGTGCAGAAAAAAATTTACAATTATATCACCAACTTTCAGGTAGGGCTGGAAGAACAGGAAAGCCTGCAACTGTTTATTTTCAGACGTATAATTTAGATACTAAAATGATTACAGATATTACTAATAAAGATCCTGATATATTTTTGGACAAAGAGCTTGAAATCAGAAGAGAAAATAATCTTCCACCCTTTCAAAGGTTTATTGCTTTAATAATTACAGGTAGCAACGAAAGAGATCTTGAAAAAGAAGCTTATAAATTTAAAAGTTTTATAGCAAATGCTATAGAAGGTAGGGTTCTTGGACCTGTAAATGCTCCAATATTTAGGTTAAAAAAAAAATTTAGAGTCAGGCTTTTGATTAGAGGACGCAAGTCTCTAAAAGTGCAGAATTCACTAGCAAAAATCATTGCAAAATTCAAATTTCCCACTGGAATGAAACTAGCAGTTGATGTTGACCCAATAAACTTCAATTAATGGAGAAAAAATAACACTTTTAGACAATGTGTGACTTGAAGAGCTTAGGGTCATATGTTAATTAAAACTGAATTTTAATAAATCTTCAACTATTTATAAGGAAAAATAAATTGAGTAAAAATAAAGGTTTTTCGGAAACGTCAGCTGGCAGATATTCTCTGGCACTTTATGAATTAGCCATAGAAGCTAATATGCTAAGTGAGATTGAGGTCCACTCTACATCAATTATTAATTTAATTGCATCAAGTGAAGATTTTAAGTCTTTGATCAAAGACCCAACAAACAATAAAGAGGATCAGCTTAATGCTTTAAACAAAATTTCAGAACAATATAAATTAAATAAATTATTAACAAAATTTTTAAGTTTTCTAATATCTAAAAGAAGATTTTTTTATGTGGATAAAATTTTAAAAAGCCTAATTGAAACATGTTCAATTAAAAGAGGTGAGTTAAAAGCAGAATTAACTTCTGCTAAAAATCTTACCGAAAATGAAGTTAATAATATAAAAGAGGAATTATCTAAAAATTTTAGTTCAAAAATAAAATTAAACTACAAACATGACACAAGTTTAATTGGGGGTTTGATTGTGCAAGTTGGTAGCACAATGGTGGACACCTCCATTAAAAATAAATTACAACAAATCGAAAATAGGATGATAGAGGCATAAATGGATATAAACCCATCAGAAGTAACAAAGATATTAAAAGAACAAATTAAAAAATTTGGTGATAAAGCAGAAGTAACCGAGGTAGGCCAAGTGCTATCAGTTGGAGACGGTATTGCAAGAGTATATGGACTAGATAACGTTCAAGCTGGAGAAATGGTAGAATTTTCTGACGGATCAAAAGGAATGGCCTTAAACTTAGAAAGTGAAAATGTTGGAGTTGTAATTTTTGGAGATGATAGAAAAATTAAAGAAGGCGATGTTGTTAAAAGAACAGGAAGTATTGTTGATACACCTGTTGGAAAAGAATTATTAGGAAGGGTTGTTGATGGATTAGGAAATCCAATTGATGGTAAGGGTGCTTTGGATAAAGCAACGAAAAGAAGCAGGGTTGAAGTAAAAGCTCCTGGAATTATTCCAAGACAATCTGTTAGTGAACCAATGCAAACAGGATTAAAATCAATTGATAGTCTAGTACCCGTTGGAAGAGGACAGCGTGAATTAATTATTGGTGACAGACAAACGGGAAAAACTGCAGTTGCAATTGATGCAATCATTAACCAAAAAAAAATAAATGAATCTGGTGATGAGAAACAAAAACTTTATTGTATCT
>Ga0307986_10003193_pt1 | contig 11476 bp, 7 predicted proteins | sample EllFjometageno82_FD_203170 | JGI IMG/M metagenome (GOLD analysis project Ga0307986, IMG submission 203170) | Marine microbial communities from Ellis Fjord, Antarctic Ocean - #82 | ecosystem: Environmental > Aquatic > Marine > Unclassified | place: Southern Ocean | collected 2014-10-09
TTTGTTTTATGGAGTGTAAAACAAAACCTTTCAGGTATTGAAAACCTTGCACTTATTCCAGGATTAGTAGGAGCCTCTCCGATGCAAAATATTGGGGCCTACGGAGTTGAAGTTAAAGATACTATTGAAAAAGTTTGTTTTATAGATAAAAAAAGTAAAATAGAAAAAACATTGACAAATAAAGAATGTAAATTTAGTTACAGAAACTCAATATTTAAAGAAGGTCTTAAAAACAAAGTAATAATTACTAAAGTTATCTTTAAATTATTCAAACATAATCTCAATAATATTTCTTATGGCGCTATTGCTTCTGAACTTAAAGCAATTAATAAAGATGCCAATTGCCAAACAATATGTCAAGCAGTAATAAATATTAGAAACAGAAAATTACCTAATCCAAAATATTTAGGTAATAGTGGAAGTTTTTTTAAAAATCCTGTGATAAAAACAAAGCAATTTAAAGAAATTCAAATACTATTTCCAAAAATAGTTGGCTTCCAACATTCTAAAAATCATATAAAGGTTGCAGCTGGATGGCTAATAGAGCAAGCAGGATGGAAAGGCTTTAAGGAAGATGATATTGGAGTATATGAGAAGCAAGCACTTGTTTTAGTAAATTACGGCAAAGGAAATGGAGAGCAGATTCTTAAATTATCAAAAAAAATACAAGAATCAGTTTTTATTAAATTTAAAATCAAAATTTTACCAGAAGTTAATATCATATAAATTTTGAAAAAAACTAACTTACTAGAAAAACTCAACTTTCACTTTCCACACATTCCAACAAAAGAGCAATCACAATTATTTACTGACATTAATGAATATGTTTTAACTTTAGGAAATAAAAATATTTTTGTTCTTAAAGGATATGCTGGTACTGGTAAAACAACATTAATCTCTTCTTTAGTAAAATCACTACCAAGTATTGGAAAACGCTCAGTCTTATTAGCACCTACTGGAAGAGCAGCTAAGGTACTTTCAAAATACTCTAAAAAGAAATCATCTACAATTCACAAAAAAATTTACTGGATTCGAACAACAAAAACTGGTAATACATATATTACTCTAAAGGAAAATACTCACTCAAATACAATTTTTATTGTTGATGAGGCGTCTATGATTCCAGAAGACTCAAAAGATAGTCTAGGAAACAGATCACTACTTAAAGATCTTATAGAATACATCTATGAAGGAGTAGATTGTAAATTAATATTAATTGGAGATACTGCTCAACTTCCTCCTATACATTTAGAAATCAGCCCAGCATTAGATGAAGAAAGAATAGAGTTAAATTACAATAAACACACAATATGCAAAGAGCTTAAAAATGTAGTAAGACAAAAAAAAAACTCACTAATATTAGAAAACGCTACAAATATTAGAAATCAAATATTAGAAGAAAATTATATTTTTCCAAAATTTAAAGTCAACAATGAAGTTATAAGAATTAATTCAGGAGAAGAATTACAGGATCATATTGAAAGTTCATACAGTCGCGCGGGAGTTGAAAATACAGCAGTAATTTGCAGATCAAATAAAAGAGCTAATCAATACAACTCCAGAATTAGAAGTGAGATTAGATGGCAGGAAGATTCTATTTCTACTGGTGATATATTAATGATAGTTAGAAATAATTACTTCTGGCTAGATGAAGATAGTGAAGCTGGGTTTTTAGCAAATGGTGACATTGTAGAGGTTACTAGAATTAATGATATTATTGAGCGATATGGATTTAGATTTGCAAAAGCAAGTATTAAACTTTTAGACTATCCAAAAGAAAAAGAACTTGAAACAATTTTACTATTAGATACAATTGAATCTGAAACTCCATCACTATCATACAATGAATATCAAAAACTTTATAAAGAAGTAGGATTAGATTACAAAGGAGATAAAGGAATAAATAAGAAAATTAAGGAAAATAAATATTTCAATGCACTGCAAATTAAATTTGCATATTCAATAACGTGCCATAAATCTCAAGGAGGTCAGTGGGAAGAAGTTTTTATTGACCTAGGATATTTTAAAAAAGAAATGCTTGATAAAAACTATCTTAGATGGCTATACACAGCTTGCACAAGAGCAACTAAGAAACTTTACTTAATTAATTTTAATGATGATTTTTTTGAATTATAAGTTATCTATGATATCATTAAATGTGCTACTTGGTCGCATAAAAGAACACGTTATATCAGCATCTGGATAATAATAACCGTTAATATTGCTTTTTTCACCTTGACTACTATTTAATTCATTAAGAATAACTACCTCATTCTCTTTCATACTTAAAGCTATTTTTTTAAATATGTTTTTTAATTCATCATCATCTCTTTGATTGACTAGCTCCTCAGCCCAATACATGGCTAAATAAAAATGAGAACCTCTATTGTCTAGCTCACCTACTTTTCTCTTAGGAGATTTACCATTCTTTAATAAATTCTCAATTGCAATATCAAGTGTAGCAGCAAATATTTTAGCTTTTGTATTATTATTTAGCTCAGCTAGATGTTCTAAGGAAACTACAATTGCCATAAACTCACCTAAAGAGTCCCATCTTAAATGCCCTTCATTAATAAATTGTTTTATATGCTTTGGGGCTGAACCACCAGCACCAGTTTCAAACAACCCCCCACCATTCATAAGTGGTACAATAGATAACATTTTTGCAGAAGTCCCTAATTCTAAGATTGGAAATAAATCAGTAAGATAATCTCTCAAAACATTTCCAGTTACTGAAATTGTATCCTTGCCATGTTTAACTCTTTTTAAAGTATACATAGTAGCTTCATATGGAGATAAAATCTTAATATCTAAATCAGAAGTTTCACAGTCTCGTAAATAGAGATTAACTTTTTTTATTAATTCAGCATCGTGAGCTCTATCTTTATTTAGCCAAAAAATTGCTGGTAAATTTGTAGCCTTTGCTCTTTTTACTGCTAGCTTAACCCAGTCTTTTATTGGCTCATCTTTTGTTTGACACATCCTCCAAATATCACCCTCCTGAACATTATGCTCAAGCAAAATATTACCTTCTAAATCTATAACCCTTATTATTCCTTGAGATTTAATTTCAAATGTCTTATCATGAGAACCATATTCTTCAGCCTTTTGAGCCATTAAACCAACATTTGGAACAGTACCCATTGTGGTTGGATCAAAAGCACCATTATCTTTACAAAAATCTATAGTCGCAGAATAAATACTAGCATATGAACTATCTGGAATAATTGCTTTTGTGTCTTCTGTCTTATCATCTCTGTTCCACATTTGCCCAGAAGTTCTTATCATGGCAGGCATTGATGCATCAATAATTACATCAGATGGCACATGTAAATTAGTAATTCCATTACTGGAATCAACCATTGCTAAATTTGCGTTATTTTTATATACTAAATTAATATCTGATTCAATTTCAGATTTTTTATTATTAGGCAAATCACTAATCTTATCTAATAAATCTCCAAATCCATTTCTAAAGTCAACTCCTAATTCAGTTAAGAGATCTTTATGTTTTTTAACTACATCAGCAAAGAAAATATTTACAGCATGTCCAAAAATAATAGGATCAGAAACCTTCATCATAGTTGCTTTCATATGAAGAGATAATAAGATACCAGTAGTTTTAGCTTCTTTAATTTCTTTTTTCAAAAAATATACTAATGCTTTTTTACTCATAAAAGATGCATCTATAATCTCATTAGCTAATAAAGCTGTCTTTTCCTTTAAAGTAGTTACAGGTCCATCAGATGCAAAATGCTGTATTTTTACTTCAGTTGCTTTTTCAACACAAAAAGATTTTTCATTATGATGAAAATCACCACTCTCCATTGTAGCTATATGAGTTTTAGAATCAGATTTCCAAACACCCATTGAGTGAGGGTTAATCTTAGCATAATTTTTCACAGCGTTTGGAGCTCTTCTATCTGAATTCCCTTCTCTAAGAACAGGATTTACTGCAGAACCTTTAACCTTATTATATCTATTCTGAATATTTTTTTCTTGTTCTGTTTTTGGGATATCATTATAAGATGGGATATTAAATCCTTTGAATTGTAACTCTTCAATAGTTGCAATTAATTGTGGAACAGATGCTGAAATGTTAGGTAGCTTAATAATATTAGCATCAGGTTTTTTGACAAGCTCACCAAGCTCTGCAAGATCATCATTTACTTTTTGATTATCTTCTAGATATTCTGGAAAGATAGCTAAAATTCTAGATGCCAAAGAAATATCTTTAGTTTCAATCTTTATTTGTGCTTTTGAAAGAAAAGAACTTATAATTGGCAATAATGAATGAGTTGCAAGCATTGGAGCTTCATCAGTTTTTGTGTAAATTATTTTTGATTTTTTATCACTCATATTTCATGTAACTTTCATTAAACATTTTTTAAGATTATTTAGTAACCAAATATATCTTCTAATTTCAGTATTGTCACTTCACCATATGACTCTAATAATTTCAAGTCAATTTCTTCAGAGCTTCCAAGCACCATATATGTATAATTATCACTTTTCACATGTGTATTATGGAAATTAGTTAAATCCTCCATTGTGAAATCTGAAACATTATTATACAAATCACTTCTCATATCATAATCAATATTGACTTTTTTAACTTCCTCATAATAATCTAAAACTTTTGCTTTAGTTATTCTTTCAGTTCTTATCTTTTGTAAAATACCCTCTCTAGCTGTTTCCATATTAGAACTTGCCTCTGGCATTTGAGTTAACAACCCAAGCATTCCTTGCATTGCATCCCCAAGTTTATCAGCCTGAGTACCTACATATGAAAATCCATAGTGAGAGTCATCTAATTTTTTAGGTATTGTATATGTACTATAAACTGAGTAAGCCAATGCTTTAGATTCTCGCATCTCTTGAAAGACAATAGAACTCATTCCACCACCAAAATATTCATTATGAAATTTAATAATTGAATATTCATCTTTATTTAATTTAGACCCTCTTGTGTACATAACAACTTCAGCCTGTTTCATATCATAATCAAGAACATATACTTGATTCTTATCCATCTTATTTTCTACATTTAAATTCTTTTTTTCTATTGCAATTAATCCAGAAGTATTGTGAACATTAAGCATTAAATTTTTAACATCAGAAATATTATCAGGACCATAATATACAACTCTATGATCATTTTTAGTTAGACTATGTATAATATCTAATAATTCTGTTGAGCTTATAGAATCTAATTCATCTTTAGTTAGCGAGTTTGTAAATGACGAGTTCTTTCCATAGCGAGCATAGCTTGTCATGGCAGAAAACAAAATAACTTGCTTATCTAGCTTCGCATCGTTTTTTTGTTTTTCATATGTTGCTTTAAGGCTTAATAATGCATTCTCATCAGCTACAGCATTTGATAAAATATTTTCTAAAAGAGTAACAGATTCCTCGAAATTTTCTGACAAGCCAGTTAAAGAAACCTTAGTTGAATTTGAAGAAGTATTAACTGTTAAATCACAACCAAGTTTATAGAATTCTTCAAGTTTTTTACTTGAAGAAATCTGATCAGTTCCTAAATATTTTAAATAATCTACTGCTAACTTTAGTTTACGATTATGATCAGTACCCATATCAAGAATATAGTTCAATTTAAATCTTTCATTCTCTTTATTTTTTTTATATAACAGAGAAACAGCATTCATTGTGTCTTTTTGAATATCTTTTGAAAAATCAATAAACTTTGGCTCTATGTCACTAACCTCTTCAGCTAGTAACGAAGATAGAAATAAAGATTTATCCTCTCTATTGACAGTCACCGGTGTAATCTGTGGTTTAGTAACTTTAACAGCATTAGGGTCATCACCTAATCTTTTATAAACTACAATATAATTATCACTATAGTTTTTATTTGTAAAATCTATAATATCTTGCTTTGTAATCTTTGATAATTCATTTAATGAATTCTGGTGTTCTTCCCAACTTTTATTTAAAATAAATGCATCAATAAACTCTTCAGCTCTACCATTATTAGATTCATATTTTTTAATTTGCTCTAACTTAAGATCAGAAATAATTGCTTGCAATATCCAGTCTGAAAAATTACCCTCTTTAATTTCATCAAGTTGTGATAGCAATAAATCTTTAACCTCTTCAAGACTTTGATTTGTTAATGGGCTACCGTAAAAACCATGAATAGAGTAATCATTTAAAATATATGGAAAACAACCACCACCTGTTAATTTTTGAGCCTGATTAAGATTAATATCAATTAATCCAGCAGATGTGTTACTTAGAACCATGTCAACCATTCTAAGAAGATTAGCATCGCTAGAATTTGCGCCATTTAATCTAAAGCCAACATATAATCTTTCTGCTTCAGGACCATAAACATTAGTTATTTTAGGAGAAACAATCTTATCTTCTTTTAGAACTTCAAATAATGGATCATCTTTACGCTCAAAATCTCCAAAATACTTATTTACTAGATTAATAACATTATCGTATTCAAAATCACCTGACATACATATTGCCATATTATTTGGCACATAGTATTTATTAAAATATTTTCTAATTTCAGTTAGTGAAGGGTTTTTTAAATGATCAATTGTCCCAATAGTTGTTTGTGTTCCATATTGATGTTTCTCAAATAGACCAGACATAAGCCCTTCAAACATCTTACTACCATCACTATCTAAAGATTTATTTTTCTCCTCATAAACCGCTTCCAGTTCAGTGTGAAATAATCTAAAAACAGGCATTCTAAAACGTTCCGCCTCAATCTTTAACCATTTTTCAATTTGATTTGAAGGAACATCATTAACATAAACGGTTCTCTCATTTGAAGTATATGCATTAGTCCCTTTAGCCCCTATCCCACTTAACATTTTATCATATTCATTAGCAATACATAATTTAGCAGCTTCGCCAGAAACTGAATCTATTTGACGCCAAATTTTATCTCTACTATCAGTATCTAACATATCCACAGCTCTATATTCTTCATAAAGTGATTCTATTTTGTCTAATAATGGCTTTTCTTTTGAATAATCTAAAGTTCCATATTTATCAGTTCCCTTAAATAACATATGTTCTAAATAATGTGCAAGACCCGTAGCATGAGCAGGATCATTTTTACTTCCAGCTCGAACTGCAATATTTGTCTGAACCCTTGGGGCATCATCGTAAGATGAGAGATAAACTTTCAAACCATTATCTAAAGTATATATTCTAGCATTTAATGGATCATTATCTACTGATTCATAATTATTTTCAATCATTTTGTTTTGTTTTTTTGCATTAATAGTAAAATAAATACCAGCAGAAACTACCAGTAAAATTGTTATAATATTTTTTGTAGACATAATTTATAATTTTATTAATAATCTGGATCAAGCCCAAGCTCTTGACGTAGTTTTTCTAAATGTTTATTATCTTGAGACATTTGTTTAAATTTATCTGAATTTGTATATGGGGTAGTATCTTTTGTTAGTGGAGCAACTTTAGCTAATAAGTCAATTAAGTCATTATTTAACTTATCTCTTAAAAACCTTAAAATATTATGTTTTTCTTGATTAATTAATTCAATTTGAGATGAATTACTTAAAGTTATCTGTATGTTACCTTCCGCATTAAGTAAAGGCTTATTTATTCCAAGTGTAATAGCTAAATTTGATTTCTCCCTGTCGTTAAAATAAATAATCATTTCCTTCCATTTTTCTAAAACAATATTTTCGGAAATCAGCTCTGATCTAACTAAGTTAGAGGGGGCTTCTAAAATTTCTATATTATCTTCTTCATCAATAACATTCAAGATAGATATTGTTTTAGGCTTTATAACTTCTCTTCTTTCATACTGATTAATTATCTCATCTTTAAATTCAGGTTTTTTTTCTGGCGTAATTTCAATCGTCTTCTCTAATCTAATATTATCACTCTCATTTACTTGAATATCGTTCTCAAAATCACCTTTATAGTTATTGTTATTTTCTTTAGCATTACTATCTAAAGACAGTTCAGACAGTTTAGATGATTCAGATGGCTGAGAAACTATAAAATTTTTATGTTTTTTTTTTACTTCAGCTTCTTGACCAATAGATGAAATCTGCATTAAACAAATCTCAACAAGTAACCTTTGATTATTACTCAATTTGTATTGAATATCACATTCATTAGTTAATTTTAAAGCTTTCACTAAAAACTTAGCATCTGTTTTAATTGCTTGATCTAAATATCGTTTTTCTAAATCATTATTTTTATTTAGCAATGATACTGTTAAACTATCCTGACATAGCAATAAATCTCTTAAATGATTTGCCAATCCATTGATAAAGTTTTGACCATCAAAACCATTATTAATAATTTCATTATAGGATACAAGTAAGGAACTTATGTTGTTGTCTATTAATTGATCAGTAATTTTAAAATAGTAATCATAATCAAGAATATTTAAATGAGTAATAACATCTTGATATTGAAGTGTCTTTTCTGAAAAACTTACTAATCTATCAAATAAGGATAAAGAGTCCCTTAGAGCACCATCTGATTTCTCAGCAATTAGTTGGAGTGCATTAAGATCGGCTGAGATCTTTTCCATCTCAGCAACATATTGTAAATTCTTTACGATATCATCTGTTCCAACTCTTTTGAAATCAAATATTTGACAGCGAGATAAAATTGTAGGAATGATTTTATGTTTTTCTGTAGTAGCTAAAATAAATTTAGCATGTTTAGGTGGTTCCTCTAAGGTTTTTAAAAAAGCATTGAAAGCAGATTGAGATAGCATATGAACCTCATCAATAATATAAATATTATACGCACCTACTTGAGGAGCAAAACGAACTTGATCAACAAGGTTACGGATATCATCAACAGAATTATTGGAAGCAGCATCTAGTTCGTGAACATTAAAGGAACTATTTTCATTAAATGAGGTACATGAAACACAATCATCACAAGCAGTAATCTCAGCACTCATTTTCTCACAATTAATAGTCTTTGCAAGTATTCTAGCAAGAGATGTTTTACCTACACCTCTAGGACCACAAAATAAAAATGATTGAGCTAGCTGATTTTGGCTAATCGCACTTTTTAATGTTGAAGTGATAGCATCCTGCCCAATAACTCTATCAAAAGTTTTAGGTCTGTATTTTCTTGCTGAGACTAAAAAATCACTCATATTTAAGGTGCTAAAAATGGATTACAAATTTAACATTTATAATAAAATAATAACTAAATAATTATTCAAATTAAAAAACAACTCTTATTTGGTTATTCTATATAGTTTTTCTAAATTTGCCGCCCGATTTAAACTAATATAATTAATAAGAAAACTAAAATAAGATGACCAATTACGAAACCGTTTTCATAATGAATCCCGTCTTATCTGATGAACAGGTAAGGGAAACGGTAAAAAAATTTATCGATTACTTAAAAGACAAAAAAGCAAAGATATCTCATGAGGAGAACTGGGGCTTAAAAAAACTTAAATATGTTATTCAGAAGAAAAAAACTGGATTTTACTACTTACTTGAGTTTCAAGCTGAAGGATCTATCATAAATAATTTTGAAGTAGAATTTCAAAGAGATGAAAGAGTTATTAGATGGCAAACTGTTAGACTAGATAAATATGCCATGGAATATGCTGATAGAAGAAGAAAGAAGTTAAATGAAAAATCTAAATCAGAATAATTATGAGTAATAAAACAGAAATTAGATATCTTTCTCCAGTAGATATTGAGAAAAGAAAACAAAGTAAGTATTGTCGATTTAAAAAAATGGGCATACAATATATAGATTATAAAGATCCTGACTTTTTAATGCGTTTCTTAAATGAACAAGGAAAAATTCTTCCAAGAAGAATTACTGGTAATTCTATGAAATTTCAAAGAAGATTAGCTGTAGCTGTAAAAAGAGCAAGACAATTAGCCTTACTTCCTTTTGTAGGTGATAATTTAAAATAATCTTTAAAAAAAAATAAAAAAATGGATATTATTTTATTAGAAAACGTTGAGAAGCTAGGCTTTAAAAATGAAGTTGTAAAAGTAAAAGCTGGATTTGGAAGGAATTTTCTTATCCCATCTGGAAAAGCTATACTTGCAACAGAATCTGCTATTAAAGTTCTAGCTGAAAACCTAAGACAACAAGAACAAAAAGACTCCAAACTAATTGCTCAACTTAACAAAACAGCTGAAGCCTTACCAAACTTAGATGTGAAAATTAAAGCAAAAGTTGCAGAAGGAGGTACAAAACTATTTGGCTCAATTACATCATCTCAATTTACTGATGCATTATCTGCTCTAGGTCATGATATAGATAAAAGATTTGTAAAACTTACAGCAATCAAAGAAATTGGAAATTATGAAGCAGAAGTTAGACTACATAGATCTGTAAAAGTAAGTGTCCCTTTTAGCGTAGTATCAGAATAATTTATTTTACAACAATATTAAAAACCGAATTTTTTTAAATTCGGTTTTTTTATTTCTTATTGTTTTTATACTAGTAATAAAAAATCATTAAAATGATTATATTTGTAATAAGTTAAATACTCGGCTATATAATTGAAATTTTTTTTTCTTAACGCTGACTTTAATATTAGACAGATTTCTCTTATGAAGAATTACCAAAATTATATAACAGAGATTAAAGAACGAAAGAGGCTTAATCTTAATCCTAAGCCAATTGAAAGCGCAGAACTGTTAAGTGAAATAATTATGCAAATTAAAGATGTAAACAATTTGCATAGAAAAGACTCAATTAATTTTTTCATTTACAATACAATTCCAGGAACTACAAGTGCAGCTGGAGAAAAAGCAAAATTTTTAAAAGAGATTATTTTACATGAATCATTAGTGGAAGAAATTACAGCTGATTTTGCCTTTGAACTTTTAGCTCATATGAAAGGAGGACCTTCAGTTAGCGTTCTACTTGATTTGGCTTTGGGCGATAATCTCTTAATTGCTAAAGACGCAGCAAATATTCTTAAAACCCAAGTGTTTCTTTATGATGCAGATACTGAACGTTTATCAAATGCATATAAAAATGGAAATAAAATAGCTAAAGAAATTATCTTGAGCTACTCTAAAGCTGAATTCTTTACAAAACTTCCAAGTATAGATGAAGAAATTAAGGTTGTAACATTTATTGCTGGAGTAGGAGATATTTCAACAGACTTATTATCCCCAGGTGGAGACGCCCACTCTAGATCAGATAGAGAATTACACGGGAAGTGTATGTTTGAACATAATAAAACTCAACAAAAAGAACTACTAGATTTACAAAAAAAATATCCTGACAAAACTGTAATGTTAATTGCTGAGAAAGGAACTATGGGAGTCGGGTCATCAAGAATGTCAGGAGTTAATAATGTTGCATTATGGATTGGGAAACAAGCAAGTCTATATGTTCCGTTTATTAATATTGCTCCAGTAATTGCTGGTACTAATGGTATTTCTCCAATTTTCCTAACAACAGTTGATGTCACTGGAGGAATTGGTCTTGATCTAAAGAATTGGGT
>Ga0307986_10003197_pt1 | contig 11469 bp, 7 predicted proteins | sample EllFjometageno82_FD_203170 | JGI IMG/M metagenome (GOLD analysis project Ga0307986, IMG submission 203170) | Marine microbial communities from Ellis Fjord, Antarctic Ocean - #82 | ecosystem: Environmental > Aquatic > Marine > Unclassified | place: Southern Ocean | collected 2014-10-09
AATCTAAATTCAATTTTGTAGATTTTAAAGGATTGTATTTTTTTCCTTCATATAGGTGGGATATTTTAACCAATAATGATGTTCTAATTCAATTGCCAGCAGATAATTTATTACAATCATTTAATCTAGCTCATAAGATAATAAGCGATGATAGTTTTAAAAATAAAAATATTATTGATTTAAGAGTCAGTAGTCATTTAATTGTAAAATAATGAACAGTAAAAATCTCCAAACATACTTTGATTGTGGTTTTTCTAAAATGAGAGCTGGAGTGTTTAATAAAAATAATCAAACTGAAACTTATTATACAGAAAGTGAATTTTTTACAAATCAGTTAAATTTAGATTTAGAAATTCAAAAAATAATTACTACTTTAGAAAAAGATACTAATGAATATATTAACAATATAAATTTAATGATAGATAGTCCAAAAATGTTATCTATTGGCATTTCAATTTCTAAAAAACTTGATGGGTCAAAATTGAGTCAAGCCAATGTTCAGTTCTTAATTCAAGAAGCAAAACAACAAATTATGAGAAATTACAAATATTATAACATTATCCATATTATTATTAATGATTACAAAATTGATGGTATCAATTATTCCTATTTACCTAATGATATAACATGTCATTTTATGTCTATGGATATTTTTTTTATCTGTTTACCAAATGATCTAGTGACATATTTTAAAAATATTTTTTCAAAGTCAAATATTTTGATTAAACAAATTATTTGTTCTAGTTATGCCAAATCCATTAATTACAAAGATAATTTAACTTTTACTGGGTATGTGTCATTCATTGATATAGGATTTACTAAAACATCAATAATTTCTTATCTTAATGATAAAATTCTTTCATTAGATGTTTTACCAATTGGTGGAAATCATATTACAAAAGATATTTCAAAAATTTTAAGCATAGGCCATGAACAATCAGAAACAATAAAAATAAATTATGATGAAAGTAAGATATTTTCAGACAATAGTAATTTTTCATCAGAGACAATACAAAAAATAATTTTTGCTAGAACTCAAGAGATATTAGAATTATGTGCCAAATCTATTAAATCAAATATTTTTACTAACACTCAGTTTAGAGTAATTTTAACTGGTGAGGGTTCAAAAATATTTGGAAGCCAGGATACAAAAAAAAACCAATTTTTTGATGATATGGATTTTTTAGATGAATCTACAGAGGATATTTGTCAATCAGGATTTAAATTAGGAAAAGGAATAAATAATCAGGAGGTCAAGATAATTCCAAAAAAACAAACAAAACAAGGTTTTTTTGAAAAACTGTTTCATTTTTTTGAGTGAGATAGTATTTTACTGTAATATTTGTTGTTTTTGATAATTAGTCTTAAGTATTTATAAAGCTCGTGTGTCTGCTCTTAATCAAAAAACAATAAACGAAAATATCTCTTTTAATGGAGTTGGCTTACATACCGGTGAACAGTCAAACTTAGTAATCAAACCAGCCGAACCAAACACAGGAATAATTTTTAAAAGAACGGATGTTAAGGATAACAATATCATAATTCCAAATGTTTTTAACGTTAGTAGTGCTGTCTTTTGTACAACTATATCAAATCAAAGTGGAGTAAGTGTTTCAACTATAGAGCATCTAATGGGAGCATTATATGGAATGGGCGTCGATAATGCATTGATTGAAATTGACAATCAAGAAGTACCAATCTTAGATGGTTCTGCAAAACTATTTGTTAAAGCTATATCAAATGTGGGATTAAAAGTTAGCAACTCACCTATAAAAATAATTAAAATTGCAAAAAAAGTAGAAATTGCAGAAGGAAACAAAACAATTTCGTTTGAACCAAGTAAGATCAGTTTGGATATAGATTTTGAGCTTAAGTATGAAAATGATCTAATTGGAACACAAAGAAATTTAATTAAGGTATATGAATCAGATTTAACGGATGTTTATAATTCTAGAACTTTCTGTTTACATGAGGATGTGAAAAAATTAAGAGATATGGGATTAGCAAAAGGTGGAAGTCTTGACAATGCAATTGTAGTAAAAGACAAAATGTTGTTAAATGAAGAAGGTCTTAGAAATAAAAAAGAGTTTGTAAATCATAAAATTCTAGACTGTATGGGAGATCTTTATTTAGCTGGATATAAAATTATAGGTAAAATAATTTGTTCTCAAGGTGGCCACAAACTTACTAACCAGCTTTTAAGAAAAGTATTATCTGATAATAGCAACTATTCGTTGTTTGAAATTAAAGAAAAAAATCTTCCTCATACACTGTTAAATAGAAATTTGTTAAAATCCATAGCATAAAGCTATAAATTTTCAAAAAAATTTGTTAAGAAATATTATGTCTTACATAAAAATAATAGTTGTAATCACTCTTTTGATTTTAACCTCATGTTCAAGCAATAAAGACAATGTATCTGAAAATATTATACAGACTGATGATATGGAGCTTGAAATGATTAAAGCATACAATGAAGGAGTTGCAGCTTTAGAATCGGGGGATGCAAATTACGCATCAAAAAAATTTAATGAAGCAGAGTTACTATTTCCACAGTCAGAGTGGGCACCTAAGGCATCATTGATGTCTGCTTATGCATATTGGTCACAACAATATTATGACAACTCTGTAAATGAGCTTGAAAGATTTGTTAAGCTTTACTCAAATAATCAAAATTTAGATTACGCATATTATCTAATGGCGATATGTTATTATGACAGCATAGTAAATGAAAAAAAAGATCTGAGACCGTTATTAAAATCAAAAATTTTTTTTTTAAAAGTTATAAACGACTTTCCAAATACAGACTACGCTTTAGATGCAAAATATAAGCTAGAGTTAATTCAAGATTACTTAGCAGCAAAAGAATTATATATAGCTAGACATTATATGAAAAACAAAAAATGGATTGCTGCAATTAATAGATTAAAAGTTATTGTAAATGAATATAACACAACAATATATATCGAGGAAACACTTCACAGGTTAGTTGAGGTTCATTACATTCTAGGATTAGAAAATGAAGCTCAAAAATATGCAAAGACATTAGGGTATAACTATAAATCAAGTGAATGGTACAAAGAAACCTATCGCGTGTTTAATAAAGATTATGAAAAAATAATAAATATCAAAAAAAAAAGTAAAAGAAAAATACTGACTAATAAAATAAAATCGCTTTTTTAAATATGCGCAAAGCAGATATTAAAAAAAACTATTTAAAAAAAATTAAGGATTTAAATGATAATAACAAATATTATTATGAAAAAAGCAAACCTAAAATAAGTGACTCAGATTTTGATCAGCTTAAAATAGAAATTATAGAATTAGAAAGTAAATATAGTTTTTTAAAAGACCCTCAATTTACATCAAAGTCTGTTGGATTCAAACCTTCAAAAAATTTTCAAAAAGTAAAACATAAAATACCCATGCTTTCTTTAGGAAATGCTTTTAATGAACAGGATTTAATTAACTTTGAAAAAAAAATAATTAATTTTTTAAGTTTAAAAGATGCTACAAAAATTGAATATAGTGCAGAACCAAAAATTGATGGAATATCTGCCTCATTAATTTATATTGATGGAAAATTTATAAAAGGTCTTTCTAGAGGAGATGGTACAGAAGGAGAAGATATTACCCAAAATTTAAAAACAATTAAAGATATCCCTCTAGAAATGATAAAAAAAAATTTTCCAGAAGAGATTGATATAAGAGGCGAAGTATTTATCGAAAATAATGATTTTAAAACAATTAGCGAAAAATTTGCCAACCCAAGAAATGCAGCGTCTGGATCGTTAAGACAGAAAGATCCTAACGTGACTGCTAAAATACCACTTAAATTTATTGCTTACACACACGGATATGTAAAAAAAATGAATATTGAAAACCAAACAGACTTCCTAAAAAATTTGAAATTGTGGGGTTTTAAAATAAACCCATTTAATAAAAAAATAACAGGCATTAAAGATTTAATCTTGAATCACAGAGCTTTAGAAGAAAAAAGAAATGAAATTGACTTTGATATTGATGGTATAGTTTATAAGGTTAATAATTTTGATTTACAAAGAAGATTAGGTTTTGCTACTAACGCACCCAGATGGGCAATAGCACATAAATTTTCTGCAAATAGTTCAACTTCTAAAATAATAAACATCGAAATTCAAATAGGAAGAACGGGTGCACTCACACCTGTAGCAAAAATTAAACCTGTTAATATTGGTGGTGTGATCGTTTCAAATGCAACACTTCATAATGAGGATGAAATTATTAGAAAAGATATAAGAATTGGAGATACTGTTACAGTTGAAAGAGCTGGAGATGTAATACCTCATGTGGTTTCTGTCGATCCAAAAAACAGGGAGAAAAAGTCAAAAAAATTTATTTTTCCATTAAATTGTCCATCATGTGGTGGTAAGACAATAAAAGATTATAATGAGATAACAAAAAAAAATGATGCAGTCCGCAGATGTGCTAGTGAAGGATATGAGTGTGAAAAAATTTCAATAGAAAAAATAAAACATTTTGTATCAAAAGAAGCATTTAATATAGATGGATTTGGAAAAAAAATTGTAGAAAATTTTTGGAATTTAAAAATAATTAGGTTTCCTCAAGATGTTTTTAATCTTAATTACAAAATAATAGAACAACTAGAAGGCTGGGGAGAGTTATCTGTAAGAAATTTAAAATTTTCAATAGAGCAAAAAAAAAAAATCCCTCTAGAAAGGTTTATTTATTCACTAGGCATTAGACATATAGGGCAAGAAAATGCCAAACTAATTGCAAGGCATTTAAAAACGGCTGTAAATTTTCTTAAATTAGAAGATCACAATAACATAGAAAGTTTGTCAAATATTGATGGAATAGGAATTACTCAAATTCAATCAATAAAGAAATTTTTTTTAAATAAAACAAATTTAAAAATCTTGTCTGATTTAGATCAGTATCTTTTTATAGAGAGTGTAGTATTAATAGATTCTAAGGGTCTTTTAAAAAATAAAGCTTTCATGCTTACAGGAAAACTGATTGGTGTTAGCCGTGCAGAAGCAAAATCTTTAATTGAGCAAAATTCTGGAAAAATAATTAGTAACGTTAATAAAAAACTTGATTATTTAATTGCTGGTGAAAAACCAACTATAAAAAAAATTAATACTGCTAAGGAACTCAATATAAAAGTTATAGATCAAAAAGAGTGGGAGAAAATGTTAAATAAGAGTAGCTAACCATTTTTTTTCTTTTCTGTTCAACGAGTTAGAATATTCAGAATAAACATTTAGATGATATCTAAATAAATAATCCTTCTCTATTTTATTTAATAATTCATAATTGATTAAATCTTTTTCTATAGGTGCCAGTGTAAGATTTTCAAAAAATAATTTTTGTTTTAATTGTTTAGTGTAAACTAAATTTTCAATTCTAATTCCAAATTGATTTTTTTTATAAAATCCAGGTTCATTACTTAAAATCATACCTTTTTCAATTTTTATAGAATTATAGTTAGATATTGATTGAGGTCCCTCGTGAACATTTAAAAAGAAACCAACTCCATGACCAGTGCCATGAGAGTAATCCAAACCTTCTTTTTTAAGAAATTTTCTAGCCCTAATATCAATTTTTTTGCCAGTATTATCTTTATTTAAGTCAGTAAGAGCAACAGCAATGTGACCCTTTAAAACATTAGTGAAGGCATTCTTTACATACTGTTTTTGATTAGAAAAACAAATTGTTCTAGTGACATCTGTAGTCCCATAACGATACTGACCTCCTGAATCACATATAAAAATATCTTTTTTATTAATCGTTTTTGTAGTTTCTTTCGTTGCTCTATAATGAACAATAGCTCCATTTGAGCCTGCGCCTGCTATAGTATTAAAACTTGGAAAAAGGTAATCTTTGTTAAGTTTTCTAAATTTTTCTAATTTATTTTGTGCATCCACTTCTGTAATATTTTTTTTATTTATATTTTTAATCCAATAAATAAATCTTGTTAGTGCCAACCCATCCTTTTTATGGGCTTCAATCATATGATTAATTTCATATGAATTTTTTATCGATTTTAATTTATAAGTGGGGTCATCTTTATTTATAATATTAAATTTTGATTTAATTGTATTTTCATAAAAAATTGAACAAGTTTTATTGTCAATTATAAAATTTTTTCCCGTAAGTTTATTAAATAAATTTGGAAGATCGTCGATATCAATAATTTGTTTTTCTTGTATTTTCTTTTGATTGACAATCTTTTTTATATTGTGTTTTTTTGTAATTAAAAATAATTTTTTATTTTTATTAATAATCAGTCTAGCATTTGGTATTGGGCTATGTGGATTGTCATATCCCCTTATATTTAAAAGCCATGCTACATTTTCAGGAGCACTAATAAATAAGTAATCAGCTTTATTTAATTTAAGAAAATTTGTAACTTTTGAAATTTTTGATTGATGAGTTTCACCAACTATTTTTTTGTCTAAAGAGTAAAATAATTTTGTTTTCTTTTCTTTATAATTAAATATTTCATCAATTAAATTTTTATTAATTGAAATAAGGTTATTGCTTGAAAAATAATTTTTAATATTTTTTGAAGTAAATAACCTTGGGTCATAACCCAAGTTGTAATTTTTAATAATTGAATTTGGCAATTTTTTATGAATTTCAATTATCTTAAAATTTTTAGCACATTCTTGCTGTGCTTGAATTGTATATCGCCCATCAACAAATAAATAATTATTTTTTTTTAAAATAACAGCAACACCTGCAGAACCAGAAAAATTACTAATGTTTTTTAGTCTATCATTCTTAGCATACTCAGAGAAATACTCATCATTTTTTGGTACAATATAACCATCAATATTAAATTTCTTAAATTTTTCTTTTAAAATTTTTATTTTATTTACAATCATTTAATTCTTTTTTGATATCTTATCCAACCTGGACTTTTTTTCCCCTCAGCAACCTCAAAGTCCTGATTAAACTCAAAATCATCATCATCTTTTGTTTCATCAAAAAATGAATTTTTTTCTAAGTATTTTTCTGGTAACTCATCGATAAACCTTGAGGCCATACTGTCAATCCAATTACCTTGATAGAACCTATTCATTGCGAATGATATCAGCGCTTTTTTCTTGGCTCTAGTTATTCCGACATAAGCCAACCTTCTTTCTTCTTCAAGTCCGTTTTGACCTTTTTCTTCAATAGATTTTTGATGTGGAAAAAGACCTTCTTCCCATCCTGGTAAAAATACCACATCAAATTCAAGACCTTTTGAGCCATGCATTGTCATCATATTAACCTTTTCTCCATCCCAGTCTTGATCTATTGAGGTTGCTAGTGCCACATGTTCTAAAAATGCTTCTAAACCATCAAACTCCTTCATTGCACTTAAAAGTTCTTTAATGTTTTCCAATCTATTTTCATTTTCTAAATCTTTTTTATTTTTAAGCATAGCAGAATAGCCAGACTCATCTAAAACTAACTGTAATAGCTTAACGTGATTAATTTTTTTTATATTAATATCATTTCTCCATTTATCTATTAAAAATAAAAATGAATTCAAGCCCATTTTTGTTTTTGGCTTAATTAAATTTTGTTCTATTAATTTTTTTGAGGCAATTTCCAAACTTACAGAATTGTTTTTTGAAAATTCATGTATCAATTTTATAGTACTTTCTCCAATTGATCTTTTAGGGTTATTTACTATTCTGCCAAATGCCAAATCATCTTTTGGTTGATGAATTAACCTCAAGTATGCAACACAGTCTTTAATCTCTGCTCTTTCATAAAATTTTGTGCCACCTAAAATTCTATAAGGAAGTCCAATTTTTAAAAATCTTTCCTCAAATTCTCTTGTTTGAAAAATGGCTCTAACTAAAATTGCAATATTATTAAATGAATATTTTTTTTTAAGTTTTTTTTCTATCTCATCAGAAATTCCTGTAGCTTCATCTTTTCCATTTTTGAAACAATTAAGTTTTACAAGATCACCTTCTTCCATTGTAGTTTTCAAAGTTTTACCAACTCTGTTTTGGTTATTTGCAATAAGATTAGAAGCAACAGATAAAATATTTTGAGTTGAACGATAATTTTCCTCTAGTCTTATTACTTTTGAGTTTTTATAAACTTGATCAAATTCTAAAAAATTTTTAATTTCTGCACCACGCCAACTATATATTGATTGATCATCATCACCAACACAGCAGAGGTTTTTGTGTTTTTCTGATAACAAATTAAGCCATCTACTTTGAATGTAGTTCGTATCTTGATATTCATCCACAAGTATATATTTAAAATTATTTGAATAGATTTCTCTTATATCCAAATTTCTTTCTAAAATTTTTACAACATGCAAAATCAAATCACCAAAATCACAAGCGTTTAAATCTAATAACTTTTGTTGATAAACTTTATAAAGAGGAAGTATAGTTTTTTCATATATATCATTTTTATTAATAATTACTTCGGTGGGATAGAAACCTTTATTTTTCCATCTATCAATAATTGATAAGATATATTTTGGAGCCAATTGTTTAATATCTATATTTTCTGCTTTACAAATATTTTTGATCAATCTTACTTGGTCGTCTGTATCAATAATTGTAAAATTAGACGTTAATCCTGCTGCTGGTGCATGTTTCCTTAATAGCTTTGCACATATTGAGTGAAATGTTCCAAGCCAAGACAATCCTATAGCCTCAGAATTAAGTATTGAGCTTACTCTGTTTTGCATTTCTTTTGCAGCCTTATTAGTAAAAGTTACCGACAGTATTTGATTCGGAAATGCTTTTTTCTCTTTAATTATATGGGCAATTCTAGACGTTAAAACTTTAGTTTTACCAGATCCGGCACCAGCAACTATAAGTAATGGTCCTTCAAGATATAAAACAGCCTCTTTTTGAGCGCTGTTAAGATTATTTAAATATTCAGAGTTTATCATTTTCAAAATTTCATTATAAGCTATTTAAATTCCAATGGTATTTATGAAAAAAATTATTAAAAATTTAAATAACTTTATTAAAAACACAATATCCAATGTTCAAAATAAAACAAATAATAACATTAAAATTTTTAAAAATACAATATTCAAAATTCAAAATAAAACAAATAATAACTTTAAAATTTTTAAAAATACAATATTCAAAGTTAAAAATAAAAAAAATAATAACTTTATAATTAGTAATTTTAACAAATATTTAGTAACTTTTATTAGTATATTGTTTCTTTATTTATTTTATTTATCAATACCTGGTTTATATGAAAAAAGCTGGATACAGAAGAGTGTTGAAATTAAATTATTAGATGAATATAAAATCAATGTAAGTACATCGTCTGACATCTCTTACCGAATTTTACCAACGCCTCACTTTTTAATTAAAGACTCTAAAATTCTAATCAACAATGATAATAAACCTAAATCAATTGCCGAAGTAAAAAATTTAAAAATATTTCTAAGTCAGGGAAACTTTTTTAATAAAGAAAATATTAAATTTACAGAAATAATTATTAATAAAGCAAATTTCTCTTTATCAGGGAATGACCTAATGATAATTGATAAGTCTAGCTATAATAAATTTTCTAATAATAAAATCAAAATTGAGAATAGTAAAATTTTTGTAAAATCTGGTTTAGATGATCCAATTGCAATTATTAAAATAAGCAAAGCATTTTTATTTTTTGATGATCAAAATCAATTTAATTTATTTAATCTAAAAGGTGAAAGTTTTAAAATACCTTTTTCTATCAATCTTAAGAATAAAATTGAATCTATAAAAAAAAGAGAAATCGACATCACTGCTAAATCTCTTAATTTGAATATTTTAAATGAACATACAAAAGAAAAAGATAATCTTATTATAGGAAATAATATTACTTCATTTTTAAATTATAAAATTGACACAAACTATAGTGTTATAAATGATACGATAATTTTTGAATCTGTCAATTCAAGAATACGCAATCATAAATTTAATTACAAAGGTGAATTATCAGTTAATCCATTTGATTTAGATTTAAATATTGATTTAGGAAATTATAGAATATCTAAAATATTAAATATTAATTCTATTTTTAGTGAATTTATTAAAACTGGATTATTATTTAATGATAATATAAGCTTAAGCAGTTCTATAACTGCAAATTCTAATATTAAAGGAGAGCTTTTTCAAAGTGCAGAAATTAATTTAAATATTAATAACGGAAAAATAAATTTTAACAAAACAAAATTTACTAATAATAAGATTGGCACATTAAGATTAGATAATAGTAATTTATTTTTTAATAATAATAATTTAACACTAAACACCAATATTATAATTGATATCCAAAATTCTAATAATCTCTTTTCTTTTCTCCAGACCAATAAAAAGTTAAGAAAAAATATCAAGATTATTTTTATTAATTTAAACTATAATTTTTTAACAAATGAAATTATATTTAATAATATTAAAATAGATAACAAAGAAATTAACAATCAATTATTAACAATAATTGATAATTACGATTATAACAAATTCAATAACATAAATAAGAGTAGAAAATTTCTTAATGAATTATTTCTAGTTTATTATGACGGGTAGATCATTTTTCTTGGATCTACTATTTTTTCATAATCTTTTTCTTTAACAAGACCACTCTTAAGAGATTCATGTTTAAGAGTAGTTCCATTTTTTAAGGCTTTTTTTGCAATTTTTGCAGCATTATCATAACCAATATGTGGTGCAAGAGCAGTTACTAGCATCAACGAATTATCTAAATGTTCTTTAATTTTTTTTTTATTTGCTTTAATTCCTTTTACGCAATAGATGGCAAAATTTTTTGTGCTATCAGCAATAAGGTCTATAGATTGCAAAATGTTATGTGCAATCATTGGCTTAAATACATTAAGTTCAAAATGTCCATGCGATCCGGCCAATGTAATTCCAGTGTGATTACCTATAACCTTAACACAAACCATGGTAACAGCCTCACATTGTGTAGGATTAACTTTTCCAGGCATGATAGATGAGCCAGGTTCATTTTCTGGTAATATTAATTCCCCATAACCCGCTCTTGGTCCGGAGCCCAAAAATCTTATATCATTTGAAATTTTCATCAATGCTACAGCACAAGTGTTTAAAGTACCTGAAAAATTTACAATGGAATCATGAGCTGCCAGTTCTGCAAATTTATTCTGTGCAGGTTTAAAAGGAATTTTAGTATATTTTGCTATTTCTCTAACAATTTTTTTATCAAAACCTTTTTTTGAATTAATTCCCGTTCCAACTGCTGTTCCGCCTTGAGCAAGAAAATATATTTCTTTAAGTGCATACTCTATTCTTTCAATACATTTTTTTAATTGAACTTGATACCCTGAAAACTCTTGACCAAGAGACAAAGGGGTTGCATCTTGCAAATGAGTCCTTCCAACTTTAATAATATTTCTAAATTCTTTAGATTTTTTTTTCAATTCTTTTTCTAAGATTTTTAAGTTTGGTAAAAGTTTAA
>Ga0307986_10003200_pt1 | contig 11460 bp, 14 predicted proteins | sample EllFjometageno82_FD_203170 | JGI IMG/M metagenome (GOLD analysis project Ga0307986, IMG submission 203170) | Marine microbial communities from Ellis Fjord, Antarctic Ocean - #82 | ecosystem: Environmental > Aquatic > Marine > Unclassified | place: Southern Ocean | collected 2014-10-09
TTTACTATGTGGGGGTAATTTCTTCTCTACAAACATCTCATGCTTTCTAGTGGCAGGATTATACTTTTTTGCAGATAATTTTACTTTAGCTTTTTCACCACCAGCTGGTTTTTTTACATAATAAAAATATGGGCTATCAGGTTTAGCTTCAGGTACTAATCGGACTTTAATGTGAGTTTTTTTTGCCATATTATTTAAGTTTTTTTATTTGCTTAATTAAATTTGAAATATATTTAAGTTTGTTTTTTATATTATAATTAGCATTTATAGAATTTTTTGGTAATTCGTCAAGTTTTAAAGATTTATCAGAATTTAAAACTTTTTTAGCTCCATTAATTGTCATTCCTTGGTCTTTAAGAAGGTATTTAACTTTCTTTAAGATTTCTATTGTTTCATTATTATAATATCTCCTATTACCATTAAGGACTTTAGGTTTAATTTGTTTAAATTCCTTTTCCCAAAAACGTATAGTATGAGTATTTAAAGTTTTTTTTTTTTTATTAACAAGATTAAGAATTTTAGCAACCTCTCCTATTGATTTATAGGCACTGTTAATCTTAAGAATCATTTTTTAAATTTAACAAATCTTTAAATTCTTTAGAAGCTTTAAAAAGGACTACATTTCTATCTGAAATTACTTTTTGTTCTTTTGTTAAAGGATTTCTACCAATTCTACTTTTCTTGTTCCTTATGGTAAAGGTTCCAAAATTTGACAATTTAAGTTTTTTTTCTTTTTTCAAATTATCAATTATCATTGAAAGAAAATCATCAATTAAATTTTCTGAAATATTTTTAGAAAAACCTATCTGCATATAAATTGAATTTGTTAAATCTTTTTTAGTTAAATTTATACGATTCATTAGTTAATATTATTTCTAATTTTTTGAATTAAATCTGCTGATATTATTCTAGTGCATACACTTAGTGAGTTAGAAAAGCCTATATAGTCAGTTCCACCATGACTCTTAATTACTGGTGAATCTAGACCAATAAAAATAGCACCATTATACAATCTTGGATCTAGTCTTTTTTTAAATTTTTTTAAATTTGACATATTTAATAATGATGAAATTTTTCCAATTAAATTACCAGTCATAGCTTTTTTAAGCTCACCAGTTATAAAATTTGCAGTACCTTCCGCAGTCTTAAGTGCGACGTTACCTGTAAAACCATCAGCAACAATTACGTTAACATCACCATTCATTAATTGATTTCCTTCAATGTAACCTTTGAACTCAAAATCAAGTTTATGTTTTTGATTTAACTGTTGATAGGTATCTTTAATCATATCATTACCTTTGATTTCTTCAGATCCAATATTAAGTAAAGCAACTTTAGCTGTATCATCTGGATATAGTGATTTAAATAATGAAGAACCCATAATAGAAAAATCTATCAAATTTTTTGGATTACAATCGATATTTGCACCCAAATCAAGCACAACACTCATTCCTTTCTTATTTGGCCATAGGGCTGATAAAGCTGGCTTATCAATATTTTCGATCATCTTAAGATTTAATTTTGAAATAACTAATAAAGCTCCCGTGTTACCAGCGGAAATAACTATGTCAGATTTTTTTTCTTTAACACTCTCTATTGCCAACCACATACTTGTTTTTTTACCTCTCTTGGCACCTTCCAATGGGCTATCTGTGCCTTTTACAATATACTTAGTGTGAATTATCTCAAAACAATTATCTGGCAAACCTAATTCTGTAAGATTTTGAATCTTATCCTGATCTCCGAATATTTGGTAATAAGTATTTTTATTGTTTTTATAGTGATGAATTATGCCATCTATAATTTTTTTTGGAGAACCATCTCCTCCCATTGCATCAACAGCAATTTTGATAATTTTATCCATTGTATATTTTTTGGTTATTATTCTTTAGGGTCTAAAACTTGTCTTCCTCTATACATTCCAGTTTTAAGATCCAAATGATGAGGTAATCTGTATTCTCCAGATTTTTTGTCCTCAACAACATTCTTTGATGAGAACTTCATGTTCTGAGCTCTTCTCATTCCAGTTCTTGATGGGGATTGTTTACGTTTTGGTACAGCCATAATAAAATTAATGTTTAACTACACCTTTTAAGTAAGAATTTAAAGTAATATTTGATAAATTTAATCGATATTTATCAAAATAACTAGCTAAAAATTGCATATCAGAGCTATTATTTAAATAAGTTTTCAAAAAAGACTCCCTAGAATCTAATGATAAATTTTCCCATTTATCAACTTTATCAATCATACCATAAAATATATTTAGGTAATCTTTCATTTTTTTATTAATAGACTGATCTCCATACCCAATTTCCCTAATGCTTAATTCGAGCTGTCTGAACACAAAATCGTAAATTTCTTGCAAAATCTCTTTATTATTCACATTTTTAAAAACTTTTAAAAAAAAAGCAAAGTGTAGTAGTAAAAATATCAACCTATCAGAAAAAGTGTCTTGAGTTGTAAAACCCTTATAAAGTTCTTTATTTCTAGTTAAAGTAATAAAATTATTGTAAATATTAAGATAGTTATTATTCATGAAAAAACATTTATTTTATTTAGTAGCCTTCATATTTATTTCAAATTGCACATTAAATAAAGTTGTAAATCACCATGGTGTGCATTTTCTTGAAATAAAAGAAAAAGAACTAATTTTAGAAAAATCAAATAGAAATGATATAATAAAATTACTGGGCCCACCTTCAACTAGGAGTCTTTTTGACAATGATTTGTGGATATACATTGAAAGAAAAACTACAAGCTCAGTAATAAAACGATTAGGGAAAAAAGAGCTGCTAGTTAACAATGTTTTATTAGTAGAAATTGATAATACCGGCATTTTAGTTAATAAAAACTTATTAACTAAAAATGATATAGAAAATTATAGATTCACAGATAAAATTACTACTACTAATTTTAGGCAGACATCATTCGTTTACAACTTTTTAGCCTCTCTCCGAGAAAAAGTTAATGACCCTCTAGGAAAGAAGAGAAAACGAATTTCTGATTAATAATTTAACCTGCAATTACCGCCAATAATAATAATGCGACAATATTTGTAATCTTAATCATTGGATTAACCGCTGGACCAGCTGTATCTTTGTATGGGTCTCCCACAGTGTCTCCAGTTACAGCAGCTTTATGTGCTTCAGAACCTTTTCCACCGTGATGACCATCTTCAATATATTTTTTAGCATTGTCCCAAGCACCGCCACCAGCTGTCATTGATACCGCTACAAATAATCCTGTTATGATCACACCAAGCAACATCGCACCTACAGAAGCTAAAGCAGCTACTTGACCACCTATAGACAGGATTACAAAATATAAAACAATTGGAGATAAAACTGGCAATAAAGAAGGTATAACCATTTCTTTGATTGCAGCTTGAGTTAATAAATCTACAAGTTTGGCATAATCAGGTTTCTGTTTACCTTTCATTATACCAGGGAACTTTTTAAATTGTCTTCTAACCTCAACAACAACAGCTCCACCTGCTCTTCCAACTGCTTGCATTCCCATTGATCCAAATAAATATGGAAGCATTCCACCTATTAATAAGCCAACAACAACATATGGATTAGATAGATCAAAAGTAACAACTATACCTTCTAGTTTTGAACCAGCAACTCCAGAAAAGTGTTTAATGTCCTCAACATAAGCAGCAAATAAAACCAAAGCTCCTAAACCTGCTGAGCCAATTGCATAACCTTTAGTAACTGCTTTTGTAGTGTTACCAACCGCATCTAAAGCATCAGTAGTTTTTCTAACATTGTTTGGTAATTTGGCCATTTCAGCAATACCACCAGCATTATCAGTTACTGGCCCATATGCATCAAGAGCAACAACCATTCCCGCTAAAGCAAGCATTGTAGTAACAGATATTGCAATTCCATAAAGACCTGCAATAAAATTTGTCGCAAGAATTCCAGCAACAATAATTAAAGCTGGAATTGCTGTAGCCTCCATTGAAACAGCTAAGCCTTGAATAACATTAGTCCCATGTCCAGTAGTTGATGACTTGGCAATACTTCTTACTGGTCTATATTCAGTTCCAGTGTAATATTCAGTAATCCAGATTAGTAAACCAGTGATAACCAAACCAATTATTCCACAATAATATAAACTCATACCAGTAAAAGTTTTACCATTAACAGTATATTCACTTGTAAAACCAATAACATAATCAGTTACTGGATATAAAATTATCAATGAAGTAATAGCTGAAACAACAAACCCTTTATACAAAGCATTCATAACATTTTTGCTTTTTCCAAGTTTAACAAAGAAAGTTCCTAAAATTGATGTTAAAATACAAGCTCCACCAATTGATAATGGATAGATCATCATATTCATATCACCTTGAAAGAATATTGAAGATAAAACCATTGTTGCAACAATGGTTACAGCATAAGTTTCAAATAAATCGGCTGCCATACCCGCACAATCACCAACATTATCTCCAACATTATCCGCAATTACTGCTGGGTTTCTAGGGTCATCCTCTGGAATACCTGCTTCAACTTTACCTACTAAGTCAGCACCAACATCTGCACCTTTAGTAAAAATTCCACCACCTAATCGAGCAAAAATAGATATAAGAGAAGCACCAAAACCTAATGCAACTAATGCATTAACTATTTCTCTTTCACCAATACCAAATTTTAATAAAGAATAATAATAAACAGCTATTGCTAATAAAGCTAAACCAGCAACAAGCATTCCGGTAACTGCTCCCGATTTAAATGCAACTGAAAGACCACTTGCTAAACCTTTTCTAGAAGCTTCAGCTGTTCTAACATTAGCTTGAACAGAAACTAACATACCGACATAACCAGCTATTCCTGATAAAGTAGCACCTATAAAATAACCAAGACCAACTAAAGGACTAAACACTAAGCAAATAATAACTAAAACAACAACGCCAACCACAGCTATTGTTTTATATTGTCTTGCTAAATAAGCTTTAGCTCCAATTTGGATAGCTGATGCAATTTCTTGCATTTTTGCATTACCAGCACTTAAACTAAGAATATTTTTACCAGTAAAATAACCGTAAACTATTGAAAGAAATCCTGCTGCTATTGTGTAAAGTAAAATTTTTTCTATTGATGTATTCATATTGCCTTTATAGTTGTTTGGTTGTTAAAAAATTTATTGTTTAATGTCCGGACAATACAAAAAAAGCTATAAAAGGCAATATTTAACTTACTAAAATTTGTGAAAATAGCCTTTGTTTTTAATTTTAATTTGCTTGTTTTTATCATCAACAATACATGACTTATTAACAATACTTTGAATTGTACCTATTTTTGTAAGCTTAATTTTGAAATTAGTGGCTATTTTTCTAATAATTCTTCTCTTATTCTTTGATGCAGTAAATAAGACCTGATAGTCATCGCCATTAGAAATATAGTTAATTTTAGATAATTTTTTAAGATCAAGTGTTTTTTTAAGCTTCTTAGAAATTGGAATATCTTTTAAATAAAGTTTGTAGGATAATTTTTGATCATTAATCATTTTTTCAAGATCTGTTATAAGTCCATCAGAGATATCAATAGAAGTATTCGCAAATTTCTTAATTTTATCTGTTAATTTAAATTGAATATTTGGCATAAAATATTGATTAGTAAAATATTTACTTAGTAAATGGCTAAGTTTAATTTTATTTGTTAAAATTAATAAACCCAAATAACTATCACCTATATTTCCCGAAACGTAAATATCATCATTAATCTTAGCTTTATTTCGGTATACAATATTATTAGCAAAACCAATTGAAGTAATTGTAAAACTTAATTTATTTGAAAAAACTGTATCTCCACCACTTAAAAATATTTTATATTTATTTTGTTCTTCGTTAAGTGATTTACTAATTTTTAATAAATTAGGTTTAGAAAAACTTTTTTTATTACCTGACCCAGAAATAAAATAATACTTTGGTTTAACACCTTTACAAATAAGGTCTGAAATCGAAGATCTGATTATTTTTTTTATAACTAAGTCAGGTTTTTTAAAATCTATGAAATGATTGCCTTCTATGTATGTATCAACCGAAACTACTAATTTATTTTTTTTATCGAAAAAAACATCATCATTTAAATTTAAAGAACTTGTTGATTTTTTAGAAAGTTTTTGAAAATAATTTTGTATTAATTCAAATTCATGCATTTGTAGTTCTTATTTTTTTAGAGATTTTATCTAATATAGCATTCAAATATTTTGTTTGCGAGTCTTCTAAAAAAAAATTGGATGCATCAAGGTATTCTTTAATAATTATTTTAGTTGAAACCTTAGGTTTATATAAAAATTCAAATATTGCTGACTTTACTATTATTTGAAAAACTTTATCTAAATTTGTTAATTGTAAATCTTCACTTAAATGATTTTTAACTTCTTCTTTAATTACATCATCTCTTTCTATTGTGCCTAAAACTACATCTTTAATAAATTTTTTAAATCTGTGTTTTGGAAAGGTTAAATTTGTGTCGTTATTAAAAAAATTACCATATAATTTTTGTATAATTATAACTCTTGGGCTTTGGTTAGGATTGTATGGAGTTCTCATTATTTTTGTGAAAGAACAGATATTACTGCCTTTGCTGCTTCTCTACCTTTCTTTTTTCTAGCTATAGCTTGACGCATACTTAAACAGGTAATAATTCCGTTACCAATAGGTTTTTTATTGTCTATGGATAGTTTCATTATTGCTTCCGTTGTTGTGTGAGAGATAAAATCGAAATGTGGTGTTTGACCTTTTATAACACAGCCAAGAGCTAAAAAAGCATCATATTTATTAATATTTTTTGAAATTGTTACTGGTATCTCAAAGACACCTGGAACATTTATGGTTTTGATTAAACTAGATTTTGGTAATATTGTGATTGCACTATTAAGTAAGCCATTAGCTATGTCCTTATAGTAATCAGCAATAACTATTAAATATTTTTTTTTCATTAAATGATTTCCTGTTTAATAATCTTTATATCATAACCTTCTAAACCGATAACTTTTTTAGGAGACTTGGTAATTAATATCATGTTTCTAATCTTCAAATCTTTAATAATTTGAGCCCCGATTCCATAATTTCTTATAAGTTTATCATTACCTTTCTTGTAGAAATCTTTATTTTTGTAATCCTTAAGTGTCTGCGTAACAGATTTTAAATTTGTATCTTTTATGAATACCAAAACACAATTATTAAATTTTTTAAAATAATTTAAGGTTTTATTAAATGAATTTGGTAATTGCTGGTTGATTAAATAATTTTGAACTACATTAGATGAAATTACTCTAACTCTTGGCACAATACTTTTTTTAATATTTCCTTTAATTAAGGCAAAGTGCTCAGAGCCATCTAAAAGATTCTCATAAATTCTAATTTTATATTTTTGATTTTTGATTTCAATATCTGATTGTTTTTTAAGTTTAATTAGCTTTTCTTTTATTAAACGGTATGCAATGAGGTCTTCAATCTTGCCTATTTTTAAATTATGTTTTTTTGCAAAATTAAATAAATCTTTTCCCTTGGCCATAGTGCCATCTTCATTCATGATTTCACAAATCACTGCTGAATTATTTTTCTTTGCAAGCTTCGATATATCAACAGAGGCCTCTGTATGGCCAGCTCTAACAAGAACACCACCATCTTTGGCAATAATTGGAAAAACATGTCCTGGTGATACAATTTCTTTTTTGTTCACATTCTTTTTTGATGCAATTTTAATAGTTTTTGCTCTATCCCTTGCAGATATACCTGTTGTTATTCCTTTTTTAGCTTCAATAGAAATTGTGAATGCAGTTTTGTTTCTTGATTGATTTACTGGAGACATTAAAGATAAATTTAATCTCTTAGCCTGAACACTGTCCATGGCTAAACATATTAATCCTCTGCCAAACTTTGCCATAAAATTTATATTTTTAGCACTCGAATCTGTTGTTGAAATTATTAAATCACCTTCATTTTCCCTTTTTTCATCATCAACTAAAATGAACATACCACCTTTTTTGGCAATATTAATAATACTTTCTATTGGTGTGTAATTATTTTTTTTCATTAAAATAATTTCTAACGTATTTAGATAGGATATCTATCTCTATATTAACTAAACTGTTTTTCTTTAATGTGGATAAATTTGTAAGTTTAAATGTATGTGGGATAACCCATGTTCGAAAACCTTTTTTTGTTAACTTAGAAATTGTGAGAGAAATACCGTTTATACAAATTGATGCTTTTTCAATTATGTTTATTCTTTCTTTTTTTATAATTTCAAATTCAAATAAATAAGATTTATCAATTGTTTTAATATTTGAAATTTTACCTACTGTATCGATGTGACCTTGACAGATATGACCTGATATTTTTTGGCCATACTTTAAAGGCAATTCAAGGTTAGTTTTATCCTTAACTTTTAAAAATTTAAATTTTGATCTCTGTATAGTCTCGTCAGAAAGATAAAATTCCATTATTTTTCCTGAAATGGTTATTAATGTTAAACAAACACCGTCACATGAAACTGAAACTCCAATATCTTTCTTTATTAGTTTTAAATCTGATTTTACAAAAATATTAATTCCCTTGGGTCTTTTTTTAATTTTTGTAATAACCCCTTGGTTAAATATTATTCCATTAAACATATTATTTTTTATATCGTGTAATTGAATCTTTTCCTAATCGTGTATTAATCTTTTTTTTATTTTTATATTTTTGAGACAGGTCTTTAAAGCAATTAAAGTCTTTGTAAGCTACTAATTTTGATAAATTTTTGGGACTTTTAAACAGATAAAATTGGTTAAATAGTTTTTTTTTTATAATATTTTTAGATAAATCATTGCCACCCTCAACGAGTAAATTTCTACAGCCAAGACTGTAAAGCTTCTTAAAAATTAACTTAATATCAAAATCTCCACTTTTTAATAGATTTGATTTTATTAAGTAAATACCTTTTTTTTTAAAAGCTGAAATCTTTGCCCTAACAGCATTTTTGTAAAAAATTATAGTATTGTTTTTATTGGCAGTTCTAAAAATATAAGAGTTTATATTCGTTTCTAAATTATTATCTAAAATAATTCTTTTTGGTGAAAATTTATTCAGACCTTCAAGTCTACAATCTAACTTGGGATTATCTTGATTCAAAGTTTTATATGAAATCATCAATGAATCATTTTTATATCTTAAAAAATGTGTCAATTTATCAGAGTTAATATCGGTAATTCTTTTTGTTCCCTCGCTATAAATTAAATTATTTTTAGAAATCGCAATTTTACCAGTAACAAAAGGCATTTTATTTTTTCTATTAAAAAAATAAGGCTTGTAAAAATCAATTATTTCTTCGTAGAATAAACCTTTTATAACATTAACATTTTTTGACTTTAAGATTTTAAGACTTTTTCCTTTTACTTTTTCATCTACATCTTCTACAGAATAAATAACTTTACTTATTTTATTTTTAATAATTTCATTAGTACAAGGTGCTGTTTGTCCATAATGGTTACATGGTTCAAGTGTTACATACATTGTTGAACCATCTAAAATTTCATTAGAATTTTTAATTGCATTATATTCAGCATGTGGTCTTCCATTATAACCAGTTTGACCAATGGAAATAATCTCATCATTTTTAACAATCACACAACCTACCGATGGATTTTCACCTGTAAGACCATGACGTACACTTGCTAAAGTTAATGCGAGACTCATGTACTTTTTATCTTTTTTGGAAAATTTATTTTTTTTTGTAGACATCTAATTTGTCCACGAATTGCACAAAATCTTTTTCTTCTCTAAAATTTCTATAAACAGATGCAAATCTTACATAAGCCACAGGGTCAAGTTCTTTTAAACCTTCCATAACCATAGTTCCTATATTATTAGATGAAATTTCACTTTGTCCAAGTTCTTCTAAGGCTCTTGATATTTTACTTATAAATTTTTCTGCTGTTTCTGTATCTATTGGTCTTTTCTTAAGTGCTATATAAATGGATTTTGATAGTTTATCTCTATCAAAAGATGATTTTCTTCCATTCTTTTTAACAACAATTAATTCTCTAAACTGAACTCTCTCAAATGTGGTAAACCTTGCTCCACACGCACAAAGCCTTCTTCTTCTTATTGCTGTTCCATCTTCTGTAGGTCTAGAGTCCACTACTGATGTTTCACCTTTTTTACAAATTGAACAAATCATTATTTCAAATTTTTATATATTGGAAAAGAAGAGGTAAGTTCTTTAACTTGGTTTCTAACATCTTCTTCGATTTTACTATTATCGTTAAGATTTTCTGATAAGCCTTTGACAACTTTAGTAATTAATTCTCCCACTTTTTCAAATTCTTTTAGTCCAAAACCTCTTGTTGTAGCAGCTTGAGTCCCAAGTCTTATACCAGAAGTAATCATTGGTTTTTCTGAATCAAATGGAATTCCATTTTTATTACATGTAATAAAGGCCCTAGAAAGACTTTCAGCTGCCAAATTACCTTTAACATTAAAAGGTCTTAGATCAACCAACATTAAGTGCGTGTCTGTTCCTCCAGAATAAATTTTAAATCCATTATTTTTAAGTGTCTCTGATAAAATCTTAGCATTTGCTAAAACTGATTTGATATAATCTTGAAAGTCAGGTCTTAATGCTTCTAAAAAACCAGCAGCCTTAGCTGCAATTACATGCATCAGTGGTCCCCCCTGATAACCAGGAAATACTGCTGTATTAAATTTTTTTGCAAGATCTTCATGATTAGTTAAAATAATTCCACCTCTCGCACTTCTAAATACTTTGTGAGTTGTTGATGTAACAACGTGTGCATACTCACAAGGGTTAGGATAACCCTTACCAGCAACTAAACCTGAAAAGTGAGCCATGTCAACCATAAGATATGCTCCTACTTTATCAGCAATCTCTCTAAATCTCTTAAAATCAATCACTCTTGAATAAGCACTTCCACCACAAATTATAAGTTTTGGTTTGTGCTCTAATGCGAGTTTTTCAACATTATCATAATCAATAAGTTCTGAATCTTTATCAACATCATATCCTATTGGATTAAACCATTTACCTGACATTGAAATTTTTAAACCATGTGTAATATGTCCACCAGAATTTAAACTCATTCCCATAAATGTATCACCTGGATTTAATAGTGCTAAAAATACAGCTCCATTAGCTTGAGCTCCAGAGTGCGGTTGAGCATTAGCAAACTTACAATCAAATATCTTTTTTAATCGTTCAATGGCTAAGTTTTCAGCTACATCTACATGCTCACAGCCATTGTAGTATCTTTTTCCAGGATACCCTTCTGCATATTTATTTGTTAAGACAGATCCTTGCGCCTCTAAAACAGCTTGTGAAACAATATTTTCAGAAGCAATTAATTCTATATGCTGTTGTTGTCTTTTTAATTCATCACTGATTGCTTTATGTAATTCTGGATCTGCTACAGCTAAACTGTCTTCAAAAAAACTTTTAT
>Ga0307986_10003201_pt1 | contig 11458 bp, 11 predicted proteins | sample EllFjometageno82_FD_203170 | JGI IMG/M metagenome (GOLD analysis project Ga0307986, IMG submission 203170) | Marine microbial communities from Ellis Fjord, Antarctic Ocean - #82 | ecosystem: Environmental > Aquatic > Marine > Unclassified | place: Southern Ocean | collected 2014-10-09
GTAAAAGTTGAAGAATCATTTGTGGAATTTAAAAATAATGGATCTTTCAAATTAATTTTTAATATTGAATCTGGGGAAAAATTTAATTTTAATAAATTTTATTTGTCGCTACCAGATGATTTTGATCCAAAATACTTTCAATCTTTAAATAAACTTTTAAGTAAATATGAAAACCAATTATATTCATTAGCAAAAATTAATAAAATTTTAAATGAAATTGACAAAATTGCACTTTCAAAAAAATATGAGTTTATTGATGCAAATATAACAGAAAATATTATTGTTGGAAATAAACTTGATATAAAAATTGATTTGGTTGAAACAGAAAAATTTTATGTTGAAAGAATAAATGTTTTTGGTAATTCTTTTACATTAGAAGAAGTTATTAGAAACTCTTTTATTGTTGATGAGGGTGACCCCTACAATGAAATTTTATTTAATAAATCAGTTAACAATATAAAGTCAAAAAATATTTTCAGTTCAGTTGAGTCTAAAATTTCTGATGGTAGTAAACCTGGTTTAAAGGTAATTGACCTCACTGTTGCGGAAAAACCAACTGGTGAAATCTCATTAGGTGCAGGATTTGGTACTGGTGGTGGAACTATTGGTGGAGGGATTAAAGAAAATAATTTCTTAGGTAAAAATATAAAACTTGATACAAATTTAACTCTAAGTGAAAATTCAGTAAAAGGTATATTTGTCTACACCAAACCAAATTTTAATAATACAGATAACACATTATATACCTCTTTAAGAAGTACTACTACAGACAATTTATCCAACCAAGGGTATGAAACTACAAATTTAGGTTTTTCATTAGCAACATCTTTTGAACAATATGAAAATCTTTATTTTAAACCTGAAATTTCAGCTGCAAGTGAAGATTTGAAAACTAATAATACAGCTTCATCTAATTTAAAAAAACAAGAAGGAAGTTATTTAGATTTATATTTTAATCATTCATTAACTTATGATTTAAGAAATAGAAGTTACAAAACAACAGATGGCTCTAAAACAAGTTTTTATCAAGAAATACCTTTGTCATCAGAAACTGCTGAATTCATAAATGCTTTTGAATATGTCAAATATCAAAGCTTACCGTCTGAAATGGTTGGTAGATTATCATTTATGGGAAAGTCAGCTCATACGCTTTCTAGTAATGATGTAAGAATATCTAAAAGATTATATATTAATCAAAATAATCTAAGGGGATTTGAGAAGAGAAAAGTTGGACCCTATGAAAACAATGACTATGTTGGTGGAAACTATATATCAGCTGTAAACCTTTCTACAACTTTACCTCAAGTTTTACCGTCATTTCAAAATACCGATGTATCATTATTTCTTGATGCTGCCAATATTTGGGGAGTAGATTATGATGCTTCATTAGACGATAAGAGTAAAATTCGTAGCTCTATGGGTGTCGCGATTGATTTATTAACACCCATTGGACCGTTAAATTTTTCATTAGCACAGCCTATTACAAAAAGTTCATCAGACCAAACTGAAACATTTAGGTTTAACTTAGGAACAACTTTTTAGTGATATATAAAAAAAGGTTTAAGTTTTTAATAATTTTTTACATTTTATTATGTGCCTTCCCGATTCAAGCAAATGAAAAAGTATATTATTTAGATTTAAATTTTTTAATGAATAATTCCTTAGCTGGAAAATCTTTATCAAAGAAACTTAAGAATAAAAATGAAAAAAATATTGTTACTTTTAAAAAAATAGAAAAAGATCTCATAGAAGAAGAGTCTAAAATCATCGCACAAAAAAACATTCTTAATGATGATGAATTCAATCAAAAAATTGTATCATTTAAAAAAAAAGTATCTGATTTTAATAATAAAAAAAAAAAAGCAATTAATAATTTTTCTAATTATAAAATAGAAGCTGAAACTTTGTTGTTTAAAGCTTTGACACCAATTTTAGCAGATTATGTAGAAAAAAATTCTATATCAGTTCTTTTAGATAGAAAAAATATTATAATAGCTAAAAGTGAATTAGATTTAACAAGTATTATATTAAAAATTTTAGATACTAAAGTTAAAGATATAAAAATAAAATAGTAAATGAATGAAAACCTCATTAAATAAAGATCAAATTATAGATTTACTACCCCACAGAGAGCCTATGCTTTTGATAGATGAACTTATTAATATTAAAAAACTTTTTTCTGCTACGGCAATTGTTTATGTTAAAAAGAATAGTTTCTTTGTTAACGGACACTTTCCAGGAAATCCAGTAATGCCAGGTGTTCTTATTGTTGAAGCGTTTGGTCAAGCGGCCGCAGCACTTACAGCTGATGGAATTGATAAAGAAACTTATGAAAATAAATTAGTTTTCTTAATGGGGATTGAAAAAGCAAGATTCAGAAACCCTGTAATACCTGATTGTAAATTAGAACTTAATATCGAGGCAATTAGATCACATGGAAGAGTATGGAAATATAAAGGTGAAGCACTTGTCGATGGAAAAAGAATGGCAGATGCTCAGTGGTCAGCAACAATTGTTGATAGAAAATAATTAGTAACATTTATTGATAAGTAATTAATTATATTTTTGATAAAAAATGTATCTAATGATTAATCCTTTTTTTAAAAATCATGGTCCTTATTCAATAGATAAGCTCTTAAAGTTATCTGATATAAATAATAATAAAAATTATACCAAAATAAAAATTTTTGATATTAAAGATCTTGGTACTGCTACTAAAGATAATATTTCTTTTTTCCATTCAAAAAAATATGAATTATTTGCATCTACAACAAAAGCATCTTTCTGCATAACAACTGCAAATCTTTCAGAAATATTACCTAAGACATGCAATAAGATAGTTGTTGATAATGTTCTAATTGAAACAGCCAAAATTACCAAAATATTTTATCCAGAAGCCGTTACTGATGATTTTGATTTTAGTGTTAAATACATAAATAAAACTTCTTTCAAAACAAAAGTTAAATTTGGTCAAAATGTATTAATTGGAAAAAATGTTAAGATAGGAAAAAACTGCTTAATAGGTCATAATTCAATTTTAGAAAGTAATGTTGTTATTGGGAGCAATTGCTCAATAGGATCTAATGTTATAATTAGGAATTCCATAATAAAAGATAATGTAAATATCCTTGATAACTGTGTTATTGGAAAAAAGGGTTTTGGTTTTTTTCCCAATAATCACAAAAATTTTAAATATCCACATATAGGTATGGTTATTATTAATGATAATGCTGAGATTGGATGTGGCTCTACTATTGATAGAGGCTCTATGTCTAATACTATAATTGGAAAAAATACATACTTAGATAATCAAGTTCACATAGCTCATAATAATAAAATTGGTGACAATTGTATTATAGCTGGTCAAGTTGGGCTTGCTGGAAGCTCCACTTTGGGTAATAATGTTATGATTGGTGGACAAGCTGGAATTTCTGGACATTTAAAAATTGGAAATAATGTACAAATTGGTGGTGGTAGTGGTGTGATTAAAAATATAGATGATAACTCAAAAGTCATGGGATATCCTGCTAAAGATTTAAAAAGATTTATTAAAGATGCTAAATGATAAATGAAAATACAGTCATAGACCCTAAAGCAAAAATTTCAAAAAATGTAAAAATTGGACCTTATTGTGTAATTGGTCCAAATGTTGAAATTGGTGAAGGTACTATTTTACATTCACATGTAAATATTTCTGGTCATACTATTATTGGAAAAGAAAATATAATTTACCCTTTTGCGTCTATTGGTAACGATCCACAAGATTTAAAATTTAATGGTGAAGTTACAAAACTTGTAATTGGTAACAAAAATATTATAAGAGAATATGTTACAATAAATCCTGGCACAATTGGTGGAGGAGGACTAACTAATATTGGTAATAATTGTCTCTTGATGATATCTTCTCACATCGCTCATGATTGCTCCATTGGTAATAACGTGATTATAGCAAATAACGTAGCTATAGCCGGCCATTCAAGCTTAGGTGACGGAGTTATTATAGGGGGAAATTCAGCTGTTCAACAATTTACAAGAATTGGTAAAATGGCAATGATTGGTGGAATGACAGGTGTGTCAAAAGATGTGATCCCTTATGGTTTATCAATTGGTAATAGAAATTTTCTCCAAGGTTTAAATTTAATTGGCTTACGTAGAAAAAAAATACCAAATAAAGAAATTTTATCATTATCTAAAGCTTATAAAGAAATATTTAAAACAGATCAGCTAACTGAAAATTTAATAAACTTAAATGGTTCTTTTAAAGAAAACCCTTTAGTATTAGATGTAATTGAGTTTATAAAAAAAGATAAAAAGCGTCCTATTTCTACTCCATTTTCTAAATAAGATGATTGGTTTATTTCTTGGCAGAACTGACTTTCCAGAATTAATAGTTAAAAGATTAAAAAAAGATAAAAAAAAATATTTTATTATAGACCTAACAAATAATAACAAGTTTAAAAATGACAAAAATTCACATTATATTAACATAGGCCAATTTGGAAAAATTCTTAAATTAATTACAAAAATGAAATGTAATAAAGTATTATTTGCTGGTAAAATAGAAAAGCCAAAACTTTCATCATTAAAACTTGATTTTAAAGGTCTTTATTATTTACCAAGAATTATTAAAGCTTATAAAACTGGAGACGCGTCTATTCTAAAAGAGCTTATTAAAATTTTAACTGAACAAAAAATAAAAGTTATTAGTTCAATTAGATTTAATCCTGAATTAACCCTAATTAAAGGGTTTTACACCAAACTAAAACCTGATAAAAATGATTTTACCGCTATAAGCAAAGGTATTAAATCGCTTGCAGATATTGATTCATTTAATCATGTCCAAGCATTAGTAATTCGAAACTCCAGCATTATTGCTAAAGAAACTTCTAGAGGAACAAAACGAATGCTACAATTGATAAAAAAGTTGAAAAATTCTCAAGGTATATTAATCAAATATCCTAAAAAAAAACAAGATTTAAGAGTTGATTTACCTACCATAGGGCTTGACACTCTTAAAGATTGTAAGAAAGCAGGAATTAAAGGTATCGTATTAAAATCCAAACAAAATATCTTTTTAGATAAAGTTAAAAGCATATACTTTGCCAATAAAAATAATATTTTTATAATAGTTAAATGAAAAAAATATTTATAATAACTGGTGAACCATCAGGTGATAAGTTAGCTACTACCGTTATATCAAAATTAATAAAGATTAACCCTGACATTGAATTATCATGTGTTGGTGGCACACACTTAAGATCTTTAGGTATAAATTCAATCTTTGATCTTAAAGAAATTACTTATTTGGGTTTCACAAGTGTTTTATTTAATATCTTTAAAATAAGAAATAGAATTAATAAAACTGTAGATGAAATTATTAAATTCAATCCTGATATTTTATTCAGTGTAGATAGTCCTGATTTTACTCTAAGAGTTGCTGAAAGGGTTAAAAAAATTAATAATAATATTAAAACAATTCATTATGTTGCACCTCAAGTTTGGATATGGCGTGAAAGTAGAGTTAAAAATTTTAAAAAATTTGTAGATCACATGCTTCTTTTATTTAATTTTGAAAAAAAATACTTTGATAAAGAAAATATTCCAAACACTTTTGTTGGTCACCCTTTACTAGAAAAAAACACAAGATCAAAAATTGACTTATCTTCATTAATTAATAAAGATAAAAAAATTATATCTATTTATGCTGGAAGTAGAAACTCAGAAACAAATGTTCTATTACCTATTTTATGTGATTTTATTAAATTAATGAATAAAAAGTTTAATGATTATACTTTTATTTTCCATGCCACTGATGAAAACAAAGAGTTAATTATTAATTTTTTAAAAAATAATTCATTAATTAATTCTCAAGTAATTTCTGACGAAAATATTAAATCTCAAATTTTATCTAACTCTGTGTTTGCTGTAGTAAAATCAGGCACTGTATCACTTGAGATTTGTAACTCTAATATACCATCTATTATTATCTATAAAATTAATATGATTAATTATTGGATTATGAAACTTCTAGTAAAAGTAAAATTTGCTAATATTATAAATATTATAAATAATAAAGAAGTAATTCCAGAATTATTACAGAATGAATGTAATGCAAAAGAAATTTATAACTCTGTCGTTTATTTACTAAAAAACCCACATGTTATGGAAAAACAAATTGAAACATGTAAAAAAACTATTAATGAGATTAAATCCAAAACATCATCCAGCAACGAAGCGTCTTCAATATTAGCTAAGTATCTTATTCCCTAATCGTTTTAGCACTTCTTCTTTACCTAATGATATAATTATATCATAAACACCAGGCCCAAATTTTGAACCAGTTAATGCTACCCTTATTGGCTGGCCGACACCCCTAAAATTTGTTTCATGTGACTTAATTAGATTATTAATAATAGGTTCAAGAGCTTCTTTATTAAAATTTTTTATCTCTTTAATAATATTCACAAAGTCAGCTAATATTTTTTTAGCTTTATCATCGATTAGTTTCAAATCCTCTTGATCAAAACTAACATCATTAAATATAATATACTTGGAATTGTTATATATATCCTCCAAAGTTTTAGCTTTGTTTTTTAAAAAAGTTAAAGATGTTCTAATTTTGTCTTCTTTTTCAACCGGAATTTTTTCTTTATAAAGTTTAAAATATTGTACAATGTGATCATATAATTCATCTTCATTGATACTTTTTATGTAATGTTCATTCATTGATAGTATACGACTCATATCTAACTTAGATGGTGATTTTCCAATACCCTCTAGATTAAAATGTTCAATACTTTCCTCTAAGGTAAATATCTCTTTATCTTTATAAGACCACCCAAGTCTTAATAAATAGTTCCTTAGAGCATTTGGCATTATCCCTATTTTAGAATAATCATCCAGAGTTGAGGCATTGTCTCTTTTGGACAACTTCTTACCTTCCAAAGTGTGAATTAAAGGTATGTGTGCAAAAAAAGGCACAACCCATTTCATTGATAGATATATTTGAATTTGTTTAAAAGTATTAATTTTATGATCATCACCTCTTATAATATGAGTCATGCTCATTTGATGATCATCAACAGTAGCTGATAAATTATATGTTGGAGTTCCATCGTTTCTTAGAATAATAAAATCTTCTATAGTGGCATTGTCTATCTCGACATCTCCTTGCACTAAGTCTTTTAGTATTGAAGAACCCTTAATTTTACTTTTAAATCTTACAACTGGTTTAATATCTTTTGGTGCATCATTTTCACTTAATTCTCTACATTTTTTATTGTAGGTATAAGGAAGTTTTTTTTGTTTAGCTCTTTTCTTTTGATCTTCAATTTCTTCAGCAGTGCAGTAACATTTATAAGCATGACCGTTTTTAAGTAGTTCATTAGCAACACCTATGTGATTATCTATCTTGGTTGACTGAATATACAAATCTCCATCATGTTCTATACCAATCCATTTTAATGATTTTATAATTTGAATTTTATATTCATCTTTAGATCTCTCCTTATCTGTATCTTCAATTCTTAAATGAAAGGTCCCTTTCTTATTTTTTGAATATAACCAACAAAATAAAGCAGTTCTTACGCCACCAATATGAAGGGCTCCAGTAGGTGAGGGAGCAAATCTTGTTGCTACTTTGGACATGTGTAATTTTTAGACTATTTTCTTAGAAGTTTCTATATAAAGATACAAGAACGCCTTGAACTTTTACTCTATCAGGGCCAAATATTTTAGTTTCATAATTTCTATTTGCACTTTCAAGGGCAACTGTTTTGCCTTTTCTTCTAATTCTTTTCAGCATGGCTTCATGTTCGTCAATTAAAGCTACAACAATTTTACCATTATCTGCAGTGTCAGATCTTTTAATAATAACAGTATCACCTTCATAGATACCAGCTTCAATCATTGAATCACCTTGGACCTTAAGTCCAAAATATTGACCATTTTTTTCAAGATTACTTGGAAGTGGTATTCTTGAAACTTCATTTTGTATTGCTTCAACAGGCGTTCCAGCAGCTATATTACCTAATACAGGTATTTCCATTTCATTTGTATTAATATTTTCTGCATGTAAGCCACCATTGATAACGCTTGGTGAAAAACTATTATAAATATCATTAGCGGAAGCAGTTTCAGGAAGTTTTATTACCTCTAATGCCCTAGCCTTATGAGGAAGACGTCTCAGAAATCCTCTTTCTTCTAAAGCACTAATTAATCTGTGGATACCTGATTTTGATTTTAAATTTAACGAATCTTTCATTTCTTCATACGATGGAGAAATCCCTGAAGCTCTTAACTTCTTGTTAATAAATAAAAGCAGGTTTTTTTGTTTTTTTGTAAGCATAAGAACAAATAAAGTACAAAATCTGTTCTACAAGTGTTCTTATATTATAACAATAGCTAATAAATGTTTAAAACAGGGGTTTATTTGACTAAAGAACTGAAAAAATTGAATTATTATCCAAGTTTTTCAAAAGTGATTCACCTATTAAAAAAGTTTTAATATTTGTTTTTTTGCTTATTTCCAAAAGTTCTTCTTTTGTTTTAATTCCACTCTCAGAAATTAACGGTCCAGAGTGATTAATTAAAACATTATGAATATCATAAGTTGTATTTATATCTGTCTGTAATGTTTTAAGATTCCTATTGTTAATACCAATTAAAGCTTCTTTAAAGTTAAGAGCTTTTTTTGCTTCCTCTACCGTGTGTACTTCAACTATTACTGACATATTAAATTTTAAGGCTTCATCATATAACTCAAAGGCAAGATCATCAGAAACTCCAGCCAATATAATTAATACAGCATCAGCTCCATAACTTTTTGCAAGTGGTATTTGAAATTTATCTATAAAAAAATCCTTGCAAAGAATAGGAAGGTTTATTTTTTCTTTAATTTTACTTACATGAATTAAATTTCCATAAAAAAAATCTTCTTCAGTCAAAACTGATAAACATGTTATTTTATTTTTGTAATAAATTTCTGCAATTTCTATGGGGTTATATTCTTTTATAATGATACCAGAAGACGGACTAGCTTTTTTAATTTCAGCGATTATTGAAATTTTTTTATCATTAATATTATTTTGAATTTTTTCCTTAAAATTAATAAATAGTTTATTTTCATCAATTTTTTCACTTAACGACTGTAAAGAAATAGATTTTTTTAATAGATCAACTTTTTCAATTTTTTTTTTAATTATTTTATCTAAGGTATTTTCAGACATTTTGTATTCTTTTTAAGCTTTCATAAGTTTTTCCTGATAAGATATGTTTTCTAGCATCCTCATATGCATTATGAAATGAAGAATGTTTTTCTGCAACAATTAGACCTGCAGCAGTGTTTAAGCAAACTGCTTTAGAAAAATCATTATCTTCACCTTTGAATATATCAATAATTTTACTTGCATTAAATTCAGCATTATCTCCTAATAAATTTTTAAATTTATTTGCTCCTATGTTCAATTCCTTAGGGTCAACAATAATTTCTGAAATTTTACCATTCTTTAGTTGAACGACATTTGTTTTAGCATAAGGCGATATTTCATCTAAACCATCTTCACTATTCACAACCCATGCAAATTTAATATCTAAATTTTTTAAAGCTTCGGCAAAAATTTTAAGTAATCTTTTATCATATACACCAACAATCTGTCTTTCTACAAGAGCAGGGCTACTTAAAGGGCCAATCATATTAAATATTGTTCTTTTACCTATTTTTTTTCTTGTCGATCCTACAAACTTCATTGCACCATGATAGTTTGGGGCAAACATGAAACCAAAGTTATTCTTATTTATTTGCTCTTCAATATCTTTAGGTTCTAAATCAATCTTAATATTTAAAGCTTCTAAAACATCTCCTGATCCACATTTAGATGAAACTGCTTTATTTCCATGTTTTGCAACTTTAATTCCCATACTTGCTAATAATAGAGCTGAAGCTGTTGATATGTTGAGTGTGTTCATTCCATCGCCACCTGTTCCACATGTATCAATACAGTCTTTAGCGTTAACTCTTTTAGACTTATCTCTTAAAACGAAAACACCACCAGCTATCTCGTCTGAAACCTCACCTTTTGCTGAAAGTAAGGTTAAAAAATCAAATATTTCATCATCAGAAGCTTTACCTTGCATTAGTATTTCAAAAGCAGACTTACTTTCATCAAAGGATAAATCTTGTTTATTTTTTAATTTTTCTATAAATTTTTTCACTAGTTTTTGTAATTAATAAAATTTTTTAATATTCTGATACCAATAATAGTTTTTATACTTTCAGGGTGAAATTGAACACCATGAATATTATATTTTTTATGTTTTACCCCCATTATAATTCCATCTTTAGTTTTTGCGGTAATCTCAAGCTCTTTAGACAGTGTTTTTTTGTCAATAATTAAGCTGTGATATCTCGTGGCTTCAAATCTGGAAGGAAGGTTTTTTAATATCCCAGTTTTGTTCGATTCAATTACACTAGTTTTTCCATGCATTATTTTTTTAGCTTGAACTATATCTGAACCAAATACTTGGCCAATAATTTGATGTCCTAAACACACGCCAAGTATTGGAATTTCTTTATAAAGAGATTTAACTATTTTAATACAATTTCCTGATTGATTAGGGTTTCCAGGACCAGGTGATATTACGATTTTATCATATTTAGCTTTAACTATTTGTTTATCAGTAATTTTATCATTTCTTATAACATCAACTTTAATTTTTAGAGATGATAAGTAATGGTATAAATTGTATGTAAAACTATCATAATTATCAATTAATATAATTTTCATTATTTTAGAGCACTCAGTAAAGCTTTTGCTTTATTAACAGTCTCTTCATATTCTTTAATAGGGTTACTATCAGCAACAATGCCTGCACCAGCTTGAACATAAAATTTATTATTTTTTGCAACAGCAGTTCTTAAGGCTATGCAGGTGTCAAATTCACCATTTGCAGAAAAATATCCTATGCCGCCTGCATAAACCTTTCTTTTTGTTGTCTCTAACTCATCAATAATTTCCATGGCTCGAATTTTAGGTGCACCCGAAACAGTCCCTGCAGGAAAACCAGCAAGTAGTGACTTAAATCTTGAATATTTTTTATTATAAATCCCTATTACATTAGAAACTATATGCATTACATGTGAATATTTTTCGATCATAAAACTTTCTGTAACTTTAACAGTGCCAATTTTACAGACCTTACCTGCATCGTTTCTTCCTAAATCAAGCAACATTAAATGCTCTGAAAGTTCTTTTTTATCTTTTAATAAATCTTTTTCAAAAAAATTATCTTCTTTAGAACTTTTACCCCTACGTCTTGTCCCTGCAATTGGTCTGACAGTAATTTTGTTATTTCTTAGTCTAACCAAAATTTCTGGGCTAGCTCCAATTATTTGAAAATCCTGAAAATTGAAAAAGTACATAAATGGGGAAGGGTTAATAATTCTTAATTTTTTATAAAT
>Ga0307986_10003202_pt1 | contig 11458 bp, 11 predicted proteins | sample EllFjometageno82_FD_203170 | JGI IMG/M metagenome (GOLD analysis project Ga0307986, IMG submission 203170) | Marine microbial communities from Ellis Fjord, Antarctic Ocean - #82 | ecosystem: Environmental > Aquatic > Marine > Unclassified | place: Southern Ocean | collected 2014-10-09
AAGGTTTAGCTTTTGATCCTGCTGTATCACTAATCATTTTTGAAACAAAAGTGTAGCTTAATTCTGCTAAAAGCTGAACCTTACTAGGTAGTAAAGAATTTTTTTTTGATCCAAGATTAAAAACTAAAATTATTGCCAAAGAGCTAATTACCATAAATAAACTTGCATTTGTAAACGATATATCTATTGAGCCTAATTTAATTTCTGGTCCAATTCTATAAACTTCAAATTGGTGCATTGGGTTTGTAGCCATAATTTTTTTAATCTATTTTTGCATATTTTTTGCAGATCTAAATACATTTATAATACCAGCAATCACACCTACAAAAAAAAATATTAATATTAACCAAGGCTTAGTACCAAAGGTCTTGTCTAAAATAAACCCTATAATTGTCCCAACTGCCACTGCAGACACTAATTCTGTGCTTAATTTGAAGGCAGCACCAATGGAAGAGGGTGGTTCTTTATCTTTATATAGATTTCTCTTAGAGAGTTTAGTTTTTGCAATCTCTAAGCGAGTTTTGAACGGATCTTTTGGCATCTAATTATTATGCAACCATACTCTCAGCTTTTTGCAAATCAACAGCTACTAATTGGCTAATACCTTTTTCTGGCATAGTTACACCATAAAGTCTGTTCATTTTAGACATAGTTAATGCATGATGAGTTACGATAACAAATTTAGTATTAGTTATTTTAGTTAATTCTTCTAATAGACTGCAAAATCTATTTACGTTTGCATCATCTAATGGTGCATCAACTTCATCTAAAACACATATTGGAGATGGATTAGTTAAAAATACAGCAAAGATAAGAGATAAGGCCGTTAGTGCTTGCTCACCACCTGATAATAAGGTTATTGATTGAAGTCTTTTACCTGGTGGACTTACCAGCATTTCAAGACCAGCCTCAAGTGGATCTTCAGAATCAACTAATTCTAGTTTAGCGCTTCCACCATTAAATAGTTTTGTATAAACTTCATTAAATTTTCTATTTACTTTTTCAAATGCTTCCAAGAGTCTTTCTCTTCCTTTTTTGTTTAGCTCGTTAATACTTTCTTTTAACTTTATAATTGCTGATACTAAATCTGCTCTATCTTGCTCCATTTTTTTAATTTCAATTTCATATTTATTTGTTTCTTCATCAGCACGTAAGTTGACAGAGCCTAATTTATCCCTATCTCTTTTTTTTTTATCTAAGGACTCTTCTTGTGCAATAGCATCTGGCAACTCTTCAACTCCATTTAAATTAGAATTTTCAAGAATATTATTTTCTTTAAGGTTAAGTTCTGTATTAACTCTTTCTAGCAAATCATCTTTACGTTTTTTTAAACCCTCGATTGTTGCTCCGGAACTTGCTTTTCGCTCTCTAATCTGAATAGATTTTTCCTGAACTTCATTCAATTCTAATCTTAAGGAATTAATCTTTTTATCTGTCTCTTCAATAATACTTTCATTTTCAATTTTTTCTTTTTCTGAAATTCTTAAACCTTCAGAAATCTGTCCTTTTTTTTCTGCTTGAGCTTGAGGCTGTCTATCAAGATCATTTAGTTGCGATAATAATTTATTTTTTCTTTCACTTAACTCTCTTACCATTTTTTCAGAATTCAAAAGTAAATTTTTCCAACTATCAATTTCTATTTCAATAGTCTTAATTCTTTCGTTTCTTTTAATTGATTCTTTTTTGATTGATTGATTTTTACTAAAACTATCAGCATATTTTTCTTGTAATAATTTTATATTTTCATTTTTTTCGTTAATATTTAAAAGTTTTTTTTTACTCTCTTCATCTTGTAAGTTATTTAAAAAATCGTCTATTTCGATTTGACATCTATCAAGTAAAACAAGTGCTTGGTTTACTTGATTATCATTTATCAATTCTTTTACTCTGGTAATAGTATTTCTAGCATTTTTGATAGGGCCTACTGCAATATTAATATTTCCATCTGCGAAAATATTAATAATTTCATCTACAGATTTTTGCTCTTCTTTTAGCTTATTTTTAGCAGAATCTAGATCTTCATTAGAAATTTTTTCAGTTTCAAAATATTTAGAGTCTATTTCTATTAATTCATTTTTTTCTTCTTTTAATCTTTTTTCATTAGAGTTGGCATCTATAACAATACCTTTTTCTCTATCAATATCCTCCTCAATAGTTTTTAATGATTTTTTGATATTTTCAATATCATCTTTAGTTCTTATGTTTTCTTCGTCTAAGTTTTGAAGTTCTAAATTTAAGCGCTGTATTTTTGAGAGGTTTTCTATATTTTTTGCTCTTAATGGATAAACTTTATCTGTTTCTATTTTAATCGAGTTTTCAAATTGGTTGATTTTTTGATTAAAACCACTTACCTCACCTCCTGCTTCAGTATTAATTTCATTTTCTATTCTAATTTCATTATCAATATCTAATAATTTTAAATAATATAACCCAGCTTCAATTTTTTTAATTTCTTCAGAAATACGCTTGTATTTTGTTGCTTCATCAGCTTGTTTTTGAAGATTTGCTAGCTGTTTTTCTTGTTGTTTCCTTAATTCATCTGCTCTTTTAAGGTTAGTTTCTGCAGCATTTAATCTAAGCTCTGCTTCATGCCTTCTTACGTGAAGACCAGAAATATTTGCAGCCTCTTCTAATATTGCCCTTCTATCTGTTGGCTTTGCAGTGACTAACGCTCCTATACGCCCCTGACTTATCATAGAGGGTGAATGGGCGCCAGTTGATAAATCTGCAAAAAACATCTGAGCATCTCTGGCTCTAACCTCTTTATCATTTATATAAAATTTTGAACCTTTGTCTTTTTCAATTTTTCTTCTTACTTGTATTTGATTTAAATCTTTATACTGCATTGGACCATCATTGCTTTCATTGTTCACACTAATTGAAACTTCTGCTATATTTTTTGATGCTTTGTTGGAGGTTCCTGAAAAAATTACATCTTCCATTCCAGATCCACGCATACTTTTTGCGGACGTTTCACCCATTACCCACCTCAAAGATTCTACAATGTTTGATTTACCACAACCATTAGGACCCACTATTCCAGTAAGACCCTCTTCAATTAAAAAGGTAGTTTTTTCTGCAAATGATTTAAAACCATTAAGTTGGATTTTTTTAAACTCCATGAACTAACTTATATCAGTTTTTCTAGGTATTTTTTTAAATTTTTGTAATTTAGGGCTTTTTCAAACTTTTTGTCATTAATTATTATCGTAGGAGTAGCATTTACTTTAAATTTTTTTACACCTTCGATTCGATCATTTAAAATGTAATCTTCAATTTTTTTGTCTCCAATGCATTTTTTAAAATCTAAATTAATATTTTCATCTTTTAAAATCTTTTTTAAATAGCCGTTTGTTTCTTCTACATTGCTACCTTTAGCCCATTTTGATTGAGCAGAAAATAAAATATGCATTAATTTTGAATTTCCATCATTGTTACATTGTGCAATTTTTGAAGCATTAAGTGCGGCTAAATCTAAAGGGAAATGTCTGAACTCAATTTTTACTAAGCCAGTATCTATAAAATCTTTTTTAAGATTAGGATAAACATTTTTGTGAAAATCTGCACAGTGACTACAGGTTAAAGATTCATAAGTGATTATAATTATTTTAGCATCTTTATTTCCTTCAAAAATTCTTTCCATTTTTTCTGCACTGACAGCAAATAAATTGGTATTTAAAATAAAAATAATAATTGATAATAAGGTTATTTTTTTCATCTTTGTTTAAAAATTTTTGTTAATTCGAGTAATGATTTTTTAATTTTATCGTTTTTAATATCATTAATTATATCTGTATATTTGTTAATTGTCACATTATTATTAGTTTCATTTTTTTCAAATTTAGTTTGATTATTATCAAAGCTTATAAGTTTTAATTTTTCAACAACAGCATAGCCAAAGAAGCCATTCATTTTGTCCATAATTTTTTTTTTAGAATATTCCAAATCTATTTCATGCCCTCTCTTAACCATTACTTCAAGAGTGCTAACACCAAATTTGTTAGAATTTTTAAATGACCTAGGATAGCATATTTGAAAAAGCTCATCTCCAACTATATATTTCCAATTGTTTAAAGTTTCAGAGAAGGTATGTCCCTTTTTTTTAATTATCTTTTTAATATTTTTTGGCAAAGTGTCTTTAAAAGATCTTAAGCCTTGAATAATTTTAGACCTCTGCTTAGTATTATTGTTAAATTGCATATGTTTAATTCTATACTAACAAAAAAAATTCTTTATTGGTACGATAATAATAAAAGAGTCCTACCATGGCGAAAAAAAAACTCTCAAACTAAAAGAGAGTATTACACTCTAGTAAGCGAATTTATGCTGCAGCAAACTCAGGTTGCAACTGTAATTCCATATTTTAATAATTTTGTTAAAAATATCCCTAATCTGAGCTCATTGTCAAAAATTAACAATACTAAGCTATTAAAATATTGGGAAGGGCTTGGCTATTATTCAAGAGTTAAGAATTTAAAAAAGACGGCACAAATTGTAGAACTAAACTTTAAAGGACGATTGCCAAGTAATATTGATGAATTAAAATCATTACCAGGAATAGGCGACTATACTGCAAATGCAATAATGGCAATTGCTTTCAACAAACCTTTTATTCCTCTCGATGGAAATATTGAAAGAGTAATTAAAAGGTTATTAAACTTAAAATTAGCTAGCGAAGTTTCAAAAAAAAATCTTATTAAGGAGAAAAAAATATTAGGTACCTCTACAAGATCAAGCGATTATGCTCAGGCATTAATGGAATTAGGAGCTCTTGTTTGTCGATCTAAAAATCCTTTATGTAATAAATGTCCTTTAACAAAAAATTGTAAGTCTTTTAAAAATAATGATTTTGAAATTATAAATAAAGGTAAAAAAAAAATTGATAAATTTTATTTAGTAGAAGTTTATAAAAAAAAAAATCAATTTTTATTGATCAAAAATACAAAATTTAATTTTTTAAAAAATTTGAAAATATTTCCCATGAAACAAATATCTAAACCCAATCATTTAGTTAAAGTATTGAATTTTAAAATGTCTAATATGAATATGAATGTAATTGTTAAGTTTACTAAGCTAAAAGGTGTCATTCCGAATTCTACTTGGATTGATAACTTGAAACTTAATAACTATACTTTACCAACGTTTACTAAGAATATTTTTAAATATTTAGATAAAATTAAATGAAAAAAATAGCAATAATAGGTGGAGGAATATCAGGCTTGTATATTGCAAACCTTTTAAGACAAAATCCCAAGTATGAAATTATAGTTTATGAAAAAAATAATTCTGTAAATTTAGAAAAAGGGTATGGTATTCAACTTTCTGTTAATAGTATTAAACTATTAAATAAGATGAACTTTCAAAAAATTGCGTCAGCAGAAAAATTTTATCCAAGTAAAGTAGACATTTATTCCTTAAATAATAAAAATAAAATATGTGATTTAGATATAGCAACTTTTAACGATGCTGAGGCCAAGTATACAACATTGCAAAGGTTAACTTTAATTAATTTTTTAAAAGATAGACTTCCCAGTAATTTGATAAATTATAACAAAAAAGTTACCAAGATCAACCATGAGTCAAAAAACTTAGAGTTAATCTTTGAAGACAATTCTTCAATTGAATGTGATTATCTAATTATATCTGACGGAGTATTTTCAAAAACAAAATCATTAATTGCTAATAAGGAAATTAAACCAAAATATTTTAATTCTATTGCTTTAAGAGCAACTATAAACCAGAGTAACCTTCTAGGAATTGACACAAATAATATATCGCTGTCTTTAGGGTCCAATTTACACTCTGTAACTTATCCGATTAATAATAACGGTCTGGTTAACTTTATAAGTATCTTGAGAAAAAATCTTAGAGCCCAAGATTTAGCTAATTACTCCTTATTTGAGAGTGAAGATTTTATTTCTTCCGTTTTATTGGAAATATCAAAGCAAATAAATCCCAACATTATTAAAAATTTAAAGGATATTAAGTGCTTTCCCATATTTGTAAGTTCGGAAATTTATCAACCAATGAATAAGAATATCTTTCTTAACGGAGATGCATTTTTCACTTTTCCACCAACTTTTGCACAGGGTGCCTCACAATCAATAGAAATTGCGCATGAATTATATAAAAATTTGGAAGATCAAACCGGTCAATTCAATCATGAAAGAATTAAAAGAACAAAAATGATTGATAAAAAATCAAAGTTAAATTATTTTATTTTTCATCTTTCCAATCCATTGATGACGACAGTTAGAAATTTATTTATGAAAAATTTAGTTAAAAATGATAAATTTATTAATAGTTACTTAGGAAAAATTTATAAAAATTAATTATTAGCAATTAATCTTTGTCTTAAATTATCTATTGGAACACTCACACCATTTATATTGCAGTGCCAATAAGTCCAACCATTACAGCTTTCTGAGCCAAGAATTGTTGCTGCTACTTTATGAATTGATCCTTCAGCTAGATTATGCTTGATGCTTCCGTCTACCATAATTTTAGCCGTAATTTTTTTTTTTTGATCAAAAATACTTGTGCCTGGTTTTATAATTCCTAATTCCACCAAAGATCCAAAAGGTATTCTTGGTTTAGATCTATTGTTCTTAAGAGTATCTAAAAAATTATCTTCTATAGGTTTTGTATTCTTTAATCTTTTTTCTGCAGCCCTAAAATAATTTTTTTCTTTTTCTATTCCATAATAATTTCTGCCTAATTTTTTAGCTACAGTGGCTGTAGTGCCAGATCCTAAAAATGGATCTAGAATTAGATCACTCTTATTTGAAGAGGCCAATAATACCCTATGAAGCAAAGACTCCGGTTTTTGAGTGGAGTGAATTTTTTTACCATTTTTTTTAAGTCTTTCAGCTCCATTACAAATAGGCAGATTCCAATCAGATCTCATTTGAAGGTCGTCATTTAAGCATTTTAAAGATTGATAGTTAAAAGTATATTTTGATTTCTCACTTTTTGATGCCCAAATTAAAGTTTCATGAGCATTGGTAAATCTTGTACCTCTAAAGTTAGGCATTGGATTTTTTTTATTCCAAATTACATCGTTCAAAATCCAGAAGCCTAAGTTTTGGATGATAGTTCCTACTCTAAAAATGTTGTGGTAACTTCCTATTACCCAAATTGCACCATCTTTTTTTAAGATTCTTTTGCATTCTGAAAGCCAAGCGATCGTAAAATCATCATATTTTTTAAAACTTTCAAATTGATCCCATTTATCATTAACAGCATTGACTTTACTTCTATCAGGCCTTGTAAGTGAATTTTTTAATTGAAGATTGTATGGAGGGTCAGCAAAAACAAGATCAAATGTTTCACTTGGAATTTTTTTTAATTCCTCAAGACTGTCACCATTAATAATCTTATTTTTGAAATTGTTGTCCATTTTTTATAAGACAATTAGACTTCAAATGGATTCCACGGTCAACTTCAGATTGAATTAACTTGATTCCTTTTGTGTTTAGATTTTTTTCAACAACCAGATGTTGTGTTTTTGTAGATAAAAATTACTTTAAATTGGAAATAGGAGAGAAAGTTTTTCGATGATATTTTGTAATACCAAATTTTTTAATTGCTTTTAAATGTTCTTTTGTTCCATAACCTGAATTGGTATCCCATCTGTAACTTATAAATTTTTTAGAAAGAGTTGTTATAAATTTATCTCTACTAACTTTTGCAATAATAGAGGCAGCTGAAATACTAGGAATTTTTTGATCACCCTTTATTACATATTTTAAATTATAATTTTTAAGATTGGGAAGTTTATTGCCATCAATTAAAACAAGAGAAGGTTTTTTTTTAAGCTTTATTATAGCTCGTTTCATTGCAAGTAAGCTTGCTTGTAGAATATTTATTTTTTCAATTTCCTTAACGGATGCTTGACCTATTGCCCAGATAGAGTTTTTTTTAATATAAAAATAAAGCTCTTCTCTTTTTTTTTTAGTTAAGATTTTTGAATCTTTTAATAATTTTTTATTAATTGAAGTATTCAATATAACAGCTGCTGCATAAACAGGACCAACTAAACTACCTCTACCAACCTCATCAACACCAGCTAAGATTTTCATTAAATATAAAGATTTAAGTCTTTAATTTTTTGTTTTATTTTTTTTAGGTCTTCCCATGAATGTTTTTTATTTTCAGGAATTCTTAAAAGATATGAGGGGTTAAAAGTTATAATAACATTGTAGTTTGTGTTTTTCACTATGACTTCTTTCCATTTTCCTCTCTCAATAGAGATATTATTATTCAAGCCCGTTAATGATTCCATAGCAGTACTTCCCATAAGGATTATTATCTTAGGTCTTATGATTGAAATATGCTTTTGAAGAAATTGAGAATACTTTTTAATTTCGTTGGAAGTCGGCTTTCTATCATCAGGAGGTCTAAAATTTACAGCATAAGTGGAATAAATGTTTTCCTTTTTAATGTTTATTGCAATTAACATTTTTTTTAAGAGATTTCCAGATTCCCCTGCAAATGTTAATCCAGTGTTATCTTCTTCAGCACCTGGAGCTTCCCCGATGAGCATCATAGGACTGTTAATATCTCCATCCCCTAAAATTAATTTTTTCGAATTATTCTTTAGACTACAATCTTCAATTGAGTTTATTTGTTCTTTTAATTTAACAAGCTCTTCCTTTTTGTTGGTCCCTTCAACACTGTTCTCTTTTTCTAAATTATTAGTAGTAATTTTTAATCTATTAATAGGCTTTTCGTCAAAAATAAAGTTAGATCCAATAGAACTTAACAGCTCGGAATCATAATTCGTATTTTGATTTATTACTTTTTTAGGCATACAATGATTTTATGTTAATAAAGTTTTTTAAATTGCTTTTAATATTATTATTTTATCAGAGTCCATTATACTCAAAAAGTAAGACTTTAAACGATTTTAATTTAAGTCATTTATCCAATTATTTTTCAGGAATAGTTGCTTATGAGAATAGTGATAATTCTCAAGCTTTAGAATTTTTTAAATATTCAAAGTTTTTGATTAAGCAGCACGACTCTTATCTTGAAAGATATATTTATTCACTAGTGCTTGAAGGCAATGTTCAACAAGCAACTAATGAAATTAAAAAAAATTTAACAGAAAATAATTCTAGATTTTTTGAGGTTCATTTAATATTGGCATTAGATAGCCTGAGGAAGAAAGATTATAAAAAAAGCAAAGAATATTTACAAAAATCTTATGCATTCATTCATGATGATAAAATTTCATTAATAATTGCTGAAACGTTAGAACAATATCTATACGTCTTCGAAAAAAATAAAATTCCAAGTACAAAAAAAAATTTTGGAAACTTTTCATTTATCAATGAAGTTTTTCAAAGGTGTTACTTAAATGACAAAAATACAAAAAATTATTTTGATAAAATAATTGATACTACAAATGATATTGATTATTCTAGATATATATTCTTTTATGTAAATTATTTAATTGAAAATAATAGGTATGATGATGCAAAGAAAGTAACCGATAATTTAGAATATTTAAATTCATCATTACTTGTTTCACAGGGAAAAAAGTGGATAGAAGATAAAAAGTTTGAAGAATTCGAAAAAATTTTTTCATGTAGAAACTCTAGCGACATAGTAAGTGAGTTCTTTTTTCTGGTGGCAAATTTATATTCTTCTCAAAATGATTATGAACAATCAAATTTTTACTTGAATATATCTCATTATCTAAATCCAAAATTTCTGTTCAACCTATCTTTATTGGCAGAAAATTATTATCTTAATGAAGATTATTCAAATACCAAAAAAGTATTAAAATTTTTTAATAAAAAAGCAGATTTTTATTATTGGTTTAAATTAAAAAAAGAAGCACAAATTATTTCAAAACAAAAAAATGCAGATGCATCATTAAATTTTATTAATTTAAAGTTTAAAAAGATTAAAGATCCATCTATAAAAACAATTTTTGATATTGCAAATTTCAATAAAAATGCAAAAAAATATAAGGAAGCAATACAATATTATGATCAAATCATATTAAAAATTAACGTTAACTCTCCCCTCTATTCTGAAATTTTATACAGAAGAGGAGGTAGCTATGAAAGAATGGGTGATTATAAAAATTCAGATAAAGACTTACTAAAATCATTGGAAGTCGATCCAGATGATCCATATGTGTTAAATTATTTAGCTTATTCGTGGTTGGAAAGAGAATATAAAATAGACGCATCTCTTCAAATGCTTAACAAGGCTTATCAAACTAAAAGTAACGATCCATACATAATTGATTCTATTGGTTGGGCTTATTATTTGACTAATGATTATGTAAAAGCCGAAAATTTTTTAATAAGGGCAGTTGAATTGATGCCAGAAGATCCAATCGTAAACGATCATTATGGAGATATTCTTTGGAAGTTAGATAGAAAAATTCAAGCAAGATATTTTTGGGAAAGTGTTTTAAAATTAGAGGAAACAAATGAGGAAATTAAAAAAAGTATTCGAGTTAAATTAGTTGAAGGATTAAACAAATCCTAATTTATGAATAGTTTCAAGATCAAGTCTTATGCTAAAATAAATCTTGCACTAAATGTAATCGGGAGACAAAAAAAATTACATAAGATAGAAAGTATAGTTTCTTTTATAGATTTACATGATTTGATTTACTTAAAACAAACAACAAAAAAAGATCATGAAATATCATTTAAGGGAAAGTTTTCAAAAAATATTAATAAAATAAATACTGTTACAGTCTTATTGAAATTGTTAGATCAAAAAAAAATTCTTAATAATAAAAAATTTGACATAAAAATTATTAAAAATATACCTCAACAAGCAGGAATGGGCGGTGGCTCAATGAATGCAGCAAGCTTGATTAATTTTTTTATTAAAAAAAAAATATTAAAGTTAAGTAAAAAAAACCTTATAAAATTAACAAGCCATATAGGCTCTGATGTTATTTTAGGAATTAAACCAACTAATGCTATTTTAACCTCAAAAGGAAAAATTCAAAAATATGATAAAAATATTAAGCTTTATACTCTAGTTGTAAAGCCTGATTTTGGCTGCTCTACCAAGCAAATCTACTCAAAAGTAAAATTCTTCTCTAAATCTCAATTTAATTCTCCAAGGCAGGGAATGTTTAAGACAGAATATCTTAAAACTTTAAATAATGATCTTGAAAAAATAGCTTTTAAGCAACATTCAAAACTTAAAAAAATTAAATCATTTTTATTAACTATACCAAATAATATATTTGTTCGAATGTCAGGATCTGGCTCTTCAATTGTGGCTTATTTTCATTCTAAGAGGGCATGTGGTAATGCATACAGGCAATTTAAAAGGAAATTTAATAGTCACTGGTGTATTGTATCAAAAACTATATAATTTTTTTTTTTTGTGATATATCAAATTAATATTGGCCCATGGTGAAGTGGTATCACATCTGTTTTTGGTACAGAGATCCGAGGTTCGAATCCTTGTGGGC
>Ga0307986_10003203_pt1 | contig 11452 bp, 11 predicted proteins | sample EllFjometageno82_FD_203170 | JGI IMG/M metagenome (GOLD analysis project Ga0307986, IMG submission 203170) | Marine microbial communities from Ellis Fjord, Antarctic Ocean - #82 | ecosystem: Environmental > Aquatic > Marine > Unclassified | place: Southern Ocean | collected 2014-10-09
TTCACTACGACTATAAATCTACAAGAAACGAAAAGGCAATGAAAAAAGAGGCCAAAAGAAAAGCTCGTATTGAAGAAAAAAGAGCTAAAAAAGGTAACGATCCTTTAAGCGATGAAGTAAAAAAAGTGCACGATATCGATAAGCCTATTACTCTTGAAGATCTAACTAATCCAGATAAAGATTAATTAAATATGAAAAAAGCAGGAGATGCAAAAGACTCTCGGCTTTTAAAACGTGAAGTTGCTCTAAGAAAAAATTTAAAAAAAAGAAAAAAATTTAAAGAAAAAAATAAAAAAAATGAGTGTATTATCAGATAAATGGATTAAGAAAACAGTCAAGCAAACAGGAATGATTAAGCCTTTTGTTTCTAAACAAGTAAGAAAAGGAAAGATATCATTTGGATTATCTTCATATGGTTATGACGCAAGAGTTTCGAATGAATTTAAAATTTTTACAAATGTGAACTCAGGCATTGTTGATCCCAAAATTTTTAAAAAAGATAGCTTTGTAACAAAAATTGGAAAAGAGTGCATTATTCCACCAAACTCTTTTGCCTTAGCAAGAACAATGGAGTATTTCAAAATTCCAGAAGATGTACTTGTTATATGCCTTGGTAAATCTACCTATGCAAGATGTGGAATTATAGTTAACGTTACTCCTCTTGAGCCAGGTTGGGAAGGACACGTAACTTTAGAATTTTCTAATACGACTCCGCTACCAGCCAAAATATATGCGAACGAAGGCATTGCCCAATTTGTTTTTATTAAAGGGAATGAAAAACCAGAAGTAACTTATGCAAAAAGGAAAGGTAAATATATGAAACAAAAAGGCGTTACTTTACCTAAAGTCTAAATTCAATTATTATTGATGCAAAAACTCATCATCAAAGGTAAAAAAAAATTATTAGGCTCGATAGATATTTCTGGATCTAAAAATGCAACACTACCTATTTTAGCTGCAACAATTTTAAGTGAAAAAACTATAGTTTTAAAAAATATACCTTTTGTGCAAGATGTTTATACAATGATAAACTTATTAAAGTTTATTGGACTTAATGTAGAAATTAATAAAAAAAAAAATATCTTAAAAATTTTAAATAATAAAAATTTAAAAACAGTAGCTCCCTATAACCTTCTTAAAACAATGCGAGCAGGTGTTTTAGTTTTAGGGCCACTATTAGCAAAATATAAAAAAGCAAAAGTTTCACTTCCCGGAGGTTGTGCTATTGGAACGAGGCCTGTTAATTTACATTTGTTTGCCTTAGAAAAACTAGGAGCAAAAATAAAAATAAAAAATGGATATATTTATGCCTCAGCAAAAAATGGACTAAAGGGAAATATAATTAAATTTCCTTCTATTTCAGTTGGAGCAACCGAAAATGCTATTCTTGCTGCAGTAAGTGCAAAGGGTAACACAATTATTTCCAACTGTGCTATAGAACCTGAAATTCAAGACATGATAGCTTTCTTAAAAAAGATGGGTTGTATTATAAATTTTATAGGAAAAAGAAAGCTTTCTATAATAGAGTCTAAAAAATTCAAGAGTGTAAATCATGAAATAATTTTTGATAGAATTGAACTTGGCACTTATTTAATAGCAGCAGCTTTAATTGGAAAAAAAATTATAATAAAAAAAATAAAACCTAAAATTATAAACACAGAGATTAAAATATTAAAAAAAATGGGCGTGAGAATGAAGATAGATAGCAATGAAATTACTGTATTTGAATCTAATAAAATAAAAAATGTTAATGTTAAAACAGAGCCATACCCTGGTTTTCCAACAGATCTCCAGGCCCAAATTATGGTTTTAATGTCAAAAGCTTCAGGAACATCAAAAGTAAAAGAAAGTATATTTGAAAATAGATTTATGCATGTTCCTGAACTAAGAAGAATGGGAGCTAAGATTACTACAAATAATAACGTAGCATATATAAAAGGACCAATAAATTTATCAGGAGCAGAAGTTATGGCAACCGATCTGAGAGCATCTGTTAGCCTCGTGCTAGCAGCATTAGTAGCTGACAATAAAACTATAATAAATAGAGTTTATCATTTGGATAGAGGATATGAAAACTTAGAAAATAAATTAAAAAAATGCAAAGCTAATATTAAAAGAATTTAATAAAAGAATGAAAGCTACAAACCTAAAATTATTAGCTAGCTCAGATAAAGATCTAAGAGTTATAGCCGCTCACTTACAAGATGCAATTGTATCAATAAAAGATATAGCTAATTTAAAAAAAAATAGAATTTTTTTAATACAGTTAAATAGATTTATGTGGGAAGATGTTGAAAAAGGAGTTTTTAGAAAGAACAAAAGAATTAGGACAGTAATAAAATTCGACAATGTTATTAATGTTTCGTCTAAAAATATTAATATAAATCATGATAAACTTTTTCTAGATTTTTTAACTATTGAAAGTAATTTATTGCCTGATAAAAGTTATGAAGTAAATTTAATTTTTTCTGGAGACATAATAATTAAAATAAATGCAGAAGTAATTGATGTGACTCTAGACGATCAAGGCTCTCCATGGGAAAGCAAAACAGAACCAAAACACACCTTTTTATAATGCTTAAATTAATAAAATCAAATCAAAAAAATTTTCTATCAAACTTAGAATTTATTTTAGACAAAAGAAAAACTAAAGACCCTAATATTGAGTCTAAAATAAAATTTATAATACAAGATATTAAAAAAAATAAAGATCTAGCTTTAATTAAATATGAGAAAAAATACTCAAAGTTTAAAGGTATTTCAATAAGCAATATTAAATTTACAAAAGAAGAAAAGGAAATAATAATTAAAAAATTAGATAAAAAAACAAAAGCGTCTATTGATTTAGCTTACAATAGAATTTTAAATTTTCACAAAAAACAAAAATTATCTTCTTTTAGCTTTACAGATAAATTTAAAAATTCATTTTCTTATAAATCGAATGCAATAGAAAAAGTAGGCGTTTATGTTCCGGGTGGTTTGGCTAGTTACCCTAGTTCAGTTTTAATGAATTGCATCCCCGCAATAGTTGCGGGAGTAAAATATATATACATGACAACCCCAGCTATGAGTAAAAGTTATAATCCAGCAGTAATATATGCTGCAAAAAAATGTAAGGTAAAAGAAATTTATAAAATAGGTGGTGCTCAAGCAATAGCAGCAATGGCTTATGGAACTAAGATTGTAAACAAAGTAGACAAAATTGTTGGTCCAGGTAATGCCTATGTGGCAGGTGCTAAAAAACAAGTATTTGGAGATGTCGGCATTGATATGGTAGCTGGACCCTCTGAAGTAACAGTAGTAGCTGACAAATGGTCTAAACCAGATTGGATAGCTGCAGATCTAATAGCACAGGCAGAACATGACGAGAATTCACAATCAATAGTAATATCTGATGATATTAAAATAATTAATAGAATTAACTATTTTTTACGTGAGCAGCTAAAAGTACTACCCAAAAAAAAAATAGCATCTAAAAGTCTAAAAAATTTTGGCTTATCAATATTAGTAAAAAATAAAAAACTACTAGTAGATACCATTAATTTAATTGCGCCAGAACATTTAGAAATATTTATTAAAAACCCAAAAAATATTTTAAAGAATATTAAAAATGCGGGATCAATATTTATAGGGCAGTATTCTCCCGAGGCAGTAGGCGACTATTTAGCGGGCCCAAATCACGTTCTACCTACATCTGGTTCTGCAAGATTTTCTTCTGGACTATCAGTTTATGACTTTTTAAAAAGACATTCAGTAATAAAGATGACGAAATCAGGTATTGAAAGATTAGGAGCATCGGTTATAAATCTAGCTAAATACGAAAATCTTGAAGGACACGCAAATTCAATTAAAATAAGATTAAAAAAAGGAAAAAACTAATTGGCTAAACAAGAAACTTTAGAGTTTAAAGGTAAAGTGACAGAAATCTTACCCAACGCAATGTTCCGCGTTAAACTTGAAAACAACCATGAAATTTTAGCTCATACAGCTGGAAAATTAAGAAAGAATAGAATAAGAGTTTTAACAGGTGATAACGTTCAGGTGGAAATGACACCTTACGATCTAACTAAAGGTAGAATAACTTTTAGATTTTAGGCCTTGTAGCTCAGTAGTAGAGCAGTACCCTGAAAAGGTATGTGTCGTTTGTGCGATTCAAACCAAGGCCACCACTTCAAATCTCGTATCATTATTTTTAAAAGTTGATAAATATAAATAATATGAAAAAAAATAATGGTATTGTCTGGTTAAGGAATGATTTTAGAACATTAAAAAATGATGCATTAACATATGCAACTCAACATCATGACCACGTTTGTGCCTTTTTCATTTTAAAGAAAAAAGATTTTAAAAAAAAATCAGCACAGCTTTGGTGGCTTTATCAATCATTGAAAAATTTTAAAAAAAAATTAAATCAACTCAACATAAATCTTGAGATAGTAGAGGCTAACTCCTATCAAGAAATATTTGAAAAAATTATAATAAAAAAAAATTTTTCAATTTATTGGAATAAAGTTTATGAACCTGACTATTTGTTATTTGATAAGAAAACTACCAATTTATTAGAGCTAAGAAAAATTGATTTTAAAATATTTAAGGGTAATCTTTTAAATGAGTCTCATGAAATAAAAAAAAGTGACGATACACCTTATAAAGTTTTTACACATTTTTGGAAAACAGCTGAAAAATTCTATTTAGACAAAGGGTTTAGTAAAGAACAAAAAATTAAGATAAAGGATAAAAAAATTAATTTTTTAGATAAATTAATAAATTTAGAATCTATATTACCAAAAAAAAAATGGCATTTAAATTTTGAAAAATTTTGGAATCCCTCTGAAGAAACAGCCTTAGAAAATATAAAATATTTTATAAAAAATAATTTATCTGAATATGGAAAGAATAGAGATATTCCATGTATTAATGGGACATCAAAAATTTCTCCTTACTTAGCATTTGGACAGATTCACGTAGAAACTATTTGGGAAGAGTGTCAAAAAATTAAAGTTAAAAATAATGGCTATAGAAAATACATAAATGAACTTGGGTGGAGAGAATTTAGTCATAGTTTAATTAATTATTTCCCATGGATGTTAAAAAGAAATTTAAGAAAAGATTTTGATAATTTTCCATGGCAAGAAAATAAAAAACATCTAATTGCTTGGAAAGAAGGATTAACAGGATATCCAATTGTTGATGCAGGAATGAGAGAATTATATAAGACTGGATGGATGCACAATCGTGTAAGAATGGTTACGGCTTCTTTTTTAGTTAAGCACCTTAGAATACACTGGAAAGAAGGTGAAAAATATTTCAGAGATTGTTTGTTGGATTTTAATGAAGCAAACAATATTGCTGGCTGGCAATGGGTAGCTGGCTGTGGCGCTGATGCAGCTCCTTATTTTAGAATTTTCAACCCCATTCTACAAGGGGAAAGATTTGATCCGCAAGGTGATTACGTAAAAAAATGGATACCAGAGCTATCTGATGTTCCCAAAAAATTTATTCATAAACCATGGGAACTAAATGAAAGAATTAAAAATTTTGAAATAGGAGAAACCTATCCAAAGCCAATAGTTGTTCATGAGGAAGCAAGAAATGCTGCACTTAAAGCTTTTAAAAGTTTAAAAGATAAAATTTTATAAATTAGCGCCACAACAGTTTTTAAATTTTTTTCCAGTCGCAGAGCATTTTTCATTTCTTTGTATTTTTTGGTCTTTCATCAAATTCAAAAGACAATTTTCAGGAATTTTAGAACCCGTTTTATTTTCAACTTTTTTTTCTTGAGAAACTACTACATTGAGATTTAAAAGAAATTTTATAACATCAGTTTTTATTTTTTCTAAAAGTTCTTCAAATAGAACAAAGGATTCTTTTTTAAATTCCGACAGAGGATCTTTCTGGCCATAACTTCTTAAGCCTATGACCTGTCTTAGTTGTTCAAGATATTGTAAGTGAGATCTCCAAGAAAAATCAATAATTTGTAAAAAAACTCTTTTTTCAATATCATTACTCTCACTTTCACCAATTAATTTAATTCTACTATTATGTTTTAAGTCAAAAAGTTCTTTTAATTTTTTAGAAAATTCAACATCAGAGATATCAGCTAACTTCATTAACTCATCGTCATTTAATATATTTCCTGTGATATTTTTTAATATATTCAAGTAGACTGTTTTATCATTTGATTTTTCATAGTTATTTTTAACTTTAACCAAACTTAGTATTACTTCGTCTAGAAATGACTCTAGTGTCTCAACAATATTTTCACTTTTAAGTATTTTAAGTCTTTGATTGAAAATAACTTGCCTTTGATCGTTCATCACATCATCAAATTTTATCAATGTTTTTCTTATATCAAAGTTTCTACCTTCAACTTTTTGTTGTGCTCTTTCCATTGCTTTATTTATCCAGGGATGATCAATAGACTCGTTTTCTTTAAGTCCTAATTTTTTAAGCATCCCATCTATAGAGTCTGCACCAAAAATTCTCATTAACTCGTCTTCAAGACTAATATAAAAAATTGAACTTCCTGTATCTCCCTGCCTTCCTGACCTCCCTCTCAATTGATTGTCTATTCTTCTACTTTCATGCCTTTCAGTCCCTACAATCTGAAGTCCACCGAGTAATTTTACTTTTTCCTTGTCCTCTTCAATTTGTGAAAAATCTTTTTGATTATCCTCGTCTCTGAAATCCTTATTACCCCCAAGCTGAATATCAGTTCCTCGTCCAGCCATATTAGTAGCAATTGTAATCGATCCAATTTTACCAGCTTCTGCAATTATTTTAGCTTCTTTTTCATGCTGTTTGGCATTTAAAACACTATGTTTGATATTTTTTTCTACTAAATTGTTAGAGATTTTTTCAGATTTTTCTATACTAGTAGTACCAACTAAAACAGGCTGACCTTTATTGTGACAGTCTATAATTTTATTTGTTATTGCTAAATATTTTTCTTTTTCAGTTCTAAAGATTTGATCATTTGAGTCTTTTCTTAACATTGGTTTGTTTGTAGGAACAGGAACCACATTTAATTTATATATATCAAAAAACTCTTCAGCCTCCGTCAGTGCTGTTCCAGTCATTCCTGATAATTTTTGATACAAGCGAAAATAGTTTTGATAGGTAATGGAAGCTAGTGTTTGGTTCTCTTCTTGGATTTGAGCACCTTCCTTTGCTTCTATAGCTTGGTGTAATCCGTCCGAAAATCTTCTGCCGTCTAGAACTCTGCCAGTAAATTCATCAATAATCTGCACTTTATTTTCTTTAACAATGTAATCAACATCTTTATTAAATAAAAAATTAGCTTTCAATGCCTGGTTGACGTGATGAACAAGATTTAAATTTTGTGGATCATAAAAATTATTATTTTTCAAAACACCTTCGCTGATAGAAAGTTTTTCAATTTTGTCTATACCAACATCTGTTAAAATTGCATTTTTATTTTTTTCATCTACTTCATAATCTATCTTTTGAAGTTTATTTATAAATTTATCAGACAATAAGTAATAATTACTTTTATCTTCACTTCTTCCAGATATAATCAAAGGTGTTCTAGACTCATCTATTAAAATACTATCAACTTCATCTACAATACAATAGTGGTGGCCTCGTTGCACCATTTCAGAGAGATCATATTTCATATTATCTCTCAGATAATCAAAACCTAATTCATTGTTAGTTGCGTATGTAATGTCATAATTATAATGTTTCTTACGCCCGCTATCATCTAGTTCATTTGTAATACAGCCAGTTGACAGACCTAAAAAATCAAATACTTTACCCATCCATTGTGAGTCTCTTTTAGCCAAGTAGTCATTAACAGTTACAATATGAACACCTTTTTCTGTAAGTGCGTTTAAGTATGCTGGCAATGTAGATACTAGTGTTTTACCTTCACCAGTTTTCATTTCTGCAATTCTTCCTTCATGTAAAAAAATTCCGCCAATTAATTGGACATCATAGTGTCTTTCCATCAAAACTCGACTTGCTGCTTCCCGAACAAGTGCAAAGCTCTCAGGAATCATGGAGTCGATTTTCCTACCTTCTTTAAGATTTTTTTTTAGAAGATAAGTTTTGGCCTTAAATTCTTCATCTTTTAAACCCTTAAAATTGAGTTCTTGTTGATTAATTTGATCAACTAAGGGCTTAATTCTGTTCAATTCTTTTTGATTGCCAGATTTAAAAATTTTATTTAATGCTTTAGTAATTAAGTTCATGTTAGCAGGTTAGTAGCTTTATTATTAATACTCTATATATGTATTTATAATTTAAATTAAACAATAATTATGACAATAAATTTAAAAAATTTCTTAAGTTCTGACAAAAAATTATCAAAAATGGGTGACTTTCAAGAGTTAAAAGATATTGAGGGGCTTCAAGTATCATCTATTTCAGCAGACTTATATAAAAATGGAAGAGATGACCTTTCGTTATTTTATTTCCCAGAGGGCGCAAATCACGCAATAGCCTATACTCAAAACTCTATAGTATCAGAATCAATTACATGGAACAGGCAAAGTAAAAAAAATAATATTAAAGCATTAATCGTAAACACAAAAAATGCAAACACATTTACTGGAGATCAAGGATTAAGCAGTTTAAACGAAATAGCAAAAAATTTAGTTGAGTCTTTGAAAAAAATTGAAAATGAAAATGGATACGAAAGAACAAAAATAAAAGATCTATTGTTTGCTTCAACAGGGGTAATTGGAGAAGAGTTTCCATTAGAAAAAATTAAATCAAATATTGAAAATTTAGTTTCAAACTTAAGAGAAAGTCAAAATAAACTTATATGGTTAAAAGTAGCATCAGCTATCATGACAACAGATACCAAACCAAAAATAGCTTACTCAGAAATAAAATTTGGAGATAAAACAGTAAGAATAGCTGGAATCGCTAAAGGCTCTGGAATGATAGCTCCTAATTTAGCAACAATGTTTTCATTTATTTTTACAGATGCTGACATTTCTTCAGTAGTGTTAAATAAATATTTAAACAAAGTTTTATTTAATACTTTTAATGCAATAACAGTTGATAGTGACACCTCAACAAATGATATGGTTGCAATATTTTCAACTAAGAAAGTTAAAAATAAAAAATTAAATACTATTTCAAGTAGAGAAGCATTAAAGTTTGAAAAAGCTTTAAAAACAGTTTGTCTAGATTTATCAAAACAAATAGTAGTAGATGGTGAGGGAGCCAAAAAGTTTATAACAGTAAAAATTATAAATTCTGAAACAGTAGAAAGAGCAAAAAAAATTGCTTTTTCAATTGCTAACTCTCCATTGATAAAAACTGCAGTAGCAGGCGAGGATCCAAATTGGGGTAGAATTTTAATGGGAATGGGAAAGTCTGGAGAAAAAATTGACTCAAAAAAAATAATTATAAAATTAGGTGAATTTATAGTTGCTGAAAATGGTAAAATTTCAGATAGCTACAACGAAGAAAAATTACAAGAATATATGAAATGGGATTCAATCCTTATTGAAATTGACTTAAGACAAGGAAAAGAAGAATTCGAATGTTACACATGTGACTTCACTCATGAATATATTGACATTAATGCCGACTACAGGAGAAGCTAAATATTACAAACAATAATAGCTACTACTATGACCAATAGATGATCAAATATCTTTTAAAATGTCAAAATAAACATGAATTTGAAAGTTGGTTTTCTAATTCAAAAGAATTTGAAAAACTCAAAAAAAAGAATTTAATTGAATGTATTTATTGCAAATCACTAAAAATAGATAAATCAATTATGTCACCAAATGTTGTTGGTAAAAATAATCCTACAGATAAAACATCAAATAATAAAGAATTCATTAGATTTAAGAAAGATTTAGAAAAGTTAAAAAATTTTGTATCAAAAAATTTTGAATTTGTAGGAGATAAATTTCCAAAAAAAGTAAGAGAAATTTATTATGATAATAAAAAAAATAAAAACATTTACGGAATTGCTAGTTTGAAAGAACAAAAAGAATTAGAAGAAGAAGGAATAGAATTAGCTATTATCCCATTACCAAAAAATAAAGATAATTAACTTTTTTCAGCAGCCAAGATGTAATTTACAGATACATCTTTAGTTCTTTTCCATTTTTGAAAAAAAGGATCAAAACTTAATCCAGTTAAATTATTTATAGAAAAATTTAAATCCGTAAGTTTTTTTTCAAGCTCCTCAGGTTTGACGAATTTATTCCAATCATGAGTTCCTATTGGAAGCCATCGTAAAATATATTCTGCACCAACTATTGCTTTTATATAGGAAGTTAAAGTTCTATTTATAGTAGCTGTAAACATAATTCCTTTTGGTTTTAGTAAATTAAAACAAGATTGAAGATATAAATCTAAATTTTCAACATGTTCCACAACTTCTAAATTTAATATAATATCAAATTCATTTTTTAAGTCTAAATTTTCTGGTTCAGTATTTAAATAATTTATATTTAAATTATTTTTTTTAGCGTGTAATTTTGCAACTTTAATATTTTTATCTGACGCATCAATTGCAGTTATATTTGCACCTAATCTTGACATTGGTTCGCTAATTAATCCACCTCCACATCCAATATCTAAAATTTTTAAATTTCTTAAAGGAAACTTCTCATTACTGTCTATTTTAAAGTGATCTAAAGAAGTATCTAAAATATATTCAATTCTAGTTGGATTAAACATGTGTAAAGGTTTAAATTTACCATTAATATCCCACCACTCGTTAGCTAGTTTAGAGAATTTTTCAATTTCGTCTTTATTTACAGTGCTCATTATTCTATCTTACATTTTCTTGTTAAATATCTAAATTAAGATATTTATAGCTAAAAATTAAATTAAATATATGGCAAAAATAGTTATCAAATTTGGCGGAACATCGGTAGGTAGTATCGAGAGAATAATTGCTGCGGCAAAAATAGTTAAAAAAAAACTAGATAAAGGCAATAAAATTATAGTCGTAGTTTCTGCAATGGCAGGAAAAACTAATGAATTAATTAAATATTCAGAACATATAAGTAAAGATTTTAGTAAAAGAGAACTAGATGTTTTGTTATCATCAGGTGAGCAAGTGACTTCAGCTTTATTAGCTGGAGCTTTAAATAATCTTGGTGTTAAAGCAAAAAGTTATATGGGCTGGCAAGTCCCTATCTTAACAGATGGAGATCATAATAATTCTAGAATTATAAACATGAATGTTGAAAAAATAAATAAGTTCATCTCAAATAAAGGAGTAGCAATTATTCCTGGATTTCAGGGAATATCAAAAAAAGGAGACATTACGACTATTGGCAGAGGAGGTTCAGATGCAACCGCTGTAGCTACAGCTAAAATTTTTCAAACCGACCATTGTGAAATTTACACTGATGTAGAAGGAGTTTTTTCTACAGACCCAAAAAAATTCTCTAAAGCTAAAAAAATTAATAAAATATCTTACGAAGAAATGCTCGAAATGTCATCGCTA
>Ga0307986_10003204_pt1 | contig 11451 bp, 9 predicted proteins | sample EllFjometageno82_FD_203170 | JGI IMG/M metagenome (GOLD analysis project Ga0307986, IMG submission 203170) | Marine microbial communities from Ellis Fjord, Antarctic Ocean - #82 | ecosystem: Environmental > Aquatic > Marine > Unclassified | place: Southern Ocean | collected 2014-10-09
GGAGGATCTACAATTTTCCAAAACTCTGAACATGTAAAAATAAATGATCAAAATTCTTCTGCATGGTTAGAAAATGAAATTAATGAATTAAAAAATATTAAAAACCTAGAAATTAAAACAAGAACTAGTGTTGCTGCTTATCATGGATACAATTATTTGTTAGCAAGAGAAAATTTAACTGATCATCTCCCTAAAAATGAAAAAAATAAAAAAGTAAGACAAAGATTATTAAAAATTAGAGCTAAAAAAGTTATTGTTGCTACTGGCTCTTTAGAAAGACCCCTGGTATTTAACAATAATGACAGACCAGGCATTATGCTTTCGTCTGCAGTTAAAAAATATGCAGATTATTATGGTGTTGCAACTGGTCAAAAAAATATATTTTTTACAAATAATGACACAGCTTATGAAAGTGCAATTTCTTTAAACAAAAAAGGTATTAAGGTTGAGGCAATCATAGATATTAGAGAACAATCTAATACTGTATTTACTAAAGAAGCTGAGGATTTAGGGATTAAAATTTATAGGTCACACACAGTTGTAAATACAGAGGGTTATAAAAAAATTAATAAAATTACGATAATGGAATTATCAAGGGATGGACAATCTTTTGCAAGTCCAAAAAAGATAGAGCTTGATTGTGATTGCCTAGCAATTGCAGGTGGATGGACGCCAGCTGTTCATTTATTTACTCAATCTGGAGGTAAATTAAAATTTAGAGAAAAAGATCAAGTTTTTATTCCAGATATATACCCATCAGATCAAATTAGTATTGGCTCAAGTAATGGTGATTTTGAATTAGATAATTTGATTAAAAATTCTACAAAATCTCTAAAAGAATTCTTAAATATAAAAAAAACTGAGTTTGACAATTTAGAAATAAATTGTCCAAAAGATAATGAAATTAGAACTATTTGGTTACTACCATCTGATAAAGTTTTAGGAAAAACAAAACCTTTCGTTGACTATCAAAATGATGCTACTGCAAATGATATTAAACTTGCTCTAAGAGAAGGCTTTAGATCAATTGAACATGTAAAAAGATACACAACAACTGGAATGGGTACTGATCAAGGTAAGCTTGGTAACATGCATGCCTTAGGTATTATTGCAGAAACTGCTGGTGTTAAGATGGGTGAGCTTGGAACTACAACGTTTAGACCCCCTTACACACCTTTAACATTTGGAACAATTGTTGGACGAAATGTTGGTGAGTATTTTGATACATTTAGAAGAACACCAATGAATGACTGGCATATAGAAAACAAAGCTGAATTTGAAAACGTGGGTCAGTGGAAAAGAGCTTGGTACTATCCAAAAAATAATGAAACTATGCATGATGCAGTGCAAAGAGAAAGTAAAGCTGCAAGAAATAGTGCTGGTATATTAGATGCTTCAACACTTGGTAAAATTGATATTCAAGGAACTGATGCCTCAGAATTTTTAAATAGAGTTTATACAAATGCATGGTCAAAACTAGCCATAGGAAAATGTCGTTATGGTTTAATGCTTAACGAAGACGGTATGGTTTATGATGATGGTGTTACAACTAGACTTGATGAAAATCATTATATTATGACAACAACAACTGGTGGTGCTGCAAATGTATTAGGAAAATTAGAAGATTATCTTCAAACAGAATGGCCTGAGCTGGATGTTTATTTGTCATCAGTTACTGATCATTATGCAACAGCTAGTATTTGTGGACCAAATAGTAAAAAAATTTTAAATAAATTAATACCCGATCTTGATCTTTCAGATGAAAGCTTTCCACACATGTCTTTCAAAAACACAAAAATTAATAATATTAAATGTAGGATTATGCGTATTAGTTTTACAGGTGAGCATAGTTATGAAATCAATATTCAGGCGAACTATGGTGAAGATTTATGGAAGAAATGCATGGAAGCAGGTGAAGAGTTTAATATCACACCTTATGGTACTGAGACGATGCACTTATTAAGAGCAGAAAAAGGATTTATTATTGTTGGTCAAGATACTGATGGAACAATGACACCCATAGATTTACAAATGGATTGGATTGTTAGTAAAAAGAAATATGACTTTATTGGTAAAAGATCTCTTTATAGATCAGACACCATGAAAGAAGATAGAAAGCAATTAGTGGGTTTAGTGACGGATAATCCAAATGAAGTTTTGGAGGAAGGAGCTCAGATAATTGCTGACACTAGTTTAAAACCAGTTGAAATGTTAGGTCATGTAACATCAAGTTACTATAGCCCTAATTTGAATAAATCAATTGCACTAGCTGTAGTTAGAGGTGGTAAAAATATGCTAGGTCAAAAATTATTTATTCCAATGGAAAATAAAAATATTAATGTAACTATTGTTGATCCTGTTTTTTTTGACAAAGAAAATTTGAGGTTAAATGCTTAATTATAAAACTTCCATTAAAGGTGATGTGACTTATTCCGATTTAGTAATTAAAGAAATTAAACCTATTATGAAGTTAATCATAAGAGGTAAAACAAAAGATTTTATTACAGCTATTGGTAAAAATCTTAATATGGTGTTACCAACAGAGGCTAATACGTCTACATCAGCAGAGCAATTAACTGCATTTTGGTTAAGTCCTGATGAATGGATGTTGATATCAAATGAAACTGTGAGTGAGGATAATAATACTTATCAAGTTGAAGACGAATTGATTAAAAACATATCTAAAGTGAAATTGGGTGCAGTAACTAATGTGAGTGACCAATTTGTAATGCTAAATATAAAAGGCAGTAAAGTTTTTGATTTGTTTGCCACAGGATCTCCTTTTAACTTTAATGAATTTAGAAATAAGAAAGGTTCAGTTGTTCAAACAATACTGTCGCATATTGATGTAATTATCCATCTTACGGAAATAAATGAGGTTAATTTACTTGTTAGACGCTCTTTTTCCGAGCACTTACACTCTTTTATGAGTGATAGTGCGTCAAGGTTATAGCCTTATATTTATCAAAATTGCTGTTATATGAGGAATATGAAAAAAATACTCCTTGTAGTGCTATTAGCGCTTTTACCCTTTTCTCTTAACGCAGAAACTAAACTTGACCAGATTATGTCTTCTGGTGAGTTAAAAGTTGGAACAACAGGCGACTGGGATCCAATGACTATGAAAGACCCAGCTACTAATAAGTATGTTGGTTTTGATATTGATGTCATGCAAGAATTAGCAAAAGATATGGGTGTAAAAATTACTTTTGTACCCACTGAATGGAAGACTATTGTTTCAGGAATTACTGCAGGAAGATATGATATTTCTACAAGTGTAACTAAAACTCCAAAAAGAGCAGAAGTTGCTGGATTTACAGATACTTACTACAAGTATGGAACTGTTCCACTGGTTCTTAAAAAGAATTTAGAAAAATATTCAACGTGGAACTCTTTGAATAATAAAAGTGTAACTATTGCAACAACACTTGGAACTTCTCAAGAGGAAAAAGCTAAAGAATTTTTTCCAAAATCAAAATTACAATCAGTTGAATCTCCTGCAAGAGACTTTCAGGAAGTATTAGCTGGAAGAGCAGATGGAAACATTACAAGTTCAACAGAGGCTAATAAGTTAGTTATCAAGTACCCGCAATTAGCAATTGTTCCTGATGGAGAGAAAAATCCTGCCTTTTTAGCAATGATGGTTGGTAAAAATGATCAGGTTTGGAATGATTATGTTAATGTGTGGATTAAAGATAAAAAATCGTCTGGTTTCTTTAATAAACTACTAGCTAAATATAATTTAAAAAGCTTATAAAAAATTAGATATTAATCTCTAATTCATTATAACTTTAAGAGTGAAAAATTTATTTTTTTTACTTTTATTTTTACCTATTACTTCTTGTAGTGGCCAAGAATTAGGTTGGTTTATTCTATCACCTAATAATGTTGAAGGATTAACAAACCTAAAATTTTTACTAAGTGGCTTAACAACAACTATTTATATTTCAGTAATATCTATAATTATTTCTGCAATTTTAGGGTTCATTGTTGCAATACCCTCTTTAGCTAAAAATAAATTTTTAACATACGTAAATATTGGGTATGTAGAGATTGTAAGAGCAATACCGTTGCTTGTTTTAATATTATGGATCTATTACGGTCTACCTATAATGACTGGATTAAGCTTCAGTCCATTCGTGTCTGGAATAATTGCGCTGGCAATAAGTGAAAGTGCTTTTCAAGCGGAAATTTTTAGAGCAGGTATAAATTCAATTAAAAAATCACAATGGGAAGCGGGTTCATCACTCGGTCTAACTTTTTATAAAAGATTAAGATTAGTAATTCTTCCCCAAGCAATTAAAAACATCTTACCTGCTTTAGGTAACCAGTTTGTATATGTATTAAAGATGTCTTCATTGGTATCAATTATAGGAATTGGTGACTTAACAAGAAAAGCTAATGAATTAGTTGTGTCAACTTATAGACCATTAGAAATTTATACATTTTTAATTTTAGAGTATTTAATTTTAATATTAATTGTTTCATTCTTTGTGAGAAAATTAGAAAAAAAACTTGAACAAGATGGAAATAATTAATGAATAATTTAAATAATACAAATTACGATATAGATCTAAGTGATGGTGTTATTACATTTAAAAACATTAATACTACACTTGGTTTTGTTAGATATAATGAGACAGCTGAAGTTGAATATATTTTTGTTAATCCCATGTTTAGACGTCAAGGACTTGCTAAAAAACTATTAAGTATTCTTGAAGAAAAAACTAAAATCAAACCTACCCCTCAAGACCCAATCAGTCCTTTAGGCGAAAAGCTCTTCAAGATTAGTATACCAGAGATTAACTAGAATTCTGGGGCACCGAGTAACAGAACTACCCTGCTCACTTTAATTTTTCTTAGATTTTCTATAATCCCAAGGATAATCAAAATCCATAGACCACATACCAATTTTATTGATTCTTGCATAATCTTCATCAGGTATAAATTTTTTTGAATACCTTCTGTATGCAAATGCATAGCCACTTCTAACAAGGTAACTTGATAAACTTTCATTATTAACAAAACATTCTGCTAGTGTTCTTTTGTACTGATCTTTTCCTTCACTAATGCATTCAACATTATTATTTTCAATTTTATCAATAAGAATTTGTTTTGCCGTAATACCACAAGGATCTTTTACACCATCATTAAGACAAGTTTGTTTTAATTCAGGTGTATCTATACCTGTAAATCTAATTTTTTCTCCATTAAGATGAATTGTGTCTCCATCAACAATTTTAATTGTTTGAGATTTGACCTGGCTAATAGATAAAATAAATATTAGTGCTGATACACTAATAAGAAAAATGGCTTTTCTTTTGTTTAAAAACATTATTTAAAAAGTATCCAATAAAGATGATTACAGCAATACCCATAAACCAATTTGTTGCCATGATGGTATAAAAAATATCCACGTAATCTCCACCTCTAATATTAATTACATACCATAATAATAAAAAAGGAAATGCAGTTAACCTTAGAACGCTTAAGTAAAGACTGTAAACTGGCTTTTTAAGTGCCTGAAAAACTGCTGTTGTAATAAAGAATACAGGATAAATAGGTGCTATTAATGCAGCAACTTTTAAATATATAGCTCCGTGGTATATGGCTTCTGCATTATCTGTAAATTGAGATACAAAAAACTCTGCACCAAAGAATAAAATGATACCCGCTACTGCCATGAATGATGATCCAAAAAATAATGCTTTAGTATAAAGCTCTCTTATACGATTATATTTTTTAGCACCAAAGTTTTGTCCACCAATAGAAAGTACCGCTGTATTTAAACCAATTACTGGAAGTAAAAAAACTTGCTCAACTCTTAAAGCTGCACCATAACCTGCTGTTGCAAGGTCACCAAATTGTCCAATAAAATACAAAATATTAAAAATACCTACACCAATAAATAACATACTAATCATTATTGGCATTGCTTGTGAAAACAACTCTTTAAGAAGAATAAATTTAGGAATAAAGCATTTAATAGATAAATACTTTCTTAATTTACACGAGTTAATTTTGTAAGCTAAATAAATAGTACCAATAGATTGAGCGATAACAGTTGCTATTGCAAGGCCGCCTATGCCGTAAGCTGGAACAATTCCGTATCCCCAGATAAATAATGGATTTAAAAAAATATTTAAAAAGAAACTAAAGATAAGAACATTTCTATAACTCTTAGTATCACCCTGTGCATTCAAAGCTCCATTTAAAGATATTTGGATCATTACTATAAATGTTCCATAAAAAATTATATCCAAATATTCTCTAGTTAAAGCAATACCAGCAGAATCAGATCCCATAACACCTAAGAGAAAATCAGAAGCATTTAACCCAAATAAAGTAACAACAATTGAAGTGACTAATGCAAAAATTACTGATTGAGCAATAAATAGCGATGCTTTATTAATTTTTTTAGCACCTAATAAATTACCTATACCAGAGTTCGTTGCAGCACCAATACCAACACCAACAGCAATGATGACAAAATAAATTGGAAATGATTTGGCTATTGCACTTATAGCTTCTGCAGAAATTCTACCTGCAAACCATGTATCAACTAAATTATAGAATGTTTGAAACAAAGAACCAACACTAGCTGGGATAGTTACTTTTTTAAGTAGTAACCAAATTGGATCTTTGGTTAAATTTATGGCTTTAGACAATTGTTTTTCCTATTTAAATTCTTTTTGAAATATATGCTTTGAACCGGTCTTTTTAGCAAGGTTTATTTGCTTTTGTCTCATACGAAATCTCTCTTTTTGTGTTTGAGTTAAATTATCATGACAGGTTACGCATGAAACACCCTCCTCATATTTTTTAGACTTCTTATCTTTTGGTGAAACAGGTTTTCTACATCCACTGCATATTGAGTAAGTGCCAGCTACCAATTCATGTTTAACACTGATTCTGTTGTCAAAAACAAAACATTCACCATTCCATAGACTTTCTTTTTTTTTAACATTTTTTAAGTAATTTAAAATTCCACCTTTTAATTGATAAACATTTTTAAAGCCTTTTTTTTCTAAAAATACTGAAGCTTTCTCACATCTTATTCCGCCAGTACAAAACATTGCAATAGGCTTTGTTTTTTTTAGTTTATTTAAGTATTTTGGAAATTCTCTGAAATTATCAACATCAGGATTAACAGATCCTTTAAAGGTACCCACATTATACTCAAATGGTTTTCTAGAATCTAAAACCAATGTTTCTTTATCATTAATTAACTTATTCCATTTTTTAGGATCTACATGATTATCTTTTTTATTTTTTGATGATAAGCAAAGACCCATAGGGACTACTTCTTTTTTAATCTTAACTTTTGGTTTGTGAAAAGGTTGAAATTTACTTTTTGAAATATTTTCACTATCAAATTTTTTAAAATCTAATATCTTTTTAATCTTTGTGATAGTTGGCTTTAGATCACTAGCTTTACCTGAGATTGTTGCATTTACTCCTTCACTAGCTATAATTATTATTCCACGGATATTTTTTTTAATTAAAAGATCCTGTAGTAAAACCTTATTTTTTTTTAAAGAAGTAAGTTTTTTAAATTTGTAAAAACCAAATACATCGAACATTACAACACTCTACAAACAGTCATTCCATCGCCCAATGGTACAATGATTTGTTCCACTCTTTTATCGTTTGCAACATAAGTATTAAAATCTCTGATATTTATTGTATATTTATCTAAATTATCACCATCAGCGACTTCACCATGCCACAAAACATTGTCTACAATAATCAATCCACCTTTATCTAATAAGTTCAGTGATCTTTCATAATATTCTTTATAATTCATTTTATCTGCATCAATGAAAACCATATCAAATTTACTATTCTTTAATTCATCTAAACTATCTAATGCAGGCTTAACAATTGTTTGAATTTTATTATCCAGATTAGCTTTTTTAAAAAAATCTAATGCAACTTTGTTCGTTCCCTCATCTTTATCTAGCGCTACAAGTTTACCATCATCTGGTAATGCTAATGCTATAGAAAGTGCACTTAACCCAGTAAAAGTTCCAATCTCAAGTACATTTTTAATATTAGAAGTTTTTATAATCAAATGAAGAAAATGACATTGAGATGTCGCTACTTGCATTCTCTTAACATCTCCAAGTGTATTATTGTAATCGATTATTTTTTGCTGAATGGGGTTTAGCTTTAAACTATAATTATTTATATACTTTTCAAGTTTTTCAGTAATTTCAAGGTTCTTACCCATGATATTAAAGTTTCTTCTTCAATATCTCATTTATTAATTGAGGATTAGCTTTACCACTTGAAGCTTTCATTGCTTGGCCTACAAAGAAACCAAATAGCTTTTCTTTACCATTCTTATATTCAGTAGCTTTTTCCCTGTTATCATTGATAATCTTTTCTATTAAAGCCTCTAATGCTTTAGGGTCACTTTCTTGTTTTAAACCTTTTTCTTCAACAATTACTTGTGGATCTATGTCTCCATCCATCATTAATTCAAATATTGTTTTAGCTATTTTTCCAGAAATTGTTCCATTCTTAATTAGATTAATTAACTTTGCCAAATTTTTTGCACTTATTGGGCTTTGTGCAATTTCTAAATTTTTATTATTTAAAACAGCAAACAATTCACCTGTAATCCAGTTAACAGCTAATTTCATATCTCGGTTTTTGCCCATTTTAGCGACAACTTCTTCAAAATATTTAGCTGTATCAATGTCAGATACTAATATTGTAGCCTCGTAAGGAGACACTTTAAACTTATCAATAAATCTTTTCTTTTTTTCGTCTGGCAGTTCAGGGATATCCGCTTTAAGTTTTTCAATAAATTCATCAGTTACTTCTAATGGTAATAAATCTGGATCCGGAAAATATCTATAATCATGAGCATCCTCTTTAGATCTCATAGATCTTGTTTCATTTTTTTTAGTATCAAATAACCTTGTTTCTTGATCGATTGTTTTACCTTCTTCAATTAAATCAACTTGTCTGTTAGCTTCATAATCAATGGCCATTTGCATAAATTTAATTGAGTTAACATTTTTAATCTCACAACGTGTTCCAAGTTTGTCAGAACCTTTAATTCTTACAGAAATATTAACGTCAGCTCTTAAGGAACCTTCCTGCATATTTCCATCACACGTACCAAGATATCTCATAATGGATCTTAATTTTTTAACATAAGCACTAACCTCATCTGGAGTTCTCATGTCTGGTTTACTAACAATTTCCATCAAAGCTACACCTGATCTATTTAAATCAACTAATGTATTTTGTGGGTCCATATCATGAATACTTTTTCCAGCATCTTGTTCTAGGTGTAATCTTTCAATTCCTACTTCTTTTTGACCATGTGCCATATCAAGAATAACCGTACCCTCACCTACTATTGGATATTTAAACTGTGAGATTTGATAACCTTGTGGAAGGTCTGCATAAAAATAATTTTTTCTGTCAAAGACTGATCTTTTATTAATTTGAGCTCTTAAACCTATGCCCGTCTTAATTGCTTGTTTTACACAGTACTCATTAATAACTGGAAGCATTCCTGGAAATGCCGCATCAACTAAACTTACTTGCGTATTAGGTTCAGCACCAAATGTTGTTGATGAAGATGAAAATAATTTTGAATTTGATGTAACTTGAGCATGAACTTCAAGGCCAATTACCACTTCGTAAACATTGTCTCGTCTTTCGATTAAGTATTCTGAATTATCTTTAGTCATTTATTTAATCCACCAGTCAGTAATTTTATTTTTAAACTGGATTTTCTCTTCCATAGCATAAGCAATGTTTAAAATATTTTGTTCATCAAAAGCTTTACCTATAATTTGTAGTCCCAATGGATAACCCATGGCATCTACACCTGCAGGGATTGAAATTGCAGGTAAACCAGCTAAATTAACTGGAACTGTGAATATATCATTTAAATACATTGAAACTGGGTCATTAGTTTTTTCACCAATTTTAAAAGCAGCACTTGGTGTCGATGGAGTTAGAATTGCATCAACTTTTTTGTAAGCTTCATCAAAATCATTTTTAATTAATTTTCTAACTTTTTGTGCCTTTAAATAATAAGCATCATAATAACCTGAGGACAAAACATATGTTCCAATCATTATTCTTCTTTGAACTTCGTTACCAAAACCTTCAGATCTTGTTTTTTCATACATATCAATAAGGTTTTCACCTTTAGATCTAAAACCATACTTAACACCATCATATCTTGCTAAGTTTGAAGAAGCTTCAGCTGGGGCTACTATATAGTAAGCAGGTAAAGCATAATTTGTATGAGGTAGTGAGATTTCAACAATTTCAGCACCACAATCTTTTGCATACTCAATTCCCTTAGTCCATAAATCCTCTATCTCTTTTGGCATTCCATCAACTCTATATTCTTTTGGAATTCCAATTTTCTTACCTTTAATATTATTTGTTAATTCTTTGCTGTATTCATTTCTTTTAAAATCAATTGATGTTGAGTCTTTTTCATCATAAGTGCTAATTATTTCTTGAAGCAATGCACAATCTTTTACATCTTTAGACATTGGCCCTGCTTGATCTAATGAAGATGCAAAAGCAACTATTCCGTATCTTGAGCAACTTCCATAAGTAGGCTTTAATCCAACAGTACCTGTAAATGAAGCAGGTTGCCTAATAGAGCCACCTGTATCAGTTCCAATTGTAATAGGCGTTAAATTAGCTGCTAGAGCTGATGCAGAGCCTCCTGAAGAACCTCCAGGTACTAAACCTTTATCTATAGGACTTTGTACATTTCCAAAAAAACTAGTTTCATTAGATGAGCCCATTGCAAATTCATCACAATTTAACTTACCAAGTAAAATTGCACCTTCGTTCCAAATATTTTGAGTAACAGTAGATTCGTACGGTGGAATAAAATTATTTAAAATTTTACTACCTGCTGTAGTTTTTACATCTTTAGTGCAAAACAAATCTTTAACAGCCATTGGAACACCCGGAAGCTTTAAATCAAAATTAGGTTTTTGGTCAAAACTTTTAGCTTTCAAAAGTGCATTAGAAAAATCTTCTGTTATGTAAGCATTTAAATCTGTAGACTTTTCTCCTCTATCAATAAAAGCTTTAGTAGTTTCTTCAGAAGAAATTTTTTTATCTTTAATATTTTTAACTAATTCAGTTAAAGTGAGTGAAGTGATATCTGACATTATTCAACAACCCTTGGTACAACAAAAAAATCTTCATTTTCTTCTGGTGAGTTTTTTAATATTTGATCTCTAATATTTTCACTTTTAACCTCATCTACTCTTAATTTTAATGTGGTTTCTACAACAGAGGTTAAGGGCTCAACATTATCAGTATTGAGCTCATTCAATTTTTCAATGAAATCAAATATAGAGTTAAGATCTCCAGCTAATTTATTAGCTTTTGCATCATCAACTGAGATTCTTGATAATTTAGAAATATGCTTTATTGTTTTAAGATCAA
>Ga0307986_10003208_pt1 | contig 11447 bp, 9 predicted proteins | sample EllFjometageno82_FD_203170 | JGI IMG/M metagenome (GOLD analysis project Ga0307986, IMG submission 203170) | Marine microbial communities from Ellis Fjord, Antarctic Ocean - #82 | ecosystem: Environmental > Aquatic > Marine > Unclassified | place: Southern Ocean | collected 2014-10-09
TTGTTATTCAAAGAATTCTTGAAAGTGAAGGTAATTTTACGTTGCTTGATAAAAATAAAGTTATTAGTCAGCACAATTATTTTAGAATGTTTGCAACGACAAACACCATTGGTCTTGGAGATACAACAGGACTTTACCATGGAACTCAACAAATTAACCAAGGACAGATGGACAGGTGGAATATTGTTGCAACTCTTAATTATTTACCGTTTGAAAAAGAACTTGAGATAGTCCTTTCAAAAAATAAAAGCTATGCATCTACCGAAGATAAAGAAAAAATATCTAACATGATCAAAGTTGCAGATTTAACTCGAAAAGGATTTATAAATGGCGATATATCTACGGTTATGAGTCCTAGAACAGTTCTGCACTGGGCAGAAAATACCAAAATATTTAAAGATCAAGGATATGCATTTAGATTAACGTTCCTAAATAAATGTGATGAAACAGAAAAAAAAATTATTTCTGAATACTATCAAAGATGTTTTGGTGAAGATCTTCCAGAATCTTCTGTGAATGTTACTATTTCCTAAATGGAAAAAAAAAACGATAATCTAGAAAATTTTAAAAAAGCTATTACCTCTACGATAAAATCTATTACAGGTGATCAAAATATTGATGTAGTTTTTGGTGGGCATGCAACAAAAAAAAATATTAAAACTATTAATTTACCAAACATTATAAGTACAGACAGTAAAATTGATTACACAAGAACTAGAGCTTTGGCAGATTCTGAAGCTTTAAAATTAAGATGTTCAGATCCAGGTATATATAGTTCTTTTGAACCACAGGGCAATATTTCAAAACTTTTGTATGCTATTGCAGAAAAAATTCGATATGAGAATATTGGATCTTCTTATTTTAAGGGAGTCAAAGAAAATTTAAATCAATATTATAAAATCAAAGCTAAACAAAAAAATGATTATAAAAATAAAGATTATGAATTTGTAGATGCTTTTGAAAGTTACTTAAGAAGTAAAATTTTTAGGCTTGATAACGATGAAAACACGAACGCTAAATATAGAAAATATAAAAAAAAGCTAGATACTAAATTGAAAAATCAATTAGACGTATTAACTAGTTCAATCTTTAATCAAAAAAAATTTAATTCTTTAATTTCTGAAATAATTTCTCTAATGCAAATTGATGAAAACATTAAGACAGAAAAAAATAGTGATGATCAAAAAAAAGAGGATAATTTAGAAAATAAATCAAACGAACAAAGTGAAAAAGAATCAAAAAATTCGAAAAATAATGACATGTCTATTGATGCTAGTCTACCTGACTTAAATCAATTATCATCAGAAATTGACAGTGATATTGTGTCTGAGGAAGACGAGGATGAGTATTTAAATTCTCCTAAGAGTAATCGGGAAAAAAGTAAAAATTTTGGAGATTTAATGTACAAGTATTATACAGCAGAGTTTGATGAAACAATCAACGCTGTAGAGCTAGAAAGTGAAGAAGAACTTGCGAGATTAAGACAAAATCTTGACCAACAATTATTAAGTTTAAAAAACTTTATCTCTAAATTAGCTAATAAACTTCAAAGAAAACTGTTAGCAAAGCAAAATAGATCTTGGGATTTTGATTTAGAAGAAGGTGCGCTCGATACTTCAAAATTAACTAGGATCATTATCGATCCTTTGAACTCGTTATCCTTCAAAAAAGAAAAGGATATTAAATTTAAAGACACACTAGTTACTATCTTGATTGATAACTCTGGATCTATGAGGGGAAAACCAATTTCAGTAGCTGCAATATGTGCTGATATTCTATCAAGAACCTTGGAGAGGTGTTCTGTAAAAGTTGAAATATTAGGATTTACAACTAAACACTGGAAAGGTGGTGAAAGTAGACAGAAATGGATCAATAATCAAAAACCATTATTTCCTGGAAGATTAAATGACTTGAGACATATTGTTTATAAATCTGCGGATACACCCTGGAGGCAATCTAAAAACAATATGGGTCTCATGTTGAAAGAAGGTTTGTTAAAAGAAAATATTGATGGCGAAGCACTTAAGTGGGCTTACAATAAAATTCTTAAAAGAAAAGAAGAGAGAAAAATATTGATGATTATATCTGATGGCGCACCTGTTGATGATTCAACTTTGTCTACAAATAAAAGTGACTATTTGGAAAATAATTTGAAACAAACTGTGAAATGGATAGAAAAAAATTCTTCCATTGAACTACTTGCTATAGGGATAGGTCACGATGTAACAAGATATTATAGCAAAGCAATTAAAATTGCAGATGTACAAGATCTTGGAGACGTCATGATAAATCAATTAACAGATTTATTTAGCGAAAATGAAAAAAGAAAAATACATTAGATTGGATTTTTCTTTTCGTTTAGGTCTCTTATTTTGAAAATTAATAATCTAAATGGGATTAGCATTAAAAGGGCCATTAAAAGTTTTACAAATAAGTCTCCGATGGCAAGTGTTACCCAGGGAACGCCTGTTCCTAAAAATGAAATAGAAAAAAATAAGAATGTATCAATAGCTGAGCCCGAAACAGACGATGTTACTGGTGCCACAAACCATGCTTTGTTTCTTAAACGCTGAAAAATTTCTATATCTATTAATTGTGCTACTAAAAAAGCTGTACCTGAACCTAGCGCTATCCGAATTGAAATCACATCCTGAAAATTTGTTGATACGAGCGTTGTTAATAAAATTCCTATAGTAAAACCGATATATACTAATTTTCTAGCTTCTTTTTTCCCGAGCCTTCTATTTGCTAAATCTGTAATTAAAAAAACTATAGGATAGCTGAAAGCTCCATAAGTTAGGAGGTCTTGTAACTGAAATTTATTTATAGGAAATTGAACTAAATAGTTAGAAACAATAATTATTAGACCCATTGTAATTGAGAGTACAATAAAGAAAGTTTTATCTGATGATTTTTTTACCAACACCTAAGCAAATATATTAATACTAATTTTTAACTTTTGTGCTTTTTTAGAAAGTTTCTGCTTTTTTACTGATTTTAAATATTGGTCAAGACCACCTTTAAAATCCACTGAACGTACTGCTGCGTTGGTAACTTTTAACGTAACATTTTTTTTAAGTTTATCACTTTTAAAAGTTACTTTTTTAAGATTGGGTAAAAACCTTCTTTTAGTCTTATTGTTAGCATGGCTAACATTATTACCCTTTAAAGGGGATACACCTGTAAGTTCGCATCTTTTTGACATAAATATTTTTTATTTCAGTAGTATAATTCTTGTTTACTATGGTCAAGTTAATATATCTAGATTGACAATTAAACAATCAAATAATATTAAAATTAATGGACTTTTACTTACCTATCGCGCAAGTTCAGATTAGCGTTACCACGGTTTTACTTTTAAGTTTTGGTATTGGTGTTTTGTCGGGAATATTTGGTATTGGTGGAGGATTTTTAATGACGCCTATTCTTATCTTTCTTGGAATACCTGCCACTTATGCTGTCGCTAATGTAGCTAACAATATTTTAGGTATATCAGTTTCAGGTGCAACAACTCATTGGTACAAGAAAACTCTAGATTATAAAATGGGTTTCATGATTGTGGTTGGGGGATTAGCTGGAGCTATTGTTGGTATGCAAATTTTTAAATACCTACGAGAAGTTGGTAATATAAATACAATCATAGCATTAGCTTACGTATATTTATTAGCTATTATCGGAACACTTATTTTTGTTGAAGGTATTAAAGAAGTGAGCGCATTAAAAAAAAAAATATTAGTAAAAAAAAAATTACATACGCATTATTGGATACATGGACTTCCCTTCAGAATAAGATTTAGTAAGTCTAAATTATATGAAAGTGCACTAACACCAATCATTTTAGGTTTTTTTGTTGGTTTATTTGCTTCTATCATGGGCATTGGTGGAGCTTTCTTAATGGTTCCTGCAATGATTTATCTAATAGGAATGCCCACTAAATTAATTCCTGGAACCTCTTTGTTTGTAACTATTTTTATTACAGGATTTGTAGTTATAGCACATGCTATACAATTTAAATCTATAGACCTTTTATTAGTTTCTTTTTTACTATTTGGATCAATTATCGGCTTACACGTCGGGCTAAAGATTTCTGAAAAATTAAATGCATCGGAGTATAAAGCATTATTAGCTATTTTATTAATAGCAGTTGGTATTTTTATGGGTGTAGAAACATTCGTGTTTAATAATGGTGTTGACGTTTTAAAAAATATACCAACCTCGGAGATTAATTCTGAACTAGCTCAATCAATAATAAATTTAGCAAAAAATTCACCTATAACCTACGCTTCTCTTTCTGTTGTGCTTGTTGTGTTTATAGGATTTATTTTTTCTTATATTAGAGAACTAATTCATCACTTCAGATATTCAAAAAAAATTAAGAATTAATACCAATAGCCTGTTGAATATTCTTTATTTTTTCTTTTTTTAGAATTTCAATTAATTCTTTTTTGATATCCTTGACTATTCCAGGACCTTTGTACACCATACCGGTATATAGCTGAATTGCTGTAGATCCTGCTATAATTTTATCAAAAGCACTTTGCCCGCTATCAATACCACCTACACCAATAATAGGTATCTTTCCTTTGTTTGATTTGTAAAAACTTTTTATAAATTTTAATGATTTTTCTTTTAGTGGCTGGCCAGACAGACCGCCAATCTCATCTTTATTTATGTCAAGTAAATCTTCTCTATTTTGATTTGTAGTATTTGTCAATATTACTCCATCAATCTTAAATCTTTGTACCATTTCATTAATATTAGTAATTTCTTTTTCTCCAATGTCTGGTGAAATTTTTAAAGTTATAGGGCATTTTGTTTTTAATTTTTTTTTTAATTCTAATAATTTATTTAAAAGGTTGGATAGTAATTTTTCTTCATGGAAATCTCTTAAACCCACAGTATTTGGGGAGGAAATATTAACTGTTATGTAACTAGCAAATTTATTTAATTTATTGAAACATTCTAAAAAATCTAAAGACTTATTTTTCGTATCTTTATTTGGTCCAATGTTAATTCCTAAGAATTCACTAGGTATATTTGTTTTTAAACGTTCAGTGACTATCTTTATACCATCATTATTAAACCCTAATCTGTTTATTAACGCCTTATCCTTTTCAAGTCTAAACACTCTTGGTTTAGGGTTGCCGAATTGTCTTTTAGGTGTGATTGTACCTACCTCAACAAAACCAAAACCAAGTTTAAACAAAGAATTATACACTTCAGCACTTTTATCAAAACCTGCCGCAAGTCCAATTGGGTTTTTTAATTTTTTCTTAAACAATTCTGTTGAAAGCATTTCTTCACCTTCAACTCGAAAGAAGTTTTTTGGCATAAAATTAAACTTTAGAGATTTAATTGCTAAATCATGAGCGGCTTCTGGGTCTAATGTAAAAATATAAGGTCTTAAAAATGAAAACATCTAATCTTTTTTAATTTTTTTATTAATCAGTTTAATAGTTTCTCTGACGCCGAAAAAACTAATAAAAAAACCCATTCTTGGACCGTCTTCACTTCCAAAAAGAACTTCATAAATCAATATGAACCACTCTCTAAGTTTTTTTTCATAACCATTTTCTTTTCCAGTAGAATATACGATTGTTTGTATATCTTCTGGTTTTGAATCCTGTGTAATTTGTTCTAGTTTTTTAGCTAAATCTGAAAGAGCATTTTTTTCAATTTCGTTAGGTGTTTTATACTTTTTATTTGGTTCAACTTTATCTTTAAAATAATTGATGGCGTATTCAGTTAATTGATCAAGTATGGGATAATTTTCTGGTGTAATATCTTGGTGAAACCTTTGTATAAACTTCCATAAAATTTCTTTATTTTCTGCGTTACTAGAGCCAACTAAATTTAAAAGCATAGAAAAAGTCATAACTATTTTTTCTTTTGGAGGATGTCCGCTATGAACATGCCAAGCGGGATTTAATAACTGCTCACTCGGTTTTTGTTTAGGAAACGTTTCAATTAACGAAAGATAATCATCGACGGCTTTTGGTACTACTTCAGAGTAAAGTTTCTTTGCGCGCGTAGGGTTTTGGTACATATAAAGAGACAGACTTTCAGGCGAAGCATACCTTAGCCATTGCTCTATCGAAATACCATTGCCTTTTGATTTTGATATTTTTTCTCCTTTTTCGTCTAAAAATAGTTCATAAGCAAATCCATTTGGTGGTTTCTTTCCAAGAATCCTGCAAATTTTATTTGATAAGATGGCACTTTCTGTTAAATCTTTTCCATACATTTCAAAGTCAACATCAAAAGTAAACCAACGCATAGCCCAATCAACTTTCCATTGCAATTTACAATTGCCATTTTTTATTTCTGTCTCTAATTTTTTTCCATTATTATCAAAAACAACTCTTCCATTTTTTTTGTTCATTTCTAGTAATGGGATTTCTAAAACTTTTCCTGTCACTGGACATATTGGTAAAAATGGACAATACGTTTTTTTTCTCTCGCTCCTAAGTGTTGGTAAAATAATTTCCATTATTTCTTCATATTTTTCTAATACGCGCATCAACGACTCATTAAATTTTCCATCTTTGTAATGTTGAGTAGAACTTTTAAAGTTAAATTTAAAATTAAATTTATTTAAAAAATCTTTAAGCATTTCATTGTTGTGCTTTCCAAAACTATCAAACTTATTAAATGGATCTGGAATACTTGTTAAAGGCTTTCCTAGATTTTCTGTAAGAACTTTATTGTTAGGTATGTTGTCTGGTACTTTTCTTAAGCCATCCATATCGTCGGAAAATGTTATAAGATCAGTATCAATTTTTTGAATGTGGTTAAGTGCATTGATCATCATAGTAGTTCTTGCTACCTCTCCAAAGGTACCGATATGAGGTAAACCACTGGGGCCATATCCTGTTTGAAAAATAATTTTATTTTTAGATTTTATTAGCTCTTTTCTATCTTTTAAAAGTTTTCTGATTTCAACAAAAGGCCAAGAAGAAGTTGATTGAATTAAATTAACATCAAGCATAAGAGTGGTTTATTAAATTTTATAGATAAAATACAGATATAATTACAAGATAATAAGTTGAATTTTATAGGCATTTAAATAATCTATTTTTTATCATGACTTCAAATAAAACAGTTTTTTTTATAATTGGAACTTTATTAATTATTTTAGGTCTATTCATGCTGTTGCCTTATTGTTTGCAGATATTTTACAGAGAAGATAGTCATAGTTTTTTATCGTCTTCATTTATTACTATTCTAATAGGTACACTGTTTGTGTTGGCTAACCTTCAAAAAGAATATCAATTAAATCTTAAACAAACATTTTTCTTTTCTACTTTTGCGTGGATCTCAATTGCAGGCTTTGGCGCTTTACCATTTATTCTTTCTGATATTAATTTTTCAGTAAGTGATTCATTTTTTGAAAGTATGTCTGGAATAACAACAACAGGGTCTACCGTAGTTACAAACTTGGATGATTCTCCAAAAAGTATTTTGATGTGGCGTGCCATCATGCAGTGGCTAGGTGGTGTCGGAATAATTGTAATGGCAATCACCGTTCTTCCTCTCTTAAAAGTTGGAGGTATGCAATTATTTAAAATAGAGAGTTCAGACAAGCCAGAAAAAATTTTGCCAAGAACTTCTCAAGTTGCATTTATTATTATCTCAACCTATTTAGTTTTAACTTTTTTTTGTGCTTTTTTTTACAAAATTTTAGGCATGAGTTTATTTGATAGCGTTGCTCATGCAATGACTACTATTGCTACGGGAGGTTTCTCAACACACAATGATTCTATTGGTTATTTTAATAACCCAAATATAGAAATAATTGCTACGATATTTATTATTTTAGGTAGCATACCTTTTATTGCTTATTTAAAATTTATTAAAGGTAATAGAAAAATTTTTTATCAGGATATTCAAATTAAAGGACTGGTCTATCTTTTTCTTTTGTCTACCTTAATTATGTTTCTGTATTTATTTTTCAATAATACTAATATTTTAATAATCGAAAAAATTAGAATAGCCTCTTTTAATGTTGTTTCCATCTTATCAGGTACTGGGTATGTGACTAATGATTTTAGTTTATGGGGAAAATTTCCTCTAATTTTTTTTCTCTTTTTAATGTTTATTGGAGGTTGTGCAGGATCGACTGCTTGTGGAATAAAGATATTTAGATTTCAATTGCTTTTCTTGTTTTTAAACAATCAAATAAAAAAATTAATTTACCCAAATAGTATTTTTATTTTAAAATATAATAATCAAAAAATTACTGATAGCTATATGAATTCTGTAATTATTTTCGTCTTTGCTTATTTATTTATATTTATTTTAACTGCTATGTTGCTTTCTGTAACTGGCCTAGATTTCTTGTCTGCAATCTCTGGGGCTGCAACATCAATATCGAATGTAGGTCCTGGACTTGGTGAAATAATAGGCCCAAATGGAAACTTCAAATCTATACCTGAAGTTTCTAAGTGGGTGCTTTCATTTGGCATGCTGCTTGGAAGATTAGAATTGTTTGCGGTCTTGATATTGTTCTTTCCATCTTTTTGGAGAAATTAAATTAAATGAGTATAAAAAAAAAATTAAATCCTTATCTAGATCGCAGAATGTTGAGAATTTTATTACTTGGTGTAATGAGTGGTTTCCCTTGGGTGCTAATAGGTAGTGCTTTAAGTTTATGGTTAAAAGAAAATGATCTAAGCAGAACGACGATTGGTTGGGCTGGATTAATTTTCGGAGTGTACGCTATTAATTTTTTATGGGCGCCATTAATCGATAGATTGCATTTACCATTTTTATCCAAAAAGATAGGTCATAGAAAGTCTTGGATTATATTAATGCAAGTAATTATTTTTATTTCTTTATTGTTATGGAGTTTTTTAGACCCTAGTAAAAATTTATGGTTAGTGATTGCTGTAGGGTTGGGGATAGCAATATCTTCCGCTACTCAAGATATAACGATTGATGCGCTAAGAATTGAGCAAATAGGAGAAGATGAAAAAGAACTGTTGTCAGCTGGAGCAGCAGTTTCTGTCGTTGGATGGTGGACTGGCTACAAACTTGGTGGTCTAGTATCTTTGATTAGTGCTGACATGCTCCAAAAGCAAGGTTTAGAAAATTATTGGCAGATATCATTTTTGATTCTCTCAATAATTGTTACTCTTTGCAGCATAGGCTTACTGTTTATTCCGGAAAAAAATTCTGACGAGAAAGTAAAATTACAAAATCTAGCTGATCAAAAAATAGTGGACAAGATTGGGTCTTCTAATAGTTTTGTTAAAATATTTGCTTGGTTTTACAGCACCTTAATTAATCCATTACTTAGTTTTTTCAAAAAAAACACACTTAGTGTTGCGTTTGCAATACTTAGTTTTGTTTTTTTATTTAAAATTGGAGAAGCTTTTCTGGGGAGAATGTCTCTTGTGTTTTATAAAGAAATTGGTTTTTCTAAAACTGACATAGCTTTGTACTCAAAAGGTATTGGCTGGCTTACCACTGTTACATTTACTTTGCTGGGTGGATTATTTGCATTTCGAATGGGATTAATTAAAGCAATGTTTGTTTCAGGTGTCTTGATGGCTTCAACAAATATTATGTTTTCAGTCCTAGCTTGGTTTGGTAATTCTGAAATTTTATTTGCATTCACTGTATTGATAGATGATTTAGCTGCTGCATTTGCTACAGTTGCATTCGTTGGATTTATTTCTGCACTAGTGGATAGAAATTACACCGCTACGCAGTATGCTTTGCTTGCGTCTATAGGTACTGCTGGAAGAACTCTTTTTGCTTCATCTTCGGGTATGATGGTTGATTGGCTTAACGGAAATTGGATAATATTTTTTATCATTACAGCACTAATGGTTATTCCCTCTTTAGTTTGTTTGTTTTTAATTAGAAAAAAACTTAATTTAAATGAATAAATTTTATACAAGTAATTATCCCTTAATCAATCTTTACAAAAAAAATTCTTCTAAATCAGAAATGGTTACTCAAATGATTTATGGTGAAAATTTTAAAATAATTAATAAATTTTCAAAATGGATAAAGATAAAGATAAAAGAAGATGGTTATGTAGGCTTCATCAAAAATAAAAAATTTACTACATGTTTCAGGCCAACGCATAAAGTTTCTGTTTTAGTTGCAAATATTTATAAAAATTCTAATTACAAGAAAATAGCTGGAAGACTTACATATGCTTCTAAAATTAAAGTGGAAAAAATAGTTTCAAAATTTGCTAAGTTTCAAGGTAAATGGATTGAAATAAAAAATATTAAACCTATTAATTATGAGAATAAAAAAAATTTTAAGGATATTGAATTATTTAAAAATACAAAATATAAATGGGGTGGAAAATCTTTTAATGGTATTGATTGCTCAGCTTTAATTCAAGTTTGTTTAAATTTTAACAACAAATTTTGCCCGAGAGATGCTGGCCAGCAAGTTAATTTTTTTAAAAAAAATATTAATTTGAAAAATATAAAAAGAAATGACATTGTCTATTGGAAAGGCCACGTAGCTATAGCTTTATCTGGTAAAAAACTTATCCATGCTTATGGTCCAAAAAAAAAAACATTAGTCATGGATATAAAAAAAACAATCGAGTTAATAAAAAAAACCGCTAATCTAAAAATTATTGCTATTAAAAGACTTTAATAAAAATAAAGTGGCTTTAGCTTCCCTCCGCCACCTTTTGCCTTGTCATAGAAATCTAATGAATATTTTTTACTAATAGTGTGAGCGACTATAGATGTTGAAATACTTGACCTTGTGATACAGGAGTCCTTCATTTTCCCGCAACAACCATGCCTTCTATTAACATTGTTGGAGCATTCGTGGAATATTTAAACTCAAGATCATCTGCTAAAGTTATATTTTTAAACATATCATTAAAATTTCCAGCTATAGTGATCTCACTAACAGGGTATTTAAACACTCCATTTTCCAGCATAAATCCTGTTGCGCCTACAGAATAGTCCCCGGTAACCAAGTTACTTCCATGGCCGATCGTTTCAGTAATATATAATGTTTTTTGATTTAACTTTAAAAGATTTTTGTATGAGACAGATCCTTTTTCAAAATATAAATTACTTGTACCGCCGCTTCTACCATTTGATTTTAGGTTCAATTTTTTTCCATAATAAGTATCAACCAGATAATTCTTTAAAACACCCTGATCTACTAATTTTAATTCCTTGGTTTTAACTCCCTCATTATCAAAATTTCTTGAGCCTAATCCTTTAACTATATCAGGCTTGTCATAAATATTTATTGAGGGTGAAAATATTTCTTCATTTATTTTATCTTTTAAAAATGAAGTTCCTCTTGCTATAGAGGAGGCTGATATTGCGCTTGCTAAAACATTTAATATTCCTTTTGATATTCTTCTATCAAAAATAATACTTATTTTTTCACTTTCTATTTTTTGAGGATTTAATTTTTGAATTGTTTTTTTAGCTGCCAATGATCCAATTTGA
>Ga0307986_10003210_pt1 | contig 11443 bp, 14 predicted proteins | sample EllFjometageno82_FD_203170 | JGI IMG/M metagenome (GOLD analysis project Ga0307986, IMG submission 203170) | Marine microbial communities from Ellis Fjord, Antarctic Ocean - #82 | ecosystem: Environmental > Aquatic > Marine > Unclassified | place: Southern Ocean | collected 2014-10-09
TGGCGATGCAACAGGGACAGCTTATCAAAATTTTATAAGAACTGTTAGATATGTAAATCTAGAAGATGACAAGGATGACAGGACCTATTTTGCTGATCCAGATAAAAGAATTGTCCTTACCCTTGGTTTTATGGGGATTTGTGATGATGTATTAGGTAGGTTAGATGAAGCTGAACAACATTTTTATTGCTATATAAAAATGAATAACGGAGTCAATGAGTCAGCAAATTTAGCTGACCCTGTTTGGCCAGTTGGAAGGAATAATGGTTGGCCATGGTGGACACAGGCACAGCTTAGGGCAGAATCAACAAATTATTATAATTTAAAAGGATACCTAACAACTATTACATCATTGAATGAAAAAGAATTTATACTTGAAAAAATAAGAGAAAATGGAACTACACCACCAATATGGTTGGGTGGTAGTGACAATGATATGGAAGGTGAATGGAAGTGGGTAAGTGGTCCTGAGTCTATTGCTTTAGGTATAGACACTGATGATCCCCCCGATGCTTATTCAGATCCTCCAGGTATTAGATCTAATTGGACAGAAAGTTGTTTGGTTGATGGTGTAAAAAAACAATATGGACAAGAAGACTCAGCTAACACAGCTGATTTTTGTTACCCTGGCTTTGGGGGTCTTGGTGTTGGAGTGTATTACAGGGATGATGGAGGTAGTTTATGTAGAGAAGAATACGAGGCCTGGGGAGCTAATTGTGTTGCAGATGAAGCAGGTTATGAACATAATCCTTATGATCCATGGCCAGTTGATAATTGGGGTATAAATAGTCAAGGCCGAGCAAATGAACCAAATGATTGTTGTCAAAATAGGAATGCGTACGCTTATAATTCATTTGCAGAATTTGATCGTGGAGAAATTATTCCTGATACATTTGCTAACAGATATTTAGGAAGATATAACAACTTAGAAGCTACAGCTCTTTTAGAAGGGACAAAACGAAATGGCATAGCACTTTCAAGTGCTGGAGATTATGCCACAAATAAAGGAAATTTATATTATAATACAGACGATGGGGAGTTTAAAGCTTGGAATGGAGGTGAATGGGTTATTGCAAATAATGATGATACAAAAAACATAAATGCACCTACAAGAAGGTATAATGATCAATATTATGAAGATGCAGAAAAACCTCCTAACAGATTTGGAACAGGTGAACAATTTATGCAATTTAGAAGTGACGGTAGATGGAATGATTTGTTTATAGACGGACAAACTGGAGGTTCCTTAGAAACCAGAGGGTTTGTGGCTGAATGGAGTAGTGATTGGGTGACAACTCAAGAGTGTTCTGATCAAACTGATGACCATCGATATGCATGTGTTAATTACTATAATAAATTTGATCTTATTCTTGATGACTTTACATACACTCAAGCTGATATGTTAGATTTTTGTGATTTAAATCCAGGTTTACCAGGAGATGGTATACCAGACTAATTATGAAAAAAAGAATAATCCATAAAAAAGGTTTTGCATTAATTTTAGCATTATTAGTTCTGCTATCTTTATCTGTAATGACGATTGCATTGATGGATATGACACAAAAAAACTCAAGAACAACTGTTGCATCTAGTCAAAATATAACGATAAATCATGCAGCAGAAGCTGCTGTTGAGGCGGGGCGACTTTGGCTTGTAGATCAATTAACAATATCTGGGACTGACGCAATCATTATAACCAATACTTTGAATGAGACTGTAGCAGGAAAGTGTTTGGGGCTACATGGATATACTGATGGAACATTAAATGTTTGGTACGCTAAAAAATCATCTAATGTGAATTTTGCCCCAACTAGTGAAAGTAACTTTGGGAGATTTACATATACATATTATGTGCAAAGAATTGGATATCAAACAACTGTCAATGGTTATAACTTTATAAAACAACCAACAACATCTTCTGATAATTTGTTAAGTTTTCAAAAAAATAATAGAAATATCTTTTATAGAGTACTGGGTTGTGGTTTTGGTCCGCAACAAAATTTTGTGTCAACGTTACAGGGTTTTTTTTCTGCAGGTAATGATACTGGGTTACCAGGAAGTAATAAAGATGCTAGGAATGTGTTGACAGAAGGCTTTTTCAAACCATAAAGAATGAAATGTTTAAAATAATCAAACAAAAAATATCAAATAAAATAATTGGAAATAACGATAAAATAGAAATGTCATTAGCTTGCATTATTGCTGAAGGACACATTTTAATTGAAGATTTACCAGGAACTGGAAAAACAACTTTTGCAAAGGCATTAACTGCAGCTTTAAAATTAGAATTTAAAAGAATTCAATTTACTTCAGACCTGTTACCAAGTGATATTATTGGATATAATATTAATAAAAATAACCAGTTAGAATTTCAAAAAGGTCCCCTATTTAGTAATATAATTCTTGCAGATGAACTAAATCGATCAAGTCCTAAAACTCAAAGTGCTTTCATGCAAGCTATGGAAGAAAAAAATGTAACTGTAGATAGAGAAACTTATAAATTACCAGATCCATTCATAATTATTGCAACACAAAATCCTTCAGATCTAGCTGGGACAACTATTCTACCTGAATCTCAGTTAGACAGATTTATGATTTCTTTTTCATTAAATGAACTAAATGATATTGATCAATTAAAAGTTTTGAAAGAACATAAAGAAAACGACAACCTACAAAAATTAGAATTATTCGATTTAGAGAAAATAAATTTACAAAAAAAAGATATTATAATGGAAGATGTGGTATTTAATTATATTTTAGATATTTCAAAACATATAAAAGAAAATTTAAATGAGATTCATATATCTTCACGATGTCTAAAATTTATAGTTAATATGAGCAAAAGTTTAACTCTACTTAGGGGAACTAAGGCTGTAACCTTCAAAGAAGTTCAAGAAGTTGTACCTTACATATTAAGACATAGAATAGAGTTAGTAAGTAGAAAAGAAGTTAATAATTTTATTCAAAAAGAAATTATTGAAAAAGTTGATTTACCAAAATAATGGGTAAGATCAATGACTATATTAAAAGAAAAATTTTAGCAAAAAACTACAAACAAAAAATTACGGTCTTAAATAAAAAAAATATTTTTGTTTTTCCAAATTTTAAGGGATTTCAAATTGGTTTTTTAGTTTTATTTTGTTTTACAGCCTCAATATTTTATCAAATAAATTTTTCATTATTATTATCAATAGTTATTTTTATAATATTCTTCATATCAATTATTATTTCTTTCCAGAATTTAAATAATTTATCCATAAGCTCTTACAATCACTTCATGGCAGCTAACAAGAAAGGTAAAATACACCTAAATATAAAAAATTATTCAAATAATGATAAATTGAATATAAACCTTAAGATTGATGACGTAACCGTCACAAACTACAAAAGTATCAGAACAAGTATAGAAAGTAGTATTAGTTATACTTACCCCAAAAGAGGAACTTATGGACTACCCACAATTAATATATTTTCTCAATTTCCTTTTGGTATTGTTAAAAGCTCAAGCTATCTAAGGTTGGATAATAAGGCCGTTATCTATCCAAATCCTGAATTGCCATCAAAAAAGGTATTAAATTTACATAATTTAAATAATCTTAATAATTCAAATTACGAATTTGACAATATTGATGATTACGAACATGGTGAAAGCCAATCTAGGATTGCTTGGAAACAATCTATGGCAAAAAATAAATTACTTTCAAAAAAATTTATTAATGAGAGCAAGGTTTCAAATATTTTAATCGATATTGATAAAATTGAAGCAGCTTCCTTTGAGAGAAAATTGTCATATGCAGCTTATCTTGTTTTAAAATCATACCAGGAAAAAATTGCTTTCTCACTTAAACACAAAAATTTTATACTACCCTTTTCATCGAGTATAGAAAATAAAAATAAGGCCTTAACATATCTTGCAAATGTTTAAAATTGATTTTAAAAATTTCAACCACATTGCAATAATTCTTTTAGGACTATCTATTTTCTCTATAATTTTTGAAATTAGTAATTTTAATAAAATTTTTTGGCTTATCTCAATTTCAATTGTAATAATTTCTAAGTTATTTAGAATAAAATATAAAAAAATTTATAGTGCATTATTTTCATTTATAGCTATTTATCTTCAGTTTAAGTTAGATGCTCATATTCTATCTAAAGAATTTTTTTTAAATATCTTGGTAATTCTCTTAATCTTAAAATATTTTGAATTAAACAATAAACAAGAACATTATTTTTTCAATTATATTTGTATTTTTATAGCAATAAGTAGTTTAATTTATGGACAAGATTTTATTAGCTCTTTTATCTCAACATTAATAATAGTTTTTTCTATTTCACATTTATATCTATTAAATCAAAGAGAAATTCTTAAAATAAATTTTAAAAACCTAACTAAATTATTATCTCTATCTTTAATAACGATACCTTTTATTATTGTTATTTATTTAATATTTCCTAGACAAGAAATTTCAATAGATATCTTACCTTCTCAAAAAAATACAATGGGTATTCCTGATAAAATACAATTGGGTACTTTTGATAGAGTTTCAAATTCTTCACAAAAAATATTTACATATAAAGATGATTTTACTATTGAAGAGCAGCTATATTTTAGAGTTAAAATATTTGATTTGTTAAGTAATAAGAAAGATTGGCTTTCATCAAAGGTTAACAATTTTAATAATGAATATAAAAATACATTTATTCCATTTGATGAGATAGAGCAAAAATATAAAGGAACATTAATTTTAGAACCAAATAATAGAAAATGGATTCCATCTCTTAAAAATACAAGAGTTTTAGATAATGTTACAAATTTTGATGATTTAAATTTAGTGTTTAAGTCAAATAGTAGAATTGTTAATAAGGAGGTTTATACCTCAACTTACTTTCCGTCAAAAATGAATTTAAGTAAGAATTTAAAAGAGTATTATACTTTGTTGCCCAACACTATTGACATTGAATTAATAGATTGGGCCACAACCACCTATGCCAATTCTATAAATAGTAATGATTATATTAATAAAGTTTTGGCTGAATTTTCGGGTGGTGAGTTTTATTATTCTCTTAAACCTGCAAATCTTGGCAACAATTATTCTAAATTTTTTTTTGAAACAAAAGAGGGTTATTGTGAATATTATGCTGGCACTTTAGCAATATTAACACGGTTAGTTGGCATTCCTTCACGTATAGTTGCTGGTTTTTATGCTGGTGAATATAATAATTATGGTAAATTTTTTAATTTTAATCAATCCGATGCTCATGCATGGGTTGAAGTCTGGTTTGAGGACAGAGGTTGGATTAGGATAGATCCCACTGCTTTTATACCTAAAAAAAATATCAAAAATTCTAATAATTATTTTGTAAGAGAAAATTCTACTGATGTATCTGGTAATTTAATATTTTCTAAAACTTTTAGAAAATTATATAATTATGCAAGATACTTAGATTACAAGTGGACCAATACTTTTGTACAATATGATAAGAAATCAAGAAAAAATGTTTTAAAAAAATTTTTAGATAAAAAATTTTTGATCAAATTAATTAACAACACAATTTTAATTATATTAGGTTTATTTTTATTGTTCTTAACTTACAATATTCTTTATAATAAAAATATACTTTACCCATTACTTATATATAAATTAAAGAGGAAGGGACTTAAGATCAAACCTTTTCATACTCATCAGGAAATTTTTAAAATGATTGATTTATCTGAACAAAAAAAACTTAAAGATATTTTTAATTTCTATGAATTAAATACATTTCAGTATATTCATAATAATGTTTTTGAAAGATTGAATGTAAATCTAAAAATATTAAAATATTAAAAAATGAAAAAGTTAGAAGACACTTTTGGAAGAAAATTTCCCTATATAAGACTGTCAATTACTGATGTTTGTAATTTTAAGTGCACTTACTGCTTGCCTCAAGGATATAAAAAAAATCCTGGAGATATCAGGAGTTTTATGTCAACTAAAGAAATATCAAGATTAGTAAGTGGATTATCAGAACTCGGTGTAAGAAAGGTTAGATTAACTGGTGGTGAACCAACAGTTAGAAAAGATTTTTTTGATATATTAAAGGATATGAAGCAAAACTCTAATATTCCTAAAGTTACCATGACTACAAATGGTTACCAACTTAATAAAATTGCCAAACAATTATATGATGTAGGATTGGATGGAATTAATATTAGTATAGATAGTTTAAATAAAAATACATTTAAAAATCTTACTGGTCATGACCGATTACTAGAAATTTTAGAAGGAATAAAAATTTTACAAGAGTTGAATTTTAAAAATATAAAAGTAAATGCTGTTTTATTAAAAGGAATAAATGACAGTGAAAAAGATTTCGAAACTTTTGCAAATTTTATAGAAAAAAATAAAATTGATTTTAGATTTATAGAGTTAATGGAAACAGGTGATAATTTAGATTTTTTTAAAAAAAACCATGTTCCTGCTAAAATATTTAAAGATTATCTTGAAAAGAATAGATGGGTTTATCAAACTCATGGCAAGGACGCAGGTCCTTCTATCAATTACATCAACCCTGAATTTAAAGGTAAATTTGGATTAATTGCCCCCTACTCAAAAGATTTTTGTAAAACTTGTAATAGATTAAGAATTACTGCTAGAGGTGATTTAAGATTATGTTTGTTTGGCAACACAGGCACAAGTATCAGACATCTTTTGCAAAGCAAGAATCAAAAAGAAGAGTTAATCGATCTTATCATATCACAACTACGTCTTAAAAAAGAATCTCACCACTTAGAACTGGGAGAAACTGGCATTACTCCAAACTTATCAAGTACTGGTGGATGATGGATAATACTAAAACAATTAATGACCTTCATTTAAAAGATTGGGCTAAGGAAATTTTTAAAAAAAATTCTTTTAATATGATTGATATATCTGCAAAGAAAGAGACTTTTAGAAGAGCACTTGCTGCAGGTGAAATTTATGTTGGTGAACAAGTTTTTAATATGATTAAGAAGAACGAAATGCCAAAGGGAGATACAATAAAACTAGCAGAGGTTGCTGCAATAATGGGTGTTAAAAAGACTAGTGAATTAATTCCTTTATGTCACCCTCTTTCTATAGATCACACAGCAACTAAGATAATTTTAAACAACAATAATAATACTTTAGAAGTTTATTGTGTTGTTTCCGCGGTTACTAAAACTGGTGTTGAAATGGAAGCAATAGTTGGAGTTAATGCAGCTTTGACAACCATTTATGATTTAAGCAAAATTATAAACCCTCATTTAAGAATTAATAATATTAGATTACTTATCAAAGAAGGTGGTAAAAGTGGTTTATGGAAAAATCCTGATGGATTACCTAAGTTCTTAGAAGGTATAATCTAATAAAGAATTTATAATGATTATAAAATTAGAACTTTATGGAGTTAGCAGAGATTTTAGCAAGGAAAACTTTATTATTTTTAATTTAGAAGAAAAATCTACTATCAAAGAACTTAGAGTAGCGATTATTAATTTCATTGTAGAAAATTTTAAAAATAATGAAAGTTATAAGAAAATTGTCAATTCTTCTGCATTTTGTTCAGATAAGGATGAGATTGTTAATGATAACTACAAAATTTCGAATAATGAAAAAGTGGGTATCATACCCCCTATAGGCGGTGGCTAATGTTAAATACAAGAATAGTAGATAGCAACAAAGAAAAAATTGAACTGATAAGAGCAGAAAAGTTTATAACATCAAGTAAATGTGGTGCATCCATATACTTTGTTGGAACTGTTAGAGATTCAAATAATAATAAAAAAGTGATATCTATGACTTATGATAGTCATGATACTTTAGTTATCAAAAGTTTTAAAGAAATATATAAAAGCTCTATTAAAAAATTTAATTTTGGTAATAGTGTTGTTTTTATTGAACACATTAAAGGTAAAATTAAACTTGGGGAAATAAGTATTCTTATTGCGGTTGCCTGCAAACATCGTGAACAAGCTTATGAATTATCTCGATTTTTTATTGAAGAAATAAAAAAGAAAACACCCATTTGGAAAAAAGAACATTACGAAGATGGAGATAGTGAGTGGTTAGTAGGTATTCCAATTCAAAAAGATTAATGTATGTATTTTTCTTCCACATATTCTAAACATTAGTCTATACAATTAATTAAATAATAATTTAATTTCAAATAAAAAAAATGAATGATGAGATAAATCAAGAATTACAATCTGCCACTTTTGAGAGACTTTTAAAGCATTTACGTGAAAGAAATGATGTTCAAAATATTGATATTATGAAACTTGCTGGATTTTGTAGAAACTGTTTATCAAAATGGTATCGAGAAGAAGCGGAGAGAAAAAATATTTTAATCACTGATATTGAAGCACGTGAGCATGTTTATGGCATGCCTTATTTGGAATGGAAAAACAAATTTCAAAAAAAATAATTATTCTTAATTAAATTTAGATAATTTTTTTTAAATCTTCATATTCAATAATATTCATAAATTCTTTATGCTTATAAAAATATTCATCAAATTTAAGTTTAAAAAATTCTTTTCTGTCAATTTTTAAAATATTTCTATTTTTTCTTTTAAAGATTACTCCTATTCCAAAATCTGCGTAGCATGTGTACGTGTCGATATCTTCTTGCGATCTACATTCAACAATAGCTTTCCAAACATCTCCATTCCAAGTCATCTGACATCTTGGAACTGCTTGTGCAAAATGATTGTTTGGTAAACAGTCATGAAGTAAAATTATTCCATTGTGGTTAAGTATCTTTAGTGAATTTTGAATATCTTTTTTAACCTGTGAATAATAATGTAGACCATCTATAAAAATGCAATCAAATGTATCTTTGTTATCTTTGAAAAATTGATCACTAGTTTTTCTTACCGTACCTCCAGAAACAGGATCTACACCAACTTTTTTATCACATCTTATCTGCTCAAATAATTCATCGTGAAAAGTTCCTATTTCTAAATAAGATTTATATTTTTTAATGTTAATTATTTCTTGAACAATAAATTGCCTATTAGGTTTATTTAAAAAATTAAACCCAATGTCTCCTAATTTTTTATCTCTAAATTTTTTCTCAATGAAGTAATTCAATTTTAAAACATTTCTACTACCTTGAAGGCGGATATATTTTTTTTTTATGAAATTAAATATATTCATTATATCAATTGTATATCATTTTTCTTTAAGTCTTGGGAGTAATTCTACAAAATTACAAGGTTTGTTATTAATATCGAGTTGATGTTTTAAAATCCCATCCCATGCGTCGGTTACTCCTCCTGAAGATCCAGGTAGAGCAAAAACATATTTACCATTTGCTAGAACCGCGCATGCTCTCGACTGAATAGCTGATGTACCTACAGTTTTTAAACTTATAGTCCTAAAAACCTCTCCAAAACCAGGGATATGTTTGTCTGCAATATCATTAACAGCTTCAGGCGTAATATCTCTACCTGTAAGACCCGTACCACCTGTAGTAATAATTACATCAATTTCTTCTTTACCAATCCATACCTTTAAAATTTTTTTGATTTCTTCTTTATCGTCTTTGCATATTTTTCTATCAATTAGATTATGCGAGGCTTCTTCTATTTTTTTAACTAAAATAGCACCCGACTTATCATTCTCAAAGGTTCTAGTGTCTGTTACAGTTAAAACAGCTATATTAACTTTCATAATTTTATGAGAATAGTTAACCATGAGTATATTATCAATCTTATTTTTTGTCACCGCCACTCTTTACTCTAGTGTTGGTTTGGGGGGGGGTTCAACTTACCTAGCACTACTATTGATCTGGGGGTTACCTTATACTATTTTTCCAATAATTGCCTTAAGCTGTAATATAATCGTAGTTTCTGGCAATTGCTTTAATTACATACGTGCTGGAAATCTTAACTTTCAATTATTAATACCCTATTTAATTGGATCAATTCCTCTGGCTTTTGTAGGGGGATCTCTTCCTGTAGAGAAAAGATTTTTTGAAATCTTATTGTTTGCAGTATTGTTAATAGCGGGTTGCTTATTGTTATTAAATTTTAAATCTTATGACAATAAAGAAGAAAGTTATAAAAATATTCCTTATTTTTTGTCGATTGTCATAGGTGGAATATTAGGATTTATTTCAGGCATGCTTGGAATAGGTGGTGGAATTTTTTTAAGCCCTATTCTATTTTTATTAAGAGTTGCAAGACCAAAACATATAGTTACGGTGGCTTCATTATTCATTCTTATAAATTCAATCTTTGGTATAATTGGTCAACTGACAAAAAATTCAGTCTTAATCGAAGCTCAAGATTATTATTTTTTATTAATAGCAGTTTTAATTGGGGGTCAATTAGGAAATTATTTAAATTTAAAAATATTTACTAGTAAATTATTAGCACTTGTTACTGCTGCTCTTGTTTTATTTGTAGCATTAAGACTGGGTTTAAAATTGATATGAAAAAAAGTTTATCTAGGTGTGGAGATTGTGGAGACGATACATCTATTCTAACACAAGTTAGCTCAGGACCTGAAGTAGTATTACTTTGCAATGATTGCTACAATCTTAAATACTCAAAAGAAATACAAAATGAAATTAATTATGTTGAAAAAGAAAAAAAGTAAAAAGATAAACTCTAAAAAGAAAGTACCTAGTTTTTATGGATTGGGAAAGCTTAACTATATGATTTTTAAATTTCTTTGTGCTCGGTTTCGTCTTTAATAGCATTAAAGCTTATTTCTTAATGCTTTTCTATAATCCCAAGGATAGTGAAAATCCATAGACCACATCCCTATTTGATTAGCTTTAGCATAATCTTCGTCTGGAATGTATTTTTTAGAATATCTTCTATAAGCAAAAGCATACCCGCTTCTAACAAGGTAACTTGATAAACTTTCATTATTAACAAAACATTCCGCTAGAGTTCTTTTGTATTGGTCTTTTCCTTCGCTAATACATTCAACTTTATTATCACTAATTTTATCAATCAATATTTCTTTAGCAGTTAGTCCACATGGGTCAATAAAACCTTCTTTAATACAGGTTTGCTTTAATTCAGGTGTATCAATGCCAGTAAATCTAATCTTCTCGCCATTAAGATGAATGGTATCACCATCTACAACTCTAAGTTCTTGTGAGCTGACTTGATTAAAAGTTAAGATAAAAATTAGTAAAGAAGCACTAATAAGTAAAATGACCTTTTTTTTGTTTAAAAACATTATTTAAAAAATATCCAATGAATATAATTACAGCAATACCTATAAACCAATTGGTTGCCATTATAGTGTAGAATATATCTGAGTAATCGCCACCTCTAATATTTATTACATACCAAAGAGACAGGAAAGGTAACGCTGATAACCTTAAAACGCTTAAATAAAGACTGTAGATAGGTTTCTTAACAGCTTGGAATACAGCTGTAGTTATAAAAAATACAGGGTAAACAGGCGCAATTAATGCTG